>Ga0116228_10000119_pt1 | contig 50711 bp, 46 predicted proteins | sample S1TSphfallax_2_FD_89694 | JGI IMG/M metagenome (GOLD analysis project Ga0116228, IMG submission 89694) | Host-associated microbial communities from peat moss isolated from Minnesota, USA - S1T2_Fc - Sphagnum fallax MG | ecosystem: Host-associated > Plants > Peat moss > Unclassified | place...
TCATTGGGCGCTTCCCATTTTTGCCATATGTGATAGAAGGCCTCCCAAGCCCGTTTGGCGCGGGGACACTCGAGGAGACAATGTTGAGGGGATTCAGGGGCCTCCTCAGTGCAAACCTTGCACGTGGGGAGGATCCCCATGCATTGTAGCCATGTGCAAACCGGGAGACCCCGGTTTTTTTAGAGGTTCCTCGTGCCTGAGCAAAGTCTGGGTGTCCAAAATTGTCAAAGGGTCCGAATCTAGACCACTTCTCATATGGAACAAACATGCTGTCATGTTTTGATGGCAGCTACTCTGGGACTTTACAAAACATCTGAACAGCCTAGTAATGATTCTTATTTATTGTAATTTAAAGAGACTTAATTTTATTTTGGCAAATTTTCACATTGTGATGACCCTTAAAAGCATACTGGGAATATCACTTGGCGCTTATTACCCTATTTTCTGAAGAGATTTTGCTATTTCTTGAGCGAAAAACTGATTTTTTTTCAAAAGAGTTACCACATTGCAACACAGTTTTTAGATTTGCAGTGTGTTGTCAAGTTTGGATGGCCAGCACCTTTTTCTACAAAGGTGTAACCAGTAGTGTAGTAGGTACTACAACAGAATTGTGTTCAAGAAAAGCACTTTAAAACATGTCCTCCATCTATCTATGAAGGAAGGTTGGTTGGTTGGTTGTTTGTTTTGTTGATCATATTGAGATCTCCCAAAACCATGGTTCCTCTTGCCATGCTCTTGGTACTGTTGGAAAAGCCCTCAATGAGAAAGGTGCACTCATCAAGTTGGTTTCATAATGTTTTCACCTACAATGGAAAAATTATTGAATATTGAACAAATTTTTCACTAAAAATTTCATTTAATTCAAAACAAAAAATTGTAGTGCAATTTGGTGTGCTCTTGGTATTTTGGAAAACCCTCAATGAGTACATTTTAATGAAGGTGATTTGAAAGAATTTAGACTCCACTTTTCATTACTATAGCAAGGGTTATTCCTATGAGAAACACCCCTCTTGTTTTATCTTTGGGCTGAAAGATGCCACCTTCGTTTTGTTTTTAACAACTGTAATAGTAAGATTCTCATATCTGCTTGGACTTCTACTATGAAGGCCGGTACAACTAGTTAGCATGCTCTTAGCAAGCACAAGAGTTCTAGATAAATTGAGAAGCAGGTGAAGATAGAGGAATAAAAGGTTTTTGGAAAAAAAATGAAGAACTTGCTAACCTGAGGAATGGGTTATATAGTCTATGAACCCCTTCCACCAACCTAGAGAATGAGTTAGACTTTGTGTACATGCACCCAAGCTCAAGGAAATCACTTCCATTTTATTTCAAACAACATGCAAAAAAAAGAAAAGGTGTAACTTTTTTAAAAATTTAAATAACGTGTTTGTAATTTCTTGTGATAATAAAGTTATCCATAAAGTCATGCAAACTGGACATGGGAAGCATCAATTTCATGAAAATTGGATGTGTAACTTGAAACTTGGCATGAAGAATGAAGAAGGGTTTTCCATGGGGTATGAAACTAGATTTTGGACTCAAAATGGGGCTCAAACAGTTTCAAGTTGTGTTTGTTTCCATTGAAAAAAGAATTATGAACAAACCTCATGCACATTTGGGCAAACTTGCATGAGCTTTTTTTGTTTCATCACAATTGTGAACTTGCTTGATTGTTGAGCTTACTCATGTGATTGTTGGTTTGTTTATGTGTAAGTTTTTACAAATGTGAAGATTTTTCTATGCAGTTTCATTTATCGAGTGAACTAGGCTACAAAAGACCATTGGTTTTAAGTGTGGCAAAGAGGTAGCTCGTGCTAAAGTTGTGTTTGTAAACGAAACATTGGTTGCAGTAATGTTGTTGAACACAAAGACCTAGCAACATTGTTGAATGCAAGGACCTCCAAAATGTAAAAGTTTTTGCAAACCTTTAATGTTGAAAGCCCACCCACATAGCAAGTGAGGATTAGGATTATGCTTGAAAATGAGAAAGCAATGATGTGCTTAAGAGAATCAAAAGTATGTGACAAAAACTAAAGCATCTTCTATGATTATCATTGTCACAACTTTAACATCGGGTTCGCAACTAAAGATGGAGTGCAAGGGTTCATGAAGCCAAGAAAATGTGTTCATGTGTGAAACACATTTTCACAGATGGGGAAGAGTGCAAGAGATGGAGCCCAATGACTCCCAAAGTAAAAGTAGTCCCAAATGTTTAAAGCTTTAGTTAAAAAAACAAACAAGCATCAAATGGGGCCCCCAAGATATCATTAGAAATTTATTAAAGTTTAGATGCCTAAAGTGCCCTTGCATTATTCATTTAGACTTGAAGTGCATGAATTATGATCAAAAGAAGGGCCGAGAGTCAAATTCTCAATTTGACTCTGGACCATAAATCCCCTTAAAGTAGGGGACAAATGATATCTGATTGGGGCATGCAATACACCATTGGAAAAATCTTTTTGAGGGCTATAAGTTATTGTCCTTGCATGCTCAAAAAGGCTTGATTTGATGAAAATATGAGCATTCAAAGTTTTGGAACAACCAAAGTCCCAATAAGTGGGAGTTTTAGAAAAAAAATCATTTGAATGTAGCCTTCGCGAAAAGTCATAGAGTATGATATAAAGAGGGGAGTGGTGCTTCCTCACAAAGGTCGCAATCATGTAAAGCTTGTGCTTGAGGTTGTCCCTACTAAATCCATCACACCATTTACATTCAACTTACACCAACCGCCTTTTTTCCTTGGTTATGCAAATTGATTTCATTTTGAACTTTTGCTTGTGAGTTCATCCTAGTCCTATCTCGAAGCTCCAAACGTGCTACGAATTAAAAAACATGCCCTGATTCCTTTCTTTTTCCGTTGTTTTACTCTATGACCCACTTTCGGGTCTCTTAAAGAGTTTGGGGGCATGTCAACCATTCTCATGAAATTTATTTATGGGAAGCTTGCTTATTATCATTATGGTCTTGGTCAATCATTTGTTGCAAACTTTGTGAAAGGTTGCACAAATTGTGTCAACTCCTAGAAGCCATGTTAAATGCATGGGTTTTATAATCATTCAAGTGTGAACATAATGAACTTATAGTAGTGCCAAAGTTGCCATTTGCATCTAACCTTCAACATGTGCATTTCTAGAAAACAGCCCAAAAATTTGAACCTTTCCATGTGCAAACCCTACTTTTGTTTTTCCCTTATGTGATTGTGATAAACCAAATTCTACCATGCCTACAATTCCACATGAACCCATCATTACTTTGACGTCTATGTCAAATCAATAAAGATTACTATAGGGTTGTTGGTGATAGTGTGGAATGGCATGCCCTTGGGATTGTTTAAGGTGACAACCTTTTTTACCCTCAATCAATCATCCAACTAAGGCTTAAAAGGCATTCTATCAAGGAACAACTACAACTTGAATCTGACATTTTGAATTCTTGTTTGCAAATGCCCAATTTAAGGTTACCTAAATATGAACCCAAAGATGAGAAGCCCAAATTGTAATTCTAAACACCTTTGTAACATTTTGTAATTATTGAAGTTTAACATGATTTTTGGTTTACAAATCAAAAAAGTTTTCAAATATGCATCTTTGGGAAACATTCCATCTACTCCTACATCATTTATGTTATTATCAAGAGGCATCATTTGGATGTTCTTCTAGTTTATAGTTGAAAGGTTTAATTTTTGATATGTAATTTAAAAACCAACATTTGGATCCTAGGTCTTCCTCATTGTAACTTGAAGGCAAGAATTGACCTTTAATTAATTAGGTTGAAATTACAATGAAATTTATGGTCTAATCAACATTTGGGATATAACTGGCAAATATGGCAAACTAATGAATATCATATGTTGAGCTACATTCAAATTGAATGAATATTTGGGTCCTTAGTTTTCCATATTTTAACTTGAAGGTAAAAATATGCCTTTAATTTTCTAGGTTTAAATTATAATGAAATTTGTGGTCTAATGAACATCTAGGTTTTAAATCATAGGTATGGCAAGGTCAATGCAAGGTATGGTGGCTCACTTTTGGAGTTAGAATAACAAATTTCTACAAGGTGTTTTGTGTTTAAATGTTTATGGTGAATAACTTAATTTTAAATACATTAAATGATGATTCATTCTAGATTAACAACTTGATTATGAAGACATTTGCATAATTATGTTTTTGAAAAATAACATTCATTATTTATTATGGACTTTTGAAGCCAAAAATATGGAATTGATCAATTGATTAGATTGCTAAAAAAATCTAGTTTTCATATTGAGTTCCACTCCAAATTATTTATAGTGATTAAACATGGGTTAAACAATGAAATCATAAAGTTAAATGTGAAATCTATTTTAGCAAAACCTTAACCAAATGGTAGTTATGAACTTTTGAAGGGTTTAGAATTAAACATTGTTTTCAAAAGTCCTTATGGAATGATTTTTTTCTTCTTTTGTGCCTAATGGGTACATAATTGAAATATTTAAATGGGTTTTTATTCTTATGGACTTTATGGGTTTTTTTTTTGGGATTTTCAAAATGATTTCACCATACTAATTAACAACATTTTTCAATATGGGTTTTGACCTAGTTTTAAGAGGTTTCATAAGTGACTAAAACTTTAATATTCAAAGATTCCACTAATGAAATCTTTGAGTTTTAAACCATATGGATTATTTATAAAAACTTGCTTATGATTCTTATGAGTGTTATATATGCCTAAAATGAACCACTAGATAGTGCATGCACTTGACAAATTGGTGAATACCCCATGTTTGATCGCATTTAGATTGAACAAACATTTAAATCCTTGGTTTTCCTCGTTGTAACTTGAAAGTGAGAATCTATCTTTAATTTTTTAAGTTGAAATTATAGTGAAGTTCATGGCATGATAAACATTTGGGTTCTAAATTAAAGGTATGGTACAATGGTGAATACCTCATGTCTAACTACATTTAGATTAAACTAACATTTAGATCCTTGGTTTTATGGTTTCCTATCACATTATAAAAATCCGCTTTTAAGTTTCAAGAACTAAATTCTAATGAAGTTCATGGTTGTGAATGTTTGTGTTTTCATTCATAAGTTCCAAGTTAATCATACCTCTTTGAGTGCATTCAAATTAAATAAATAGTTGAACCTTGGTTTTTTTGTCTATAAATTACGCAATGTAAAAATCATCCTTTCTATAAATTGGTGACATATTGGTCTATACCTCATGTCTAAGTCATGACAAACTAAATCCATCATTTGGATCCTTGAACAATTGATTTATAACTTGAAGGTAAGAATTTACACACTACCTTTTTCTATTTGTGAAATCACTTAAAGCTAGCAATTGAAATGGTTGTTTGGTATGTAAGGTTAGGGTAACAAAATGGGTATGCTTAAGGTTTGAGAATATCCATGTTTATGCTAGCATTTGTATTTAAATATAACCTACAATTGCAAGGTAAGATTCTACAAGCTACCTTTCTCTATTTGACCATTCATTTAAAGGGAACATTTGAAATGTTTTAGTCTGAATTGGGATTGTTGCAATCAAGTGCATTGTAATTCTTGGAATTTTTTTGAAAAGTGTATCTACATGTACTTAGAAACATAGTTTTGGGTTTGTAGTCATAAACACATTGTGGCAATTTAGTTTATGGTCTCTAGGAATGTAGTTTATGGTTTGTAACTTCAGAGTTCATTATGAGAACTCTACAAATGTTTAAGGAAATGTGGTTTTTGGTATCTAGCTTTAAAAAGCACTATGGCAACTCTACATGTGTCTTTGGGAATGTTTTCATGGTCATGGTGTGTAGTTCTTTGAACCTTAAATATTATGCACTCCATGGAACATTGGGGATCTAAGAATGTACATTTTCTATATATGTTTATGGTTGTGTGTGGTAGGTATGGCGAAATTGTTGGCTAATTTAAATGCGACACAAGAATTAGTTGATGATTCTCAAGTCACACAAGCAAAAACAAAACCACCTAAAAACAAAGGAAAAGGCACTTAGGAGGGAGAAAATGCAAAAAGCCATTGTGGAATCTTTGTATTTAAGTACTATGGCCACAAATTATCACATTCATTTTGCCACATATTCCAATGGTAAAAAGAGTGTGACACAATTAATTCCATTAGCGGCATGGAAATAAGTCTATATTAATTATGTGGCTATTTTGATTCTCCATTTATAGAAGACACATCAAGGGATCATTTCCAAGATGCTCTCAAAGAGTTAAAAACTAACAATTTTAATGAGGAAAGGTTTGATAAAGCAATTTTTGCAATCAAATGAAGTCTTGGCATGACTCACAATAATGAATAGCCACACCACAAGAAATGTGTTAAAAAGAAAGCAATATTTCATTGATGGGAAACATAATAATAGGTGGGCAACATTTCATAATTCTCCTAATTCTCCTAGTTCCATATATGTAGACTGTTTTAGCCCTACTTTTAAACCATCAACTCCATCAACTTCCATGTTGGCCCCATTGAAAGGCCAATGACAAAGCAAGAAATGTCACAACTCCAAGCCAAGAGCTTTACAACCATGGCTTCTCATTTTTAAATGAGTTTTAACATCTAGGATGCATTCTTAGCTATAGAAATGGATATCAATATTAAGGCCACCCAATGAACTACCAGGTTTTAGGTACTTAAATGAAATAGGAGCAGGAAATGAATCTTTCAATTTTGCAACATTAAGTGACAAATAGTCACATTTAAAGTTTATGAAATCAATAGTTCAAATAAACACTTCAAACTTGCAGAAAGACATACAACTTCAAACTCAAAACATGATGGAAAAACAAATGGAAAAGATGATTTCAAGTATCATCAAGATCATAAAATTACAAAAAATGATGACCAGTAATAAGTTTTTGGTAATAGAAAACCAATAATGACTTTTAGTAATAGTTTCCAATAATGATTTTTTATAACAATTTCTAGTAAGGATTTTTGGTAGCAATTTTCGATAGTGATTTTTGGTAATGATTTTTTATAGCCATTTTTTGTAGTGATTTTTGGTAGTAGTTTTCGGTGTTGATTTTTGGTAGCAATTTTTGGTAGTGATTCCAATAATGATTTATAGTAGTAATTTCTAATAGTGATTTTCGATATCAATTTTCAACCTTCGACATCATCCTCCTTTCTATTTGTGATTATGTCTTCATAATCATTCACCTAAATACTAAAACCTATTCTATCATGACAAAAGGGGCTACAACATTTTTAATTGTTGAATCTACTTCCATGTTGGTTCTTTCACCTTTTTTTTTCTAATGAATATGAAATCATGTGTTTGTGTTTTTACTAGTCTTGTTTTCTTACTATAGGATTTCCAATAGCTCTTACATCATTTTGATGTTTCCTTTGTTTCCTCCATTTTGGTTATTGAAATATTCTAAGTTCTGATGACACATTTCTTTATTAAGAGTTGACTTATGTGTCAATGACCACCAATTGCATTTGCTAGTTTGAATCTTGTTGGATTTTTCAATTTTGTAGGAAGCTCCAACAATTTTTGGTAATCATCACCCATGTCCTCCTCACATGTTGCAACAACTTCAAAACCAAAATAATTAACTTGAATGTCTTTATGAATAACTTGAACATGAACATCCAAGTTAATTCTAACAATGTAATTTGGGTAAAAACAAGATTTTTGAATAGGAGCTACATTGAGGGTAGGAATCACAAGGATTGAATATTTGGGATTCCAAAGGAGTCTCATCCCTAATCTTCCAATAAGGCCATTGCTTCTTCTAGGTGATTTGCCTTTCCCAACTAGTTCTCCTCCAAGTGGCGTGTTGCTACCAAAAGATCCATTTTTGCCTCCAAAGGGTTCATTCCTTCCACCATGTGATATTCTACCTCCATGATGCAATCCACTCCCTCCACCCATTATTACCCCACTTCTAGTGTGACCATTCCTTGAAGGTACATTCCATGTAGGAGTTTGGGAAAATGGCATTTGATTTTCAATAGGGAAACCACTAGTAAGAGGACGTACCTAGGGATATGTATCAATGTTTTGGCTCTGTCATTCCTTTCAATCATTGTGATTCTAGTAGGAATTGGATTTGGAAAAGAAACGCAATACTAGTAGATGGGTATGGAAGAACATATGAGGTCTATTGAGGGTAACAAGGGCTAGGCATCATCAACCATGGGTTGGTCATACCTCTTAAACCTAGCAAATTGGGTCAATAGGCTAGAGGGTAAAATCCTAGATTTGAAATCAATACCATCGAAGTTCGATCCATGGTAATTTTAGTAGTTATCGGGCCAATGTGAAAAGACAAATTAACTCCAAAACATTCCAATGTTCTAGGTGGCAAACTAGTTGCATGGGCTGGTGTTACAACTATCGGCTCTAGAATTTGAAAAATAATTGGGTAGGTATTTGGGATAACAATAGGTAAAGGGTTGGTAGCTAACACTTGGGTAAACCTATAAAGGCAACTTTCTATCACATGACCTGTCTTATGGCAAGAAATATAGGGTGGGACAAAAGAGGAAACTTTGAGATTCAAAATAGTTGTTTCCAGATTTTGCTTGTTGGAATTCATCTCTCCTTACAAAACTCATCTTTGAAGATTGGTTATTATGTTTATCCTTGGAAGCATCCTTCTCCTTCAACTATTACAATTCCTTTATTTGCCTTTCTAGTTGAACAATTTCGTTCTCTTGAGCATGGGCATTGCATAAAACAACCTCATGGTATTGAAAAGATTTCTTTTTGATAAGGTTCCAAATAAGTTCTTGCAAATTCTTTGATTTTGCCACAATAATAATCATCTCCAATTATTGGTTCTTAATATCTTCCCAATCTTTCGATTTTGTTTTATTAATAATAATCTCCAAATTGTCTTGTTCACCGCTATGAAATGTAACAACATCTTCCAAATTGATTTTCAGTAGATCCATTCTTTAACCACCAATTGTTCCAACGTGCACACTTTCCTACAAAACTTCTTCCAATTTTTTTTACATGTTCCTAGTTGACATTATTGCCATACTATAATACTAAAAAAAAATTAAAATTAAAAAAACCTTTATATATATTTTTGGGTTTTTTTTTTGGTTAACAACTGCTTTCAACAAAAACAAAATGGTAAAAATAGGATGAACTATATAACAATATCTGTTTTTTTAATAAAGACAAATAGTTCTAACTAGACAAAAAAAAAAGATTAAACTTGTGAAAACAATACCCACTCTTTTGGTGAAAACCAATAGTTTCTACCAAAACCCTTAAAACAAGAACTATTGAATCATAAATTTTATTTCTATATTTGCAAGATTTTGGTAGAATCAAATAGCTTTAACCAATAATTGTCCAAAACATAACAACATTGAACCATAAATTTTGATTCAATATCCCTAGCATGGTCGCCAAGTGTTAAGGCGACCCAATGAACTACTAGGTATTATGTATTTAAATGAAATAGGAGCAAAAAATGAACCTTTCAATTCTACATAATTAAGTGACAAATAGTCACATTTAAAGTTTATGAAATTAGTAATTCAAATAAATTACATGTTTCTATCATGCAAACACTTTAAACTTGCAAAAAGACATACAACTTCAAACTCAAAAATGATGGAAAAAACAAGTGGAAAAGATGACTTCTACTCTTTCAAATCTTCAACATCAAGATCATAAAATTACGAAAAATGATGATACATCTTCCACACCCTAGGTTTCTCCATATAAAACCTTTAGAAGGGTTAAAAACGGTGGAAATCCCCACAAGTTAAGGGAATCTTAAAAATCTTTCTAAAACTCATAATAAATCCTATCTAAAAATCCTTATCTAAGTTAGTTTAATGATCTAACTTTATGGTCTAAAAAATACATTTCAAAAAGCCTTCGGTATTAATAAACTAGTATTAATTTTTTATAATAGTCTCTGATAATGATTTTTGGTAACAATTTGCAATAGTGATTTTTGGTAGCAATTTTCAATAGTGATTTCTAGTAATGATTTCTAATAGCCATTTTTTGTATTGATTTTTGGTAGGAGTTTTCGGTAATGATTTTCTATAACAATTTTTAATAGTGATTTCCAATAATGATTTCTAGTAGCAATTTCTAGTATTGATTTTCAACCTTCAACAATCAACCATGAGCGCAAAAACAAGGTGCAAATTTCCAACTTGAAGGCAACTAAAAAATTATGGGTAATTTAGAGGAGGAATTCCAAGAAAAAGTTAGAGCTTGCTTGGACTTGTAGTTGGAAATCTCCCATGTATGGTCTACTAGATCAAAAAGGTGTTCACCAACCATTTCATATGTGAGGTTTTTTTTACTCCTATGTAAAAAATTAACGAGTAGGGCAACAAATTGGAAAAGGTGGCTAAACTTTGGTTTTGTGCTATTAAATATTTTCATAAGTCTCCTCCATTTTCTTTTCAAGCTTCGATCTCTTTCCATTTGCACTAAATATCCAGCATGCATCTTGTTATATGTTTGTATGGCATCTAGGTTTGAATTGGGAACTACCTCCCATCTCCCAATCCTTTCTCCCATCTCCCATCTCCCCCCCCCCCCATGTAATAGGGATCCACCAACAAAAATTCAAAATAGTTGTTTTCATGAGTAAAGTATTGGCACCGTTCCTTATAAAGTGTGGAGTGTTGAAGGATGTTAACATTGTGGTAAGAACTATAATATCCAATATCTATATGTAGATGAACAAGCTTGTGTGGTCAAGAACAACAATGTTATTCATAGCATAGATTTTCTTTTGTACATTAAATCAAGATTGATGACCTTGGTCCTTCCAACACTTTCGAATCTCAACTAAGGTTCCATCAATGAACCATATGCATATTGGTAACTTGGGCAAATGGGTGCCCAAAGTAGCTCTCTCTTTAGTTGTAGGCCAACGAATTTCATTTACAATGGAAGCATTAATGCAAGATGAAATGAACAAAACATCATCCCACATGGAGTTCTTGGACCAATTCCACATAAAATAGTCATACCTTGTGACATTGTCATGTTTCATGAACAAAATAAAATTTAGAAGCCCTTTGCCAAGGGTTTAACTTTTATGGTCTCCTAGTCATAAGATAATCTTCAAATGTAGAGCTAGCAAGTGAGATGATGGTACTAGGCACCACAAAGGATGCAAGCTCTTCAAACTCAATGGCAATAAAGTTTGTCAAGTTCTTGAACAACGTTGGGGTGGCATGCATTGTGGCCAACACATTTTGAACACCAATGGTTGGGTCCATTGATTGCCCACTACCCCCTTCCATTTCATGTGAGTTGAAGAAATCTTGAACACTCCATGCCACCAACTCACATTGAAAGAGCATTGTAGCCTCTTCATCCATGTCATACAAGATATCATCACTTGAAGAAGAACTAGAATGTGAAGAGGTGCTTGAACTTGAAGAAGAATCCATTTGCTCAAAAAAAAAAAAAAAAAAAAAAAATAAAAAAAAAAAAAAAAAAAAAAAAAACTTAAGAAAAAGCAAACCCTAATAAGAACAACAAGAAGAAACCACAAATGTGAAAGAGAAGACCTTGGGACAAACCAAACCCTAATGAGAAATGAAAAAACAAATGTGAAATGAGAAAAAAATGCACTTGGAAAACACCCAATCCTAAATACAAGGGCAAGAGAACAAACAAGTCAGATCTTTGAACGATACAAAACCAAAAGACAAAACCATTTGGGGCAGCCTGAACGTTTTTTGTCATCCTTAGTTTTTGCATTTAGTCCTTAGTTTTCAGGTTTCATCCCCAATTTGACAAACTTTGTGGACAACAGGAGACTAAGAATGGATTGAAAAATGGCAGTTCAAAGGGGGGGGGAATTGGGTGAGATTTTACAAATAACTCTAATATTTTTAAAAGTATACCATGATTTCATAACAAAGTAAAAATATATCATTTTATCTCAAATAGTTCTTTAAATATACAAGCAAAGTGACCTCCCTGGCCGCCCAAGTAAGTTCACAAGTATAAGCACAATAAAAATATAAAGGAATTTTTTCCAAAATGTTTTATGAGTACCATAATACCTTTTCAAGTTTGGCAGGATATATGTTTGTTTTTTAAATGCCAAATTTTCTAGAAATTATTTGCTTGAAATTTCAAAAGTGAAGAAAATTACACAACTCTCTGCTACCCATCCATGCTGAAAATTTGAGAACTTGACACAAATTTGTAAGTTGTATGGAGGGTGTCTCATTTTCTTTGGTTTTGGTCAATCAGTATTAATAGATGAGTCACATACTAACCCATGGTTGGTAACAAAATTCTAGTATTTATTACAATTCACTTAAGCTGTTGAATAAAGTATAGTGCCTACCACTTGCACCCTAGAATTGTGATGAGAAAAGAAATTGTGCAATACCTCTGTTTCTAATGGGATCGTTTACTGTGGTTTTCTTGATCACATTAGCTGGCATGATCTTCTGGTGATGATTATGCACTTGTCATAGTGACCAAAATGTTTTTTTATTGAATGAGTCTTTAAAAGTTGTTAATGTGGAATGGCCTTGCCCTTGCCGTTTAGGACTTGTAGCTGAAATAATGTAAAAAGGGGTGGGGGGGGGGCAGTAGAGGCACCCAACACAAGGAGAGCAAGGCCTGCTCATCCTAACAAGCTTGCCTGGGCAGCAAGCAGCCAAAACATTTGTTACTGTCCTACCTATCCTGTAACCAAGTCTGGCTAGATCCTCCTGTGAATGGTTGCCAGTGTAACCACAAAAGTGGGAAAAAATTGTGTGCCTGTATGAATGCTGCACCACTGCCACCAGAGGGAGGGGAGGGTGTCTTGAATCTTGAAGGTAGTATTATTGTATATTATTTCTCCTATTTGATGCTGCTTTTGAACTGCTTGATTTCCTATCATGAATAATTTCGATAATGCATACCTTGTGTGCTTTCTAATTGGTGATGAGGCCAAGATTAGAGAAATAAAAGGGTGCAAAAAATAAGTCTTCAGTCTCACCAAGTTTGGAATGTTTTTTTTTTTTTTTGCAAGGAATCATTAAAAAGTTGTTGTGCAATCACAACACAAAAAACAATAAAAAAGTGAATTAATTTCTATACAAAAAATCAATTGAAGAATGCATAGAAATCTTTATCATTGGAGTCAGATACCCTCATCAGTGATGAAGAATGAAAGAAAGTTGTTTGAAGTTTTTGGTTCTACTTGCTTTGACAAAGAGAGATTCTCAGAATTTCTTCCACAAAAAGCATTGCAGCAGATTCTGCTGCCCCTTCCTCAAGAAGAAGAAGCATTCACACGGGTGACGGAATTTTGCAGCTACGAGGATATGAGCGAGCGAGAGAGAGAGAGAGAGAGCATGGTTGTTGAATCAGCACAATGGGTAGTGTGCAGGCGGTGGTGGCAATCGTTGGTCGCTTCCATGTCCCTCATGCACGAAGAAAACGGTCTCCATTCCCCAAGACTGGTGAATCTCTATGTGACAGTGAAGAAGCCAGGCTCCTGCAATCACGAAACCCTGCATCAGAAATTCTCTACTAGAGAACAAAACACTCGCACTGGGAGAAAGACACAGAAGACAGGCGAGACATAACAGAGGGAGAAAGAAAAAGAGATTTCTAACAGAGAGAGGTTTTGGGGCTTAAAGTTCTTAGGGGGGAAGTGCAGGTGAGAATGAGGAAGTTGGCGATTCAGGAATTAGGGTTAAGAGGGAGAGAGGAAGAAAGAAAGATGAGAAGAGAGGAGGAGGAGGAGGGAAGAGGGGTTTAGGCTTTGTACCAGGGTTGTCAGCTCGGAAGCGAATGGCAACCCAGCCACCATAAGGCACGCCGTAGGTGTTGCGAAGAGGGGGATTCACAAGGTTGAAAGTGGCAGGACTGGTAGCAGGATCGTAGTTGCCGCTACCGCTACCCACGATGTAGAAACTGTTGCCATGAAGATGGAAAGGGTGGATCTCGAATTGCAGGATGGAAGTATCCTGCAACACCAGCTACAAGACCACCAACAACACCGCCAACAACAGCATCACCCACCATCACAAACTCCACAATGTTAGTCCTAGATTTAGGGTTTAGGTCTTGCAAGCTCCCTGTGCATTTCCAAAGCAAAACCCAATCACCCACAATCCTTGAAGCTCGTCAGCATCCCATCATCTGCCACAAACTCCACAGATCTGTCTACTGCTGCTTGCCTGCATGCCAGGAGAATTCTTTTTTGGTACCCACCTCAACACTGGAATTGAAAGGGATCGGACTCAGGCGAGTTCCGTTTTGGGGGAACCAGAGAGACAATGGCAGTTGAGATCCAGTGTAGTTGAATATGTGCTCAGGGTGATCAGGGAAGGTGAGATTGAAGGAGCTCCTGGAAGTGGAGCTTGTGAGGCGTCCTCTGTCATATTCGTATCCATATTGCAAGAAAGGTTTGTTGCTCTTGTTGGGTGTGGGTGCTTTGTATGTTATGTTGTTGACGGACCCGAGAATGCGATAACCTTGGTAGCCCTCGCATTGCGCAAGAGGATAGCAACTGGTGTTGCTGGCCAAGCCATAGCTGACAGTGAAGAGCAAGTGGATGTCCACTGTTTGCGGAATGTAGAACGTTTGATCGCTTGTGTTGAAGCTGAACTGCTTTGCATCGAATGCTTGTCGATAGGCAGAATCATTGTGAGCAGGAAACATGGGTAGCATCATGTTGTTGTTGGTCACTGTGGAATCATCATTGTTGTTGTGATGCAATTCAGAAGCAGCTCCCACTCCCACATACTCCACAAGCGCTGTTGCAGAAACATTGGGGAAAGGAACCTGAGGTACACACACAGATACATCCAGAAAGACAGATATCAATCTATAGAGCTTAGAAGCTTGCTTCTCTACGTCACAGTAGCACAACATGATTGCAAATGATAGATCTAGCATCCCTTGAGCACAAGTCTTCTTCACAGATGATAGAAAACTGGAAATGCATGGGAGAGAGATGATGAAGAAGCAAGCAAGGCTGGTGAGAAGAGAAAAAATAGAGAACAGTTCAGTTCAGAGAGATTCAACATACGACAGTGGTATTGGGGATGGAGAAAACTGATGAAGCCAGATAGTATCTGCCATGGGAGTGGTTGGCATGGAGAAGGACATCAAGAGTTTGGCCAGGAGCGATGAGGACGAAGTCAACATCGAAAGGAACAGCATATGCAGAATCCAGCTGCACCACTGTAAGGGAATGGTTTGCAACTCCCACGTAGAGTGCAAAGTTCATGCAGGAGTTCACCAGACGAAGAAGGTACATGCCTCCTGAGGTGATATTGATTCTGTATGCATCAGCTGCTGAAGAATTGTACAAGAAACCGGGTTGTCCATTGATGGTCAGTGCATCAGAGGTGTTGTAGCCTCCTCCTCTTGCCAGTGCATCTGCAATCACTTGTTCCACATCCGTATTCCACCATTCTCCTGCAAACCCATTGTCAAGCTCCAACACCCATCCAAAACAAAAACCTCAACAATGTCCAAATCCATCGGCAATGCACAGGATTCTTTCTTTTCCATCCACAAGCAAGCTCTGTGTCTATGCAATTTTGTTCCATCCAAAGCTCAATGACAACTGTGTGATGATGATGACCCATCAGAGTATTTCAAGCATAGATTTGATTGAATCAAGAGCTGCTGATGCCAGGGGTTGTGAGATTGAAAAAAGACTCGCATTACCAAGGATGATGGTGAACTCTTTGCTTGGTGTTGTGAAGGGGTAGAAGACATTCTTTCGAGGCTGCACAATGATAGCTCCATGGATGGAAGCACGGTGCCATGAGGTATGTGCATGGTACCACAATACACCTGTCTGATTGAGAAGCTGAAACCTGCACATCCATCCTCTCTCTCAAGCTCTCTTGAGCTCTTAGCTTTTGTTTATGTGCAGCAAATCTTGAATGCAATGGACTGCTTCAGATAGAGAGAGCAAGAGGGAAGTAATACCCATCTAAAAAAAACAAATGAAAACAAACAAACAAAGCCCATATCACAACAACTCACAAAATTGAAACAGAAAAAAAAGAAGTATCTGATTGAGAAAGACAATGACCACCCACAACAAAAACCATTTCTACCTGTAAGTGAAAGAAGCATTCTGTTGAAGAGGGCACTGTGTCACATATGGCACTCCATCATACCACCCAGTTCGCAGCTGCCTCACACCATGCCTGCAACAATTCATGACACCGCTGAAAAACCTTCTCTCTCTCTCTCTCTCTCTCTCTCTCTCTCACACACACACACACACACAAGCAGCATAGAAACTTCTTGAGGCAAGAATTCCAGAATTTCTTCAAAGATGAGTTTGTCTCACTATTTTGGCAGCAAGAACACCAACCAGCACATGCAATGTCCATCAGCTTCACATCTGAAGTTTTGTGATTCAACCTCAGAAGCAATGAGAATGATCACCAACAGCAGAAAGGAGAGAAGAAAGAAAAGAAAAGAGAGCAAGCAGAAAATTACCAGTGGATGGTGATATTGGGGTTGACAAAGCTGGTGACATGGACAACAATTGTATCTCCTTCATGGGCATGAATCGAAGGTCCTGGAAATTGTCCATTCACAAGCATCATGCTCTTGGTGTGATTCAGACGTGTGACATTTGTGTAATTCACCTGGTATGTACATCAACCCAGCACTCTTATAATTTGCTGCAATTGCACATTCTTCACAAAAACATCAACCCACTCTATATCAATTCACTACAACTGCACATTGTTGACCAAAACATCATCAACCCACTCTTATCAATTCTTTGAGATTTCTAAATGTACTAGCTGAGAATCCAAACAGCTTCCAAACAGCTTCTGGACGATGCTTAACAGATAGTTCAACATCATCATCAGAAGAAGGAATCAAACCAACAACAATTGATCACATCCACGAGTGCTCACTAAAATCCATGCACAAGCTTCATGATCAAAGCTCTCAATCTAATGAGATAAGAATCCTTGACTGGAAAGGGAAAGAAAAAAAATTTGATTAATTACAAATGAACTTGTCTTCTGTACCTCAAAGTTGTAGTAGCGAGTACTGACACCATTTGGTTGAGTTTTGATGTGGTAGTAGTCATTGTGAGAACTCATGATAGACCTGCTCATGTGGAATTTGTTGGACCCATCATCTTTTTGTTGGAAATCTGCAGGTGTGTGGCTTGATGCACATTGTGCAGATTCTGTGGGGAGATTCAACACCGAGACAGTCACAATCAGGTAGTACAATGCTAATGATGCACCTGCTGCAAGTGGATTCCAAATCATGTGGTGATGATGATGGTGATACTGAAGATGATGGCTGTTGTAAGACCACCAGTGCTTCTTCAGACACACCAGGGTTGTCTTCTTCCTGTATGGCATTTTTCTGCTACAAGATGCACACTTGAACATCAGATTGGACTAATGAGCTAAAACTTGTGCAATGCCGTTGTGGTGGTGGTGGTGGTGGTTGTTGTGTGCAGTCATAGTAGCTTGGACAAAAGCAGAAAATGTAGAAGCTAGAATTGGAGTCAGGGGTGTTGTTGCTACATTTTGGAATCTCTACTTCTAGAGAGAGCTGCCGAATGGTGCATATGAATGAGCTAGGCATGGACTACTGCTTCGTAATATACTAATTGCTCAGCAGAGCTTTTTCCATATTTGTCAAAACTTATTGAAATCCTAGAAGGACCCCAATCAACGACCAATTATCTGCAAGAAATTTTGCCAAGGAAAATATTGAATCTTCAAGAATATTCTATTTGTTGAAATGGAAATTTCAAAATTAATTAAGTTATTCAGCAAACATGTGTCGAATTTGCCAAGGTAGTACTACAGTAGTTGATTATTTGTGAAGGAAATTTTTTATTCATAGGGATTCAAGCCTAACTTGCTATTCACAGGACAGACATGAAACACAACATAAATAACATATTAGTTTTCTGTCAGTTTCAGAAAGGCCATCAATCCATGGAGCTTTCAAGTGCAACCAGCTGAATCATATGCAGGGTGGGTGTTTTTTCATTTATTCATTTCAGGCTTTGTACAACATATTTGTAATTAATTAGTTTTTTGGACCATGGCCAAATTCAAGGCATTAAAAGCATTGAATGTTCTGAGGCACATGAATTCCAATCCAAATTGTGGCATAATCTGGACTACACGAAAAATTCATGAGTGCTGAGCTTTTCAGCGTTTTTCTTTTTTGGGTGAGTTTTTGCCACTTGGTGACAAAACAAATAGTAATCCAGTGCACAACTCATACAAAGGATTTTTGTGGAAAAAATGCGCCAAAGTTGCCAGATTTGGAGGAATATTTTTCTGAAATCATCATATTTAGACGATAAGTTCCAGCTGGTTGCCAAAATACAGCAGGATTTTTAAAATTTTCCACTTCCCTATGTGATCTATAGCCAAATTTGGCTAAAGCGCATAAAAAGGACTTGGAACTGCAGTGTCTAGTATGAGAATTTTCATATTGTGGTGTCTAATCCCATTTGTAAACCTTCTAGATGAATTGTCTTTGGCTTCTGATGGGTGGTGTCCTTTGCATAGCCTGGCTGACAAAAAAACACAGTTGTGCAAGAAAAACACCATGTGGGATTTAGGGTTTAAAGTTTAATGCACCATCCATTGGAAACCCATTATGAGTTAATTGTGGATGAATCACAATTGAGTATTCTGTGAACCCTCCTACTTACCCCTCACCTGACCTATGGTAACTACTTAGGCATGTAAGTAAGCATAATGGGCAAGCGGGTAGGGAATCTAAGTGGTTGTTAAGAAGGCAGGTAAGTAAGTGCAACACTTGGTGGCTACTATGTAGATAGATGCACGTGGATGGTTAGTTCATGGCTAACCATAGTTGACCACTGTGGTTAGCTATGGGATGGGAACACAACTTTTGAAGAAGTGGTGTTTCGTGTCCACACAGCATCCATCCCCTATGGTGCACTGCTAGGTGGCAGTTCAATCTGGCTCACATTGAGATGATTTGAATGTAGTAGCAAGAATGTTAGGGACCAGTGACGGTTGGCTCTCCCCTCTTTTATTTTTAAGTAAGAACTAGCAGGTAAGGAGCGGGTATATGGACCCTTGACTAATGGCTCTTTAACGGTCAAAGAACCTGAAACCCCTAGTTCTTTACTGCTTGTTTCATTATACCTGTCAGCTCTTTCAAATTCTTTGGCTAGAATGAGAGGTCTATTTTGAGTTTTTTTTAAAACCTAGAACCACAACTTCTTTGATTCTGGAAACTTTCAAAAACCTTCCAACTGGAGTATCTAACAAAATCAAACAACCATCCAACACCATTACATATATAACAATGGCTACATAATTGATTACAGAGAGTAGTATCTCACTAATGTTGTAGCAGGCCATTGGACAAGAGCTCCTGAATTATATCACTTATTTTGCTGCCTTGTGACATTTCAGTACCCCCTAATACCTTTTTGCATGGTCTTGTCTTGCTTGCTTGTTGGTTGAGCTTCATAAACCAAGCTCTTATATGTGTCCCATTTGCATGATCTTGTTTTGCTTGCTTGTTGGTTGAGCCTCATAAACCAAGCTCTTAGATATGTCCCATAACACATAAGCTTGGTGCTCTGGTACATTCGATTATGTTTGGTAACCTGCACACTCTCACCAGTTGTTTAGTCCATGCGTCGTGTCCCATACTATCATATGGTACCACAGACATTGAGATTTAGTAAAACCTGACTTGTGCTACTGTCCAATTAGGCTCTCTCACAAGAGTCAGGTAGGTCAGGTACACCCTGAACCACCACTTGACCTCAAGGTTGAGCGTGGGAGTCATGCCAAGAACTTAATCTTCCTAGGTGAAGAGGAAGCTCTACTGCTCTAATAGCAAAAAGAGGGGGTACCAAGCTTAGATTCTATGGGGTCACCCTTGAGTTCATAGGTTGATTGGGGGAACTCTACAAATATTTACCTGCCTAGGGCCGGTTCTCCAAACCAGTGGTGAGCAGATACATATAAAAGCAGGAACAGAACCCCTAGTTATTAGGGCAGTGCTTAGGGTTTGTAACTGTAGTTCTTAAAGATTCAAGAAATGGGTTATGATATCTATATAGCACCATGGTTCTTAAACATTAGCCTATGAAACTGTCTGGCAGTTCTTCATCAGTTATTTCATGAAAACCACCAGTTCTGGGCCCAAGTCAGCACATTATGAAGAAAAATAACCTAAAGTCACCAAATTATAGGAAGAATCCTAGAATTTCTGCTCTGCCCCCTGCCCCCATTCTGACCTCTAGCCAAATTTAACTAAGTCCTCTTGTGTATGATCCAACCCACTCACTTCACAAATCTGGAGAAAAAACAAACTCTGCTACCAACCTTGAAAACCAAAGAGAAATTTCTCTGCTGGTGGCCATACTCAACAAGTACCTCAATGAGTGGAAGTGGTGCTGCAACAACTCTGCATTCCCTGCTGCAATTTGTTCAAGCAGTCACGAGGCTTGTGCAATCAGAAGTGAATAATGCATGCATGCATGTATATATATACATATATATGTATTCCCATACCTACTCCTCAATCCATACCCATGACTATCGTCAATTTATGTGCTGATTACTCGTGCACATTGCATTTTTCTCTCAATTCTTCAATATTTTCGTACTCCTTTGAACATCCTGCTCTCAGTCTTGGCTCTCTTCATGTTTGAGATTCTTCAATGCTTTTTTTTGTCCTGTACAGTCTGCAAAAATTATGGAGTGGTTGAAAACCATGACAGAAGACAAGTTTGGAATTGAAAGGTGTAATAATAAATCATAATATATATACTCCAATTGGTGCCCCCATTTAATTGGATGCACCCATCTCTCTCTCTCTCTCTCTCTCTCTCTCTCCACAGCTGGGAGATCGGTAACTTGTATACCATTATGAACCCTACACGGGCAACTGAATACTCAAATTTACACTACTTTGGTCAAATTTGCTCTTCACATAAACTTTTTTTTTGGGTGCCATGATGGGTACTTTAGACAACAAAGAAAGTTCCAATTATTTTGGCATCAGGTCAAGCATTTGGAGACTAGTGTTGTCAAGATGAAATATGGTGCAATATTGTCAAATCATCTTCAGCTGTTTGTGAAAATATCCCAACTAGTCTAATTCAGAAAGCTATAACACTCAATTTTGTTATAGAAAAGTGCAAATTCAATTATAGGTGTAAATCAAGTGCAGAATTTATCAGCCTTATCAATGGACAATTTCTTTGACATAGGGTCAGGATAAAGGCAGTGGTCAATGTAACCCCACTTTTGAATGAAGTTCATCATATATGACATATTGGCAAGCTCAAAAGATGATGATCAGGGATTAATTTTTTCAATTTTATGATGTAGCCACAATGGCGACCATTCCCAAGAGGAATTAGCCAAATTTGGCTAGAGGTTAGATAGAAAAGTACAAAATTTTAAGAATTCCTGCTATATTTTTGCAATCTGCTGGAACCTATAAATAAATATGGCAATTTCAAAAAAAAAATAATCCCTCTATCTCTGGTGACGTCAGAGCCTTTTTTTTCACAAAAATCATTTGCAAGTGTCACACTAGATTTAATTTTTTTTGTCGCCAAGTGGAGGAAATAAATTCGCCCCAAAAAAAAGCAGTCATTGATGATAGGAAAACACCTCACATGAATAACTTAGATTCCAAAGTAACTAATTTTGGGAACTGTTTTTGACAAGCATGTACTGTATCGATGAACAACCTAATGGGGGGTTGGTAAAGGGTCAAGCAAGGACCTGAAGGATTCATTAAGTGGTAGCTTCATCAAGGAGGTGGATGTAGCTTCTGTACCCACCAGTTGCCAACTAGCAGCAACCAGCCACTCTTTGCAATTTTGTACTGGCTTTTGCCATTGCAACAATATAGGAGATACACATTTATTCCTCTACCAAAAGGTACATCATAATCAAATCATCTTGTAGAAAAATTTATGCTGCCCAGACATCGTCCCAAGGGTCACTCCAGTTGCTTTGTTCATTACCTACCTACCTACTAACAACACACTAGCCTTGCCTACTTAGTAACCATCTATGCAGGGGGTTACTTCAGTTGCTTTGTTTACTACCTACCTACTAAGTACACCCCCTAGCCCTTCTTAACCATCTACATCTTATATATTAAAGTTACAGTGGTGGTGTCTATCTTCTACAGGGTTGTCTGTTCTGCACAACCCTGTCACAGTTTCTATGGCAGAATTGGGTGGGCCAGCAGGGGGGGAGAGGGAGGGGGGGGAGCAAGGGTTGAGGGGGAGCATGTGTGTGCGTCTGTCTGTGCGTCCGACGACGATTCCACGTTTTAATTGACGCGACGGAACCGGCCCGGACAGTCGGATTCCGAGACCGGAAACCGACCCGGACAGTCGGATTCCAAAAACGGGAATCGATCCGGACTGAGAACGGGCGGCCAGGCAGGGCGGGGCAGGGGGGCAGGGGGCAGGGCCGGGCAGGGCCGGGCAGGGGGGCAGGGGGGCAGGGGGCAGGGGGCAGGGCAGGGCGGGCCGGGGGGCAGGGGCACCCACGGGGGACTTCACAGTGGCCTTCGGCCACGGGCACCCACTAGTATGGAATTACGTCAGTTGCTTTGTCTACTACCTACCTACTAACCATGCAGTAGCCAGCCTTACCTACTTACTAATGATCTACATGCAGGATTAGTTTAGTTGCTTGGTTTACTACCTACCTACTACCAACCTACTACCCGTCACCTACTTAATAACCATCTAGATGCACATCCATCCATTTACCTAGAAGTCACCTATTGTCCTACCTACTAGGCCTATATTTTACAGGATAAATTTTCAAGGTGAAACCCAACATCAGCTCCAGTTGGGGTTCATCCACAACTGAGACACGCAAACATGCTTCCAATGGATGATGGTGCATTATTGGTGGCTGTTGGTTCACTCTGGCCCTTGTGAAGCAGGATCTTCTCCTCGAGTTGTTATGTTTCATGTTTCCTCAATTCTATCAATCTCAAAAAGAAAAGAAATACAGTTTGTTCAAAAAAAAACAAAAGAAAGAAAGAGAGAGTTAGAAAAAGATTTAAAGCCGATTAATCTTTTATTCAATTTGACGTGACCCAAATTGAATTCAGTTATGTATTGATATTGATTGTGAATATGGGTATTTGCTTTGATCCAAAAAGCTCAATTTCAGAAGCCCAAGAACTTATCAGAAGCATAGAATTTTTATTGAAGAAGCTATATTCTTATTGGATTTGATCACATTTACATATGCTCGATTATTGTTGCTCGCCATCAGTGCAGATGATCGTTTGTTGCAAAGACCCAAGTCTCCCAACCATCACCTCTTTGAGTCAGACTTCTTGCCCAGTACAAGTTTTGAAGGCAACGAAACTAAAGTATTTCTGTTCAAAGAATTCTTCGAATGCAAGTCTACTCCAAACTAGTACATTTTAGTGATTGTGAAGCATGGTTGTTTCACCAGCTAACTTACTAGAGATCAAGTGAAGAATGCAAAGTGGCAACGTTAGCCATTTTCCAAGTTCCTTGCAACCCATCGGTGTCCCAACAGCAGATGTTGTGTGTATGTGTGTGTGATGTTCATTTGACAACAAACATAAAATGTTTTTTTCCACTGATTTTGTTTCATACTCCTTTCCCATCTACGCAGGAAATTAAATCATTGCTGTAATTGCACAAACTGTGGAAACGGAAGGCACCAAACCTTCATGAGCCTGAGGAGAGAGAGTGGATTTCAGAAATGAGATGATATTCGACGTTCTCACAAACTGGTTATGAAAAAAAAAATTAATCACAAAAATCATTGTCAATTTTTTTCTGAAATAATCCTCTAATTATTAATAAATATCCATCTATGAAGTACAAGGTAGTTTGTTTGTTTTGTTTTGTTTTGTACTTATGAGATCCAGCAAACCGGGATGCTTCAGATCATGTTCTTGGTCTCTTTGGAAAGCTCTCGACGACGAAGGGGTGCCTGGGCTTGGTTCCATGACGTTTGGACTTGCGGTGCAAAAGTTCTTGAATATTGAATGATTTCTTCCCTGAAAACTAACTTAAAATTGCAGCTGAAAATTTCGGAGGAATTGGAATGTGCCTTTGGTGTTGTTGGAAAGATCTTGATGAGCAAGATTTAATGGAATTTATTTGGTAAGATTTGGATTCAGAATGTGGGAGATATTGATTTTTAAGTGATTTCTGCCACTGAAAATTCAAATAAATTCCAAAAAACTAGGTTTTGGAAGGAAAAATCAGTTGAGGACGTGGTAAAACTTGAAAGCTTACCATTCAATTCAAGCATGATTTCCTTTCATATTTGGCTGTTCAAAAAATCGAAACATACATTGCAAAACAATGTTCACATGTTGAGTTTCCCTATTTTTTAATGGGTTCACACTTGGGCCAACAGCAGAGGCCACACCAGTATTAATAATCAGAGGTCTTTAACAAAATCAAATACCCAAGTCAAACACTAGCAATTACTTTATGAAAATGCATTTGTCAAATTGGAAGTGCTAGAAACAATGCCCATGCCAATAGTGGTTGTTTCAAACCAATTGCATAGCCTAGATTGTTGTCAACTTTTTTACAAGCCTTGATTCTTGAATACAAAACATGGACTTTGATAAAGAGATTATCAACCAAAATTGTCCCCATTGCCATGAAAATAGTGAACTTGAAAGATTAACACAAATATTTTCTGGGCTTCTTTAATTTTGTTATATGATGATGTTTCTGTTGAAGGAAGAAGATCACAGTGGAGATACACAAATATTTTGGGCTTCCTGATTTTGTTATATGATGATTTTCTGGTGTTTACTATGTACAACCTTATGCTTTGTGAAAGGTTAGTGTTTGTTTACTCTTTCACATGAATATGCAAAGTTAGTTGAAATTTATTTTCATTCAACCATCAATTTGAGATACATAACACTTCTCATGCCAATGGTTTTTCTTGAGCCTAAAACTAAACTGAAGGACCTGACCTTTTTTTCACCCTTTTAGCCCACCTTGGATATCAACATGTTGAAAGGTATGAAAAGGATCCAAATTGCAAAGCTAGTTGGTTCTCACACAAGAGATAACTAAGGATCCAGATATCAATCTAAATATTACTGAATCTAATATTCATAGGTGTTCAAAGTTAGATACCCAATGGTTTTTCTGTAGCCTAAAACTAAACCCGACCCTGACCCTTCTTCCACCTGTTTACCCCACCTTGGGTATCAACATTTTGAAGCATATGAAAAGGATCTGAATCTCAGGGCTAGTTTTCACACAAGAGATAACTAAGGACCCATTTATCAATCTAATTATTATTGAATCTAATATTCATAGGTGTTCAGAGTTAGATACCAAAGTGATACCAAGCCCTCCTTTGATACCCACCCAACACTGATTGTGATTCAGTTGTGAATGAACCTCAATTGAGTTAATATTCAGTTTCACCTTGGTGACCCATTCTTCTATATGCAAGTCTTATATATAGGTAGGAAAATAAGTAAAAATTTATACGTAATCAAAGGCTACTTTAACTATTTACCTATTGATATCCTGCTTATCATTTGTTTGGAGGTAGGTAGTAAGAAAATGCAACTAAGTTAACCACCATAGTTAGCTAGGGAATTGGAACCCAACAAATTCATCCATCTTTCATGGTGCACAGCTGGGTGCTAGTTCATTAGTTCACTTCAGCCTCTTGAGCTTGCTTCCTTTCCCCAACACCCTTCCAAAAGTATGGTTGCAAAACACTCTATGTAATTCACTAATTTTTGTCATTCTAATAGTAATGCACCCATTGATTGTGTGGCATTTTCTTGTTGGATTTTTTGCAGTGGTCTTTCAAAGCAAGCAATGGCGGCAAGAGAAAAAAGAAACCCTAAACATTACCTAAGTAGGTGTTCTCAGGAAAAACAAATATTTTTAAAAACCTTGCAAAATAGGTGTTTGTTTTTTTATTTGTTGTATTTGTTTGGATGTGACCACACCCCGTAACCCTCCCAATTGTGGGACCCCCTCTTTGCCTTCAGTACCACTGAAAAGCCCTTGACAAGGTGATATGCACATTTGTCATTTCACAATTTTCAGACCAATTTTGCAACAAAACAAAAGTGATTGACAAAAGTCATGATTTTTTAAAGAATAAATTAACTTAATATTACTTAGCCTGATTGCATAAGGACTTTGAAATTAAGCCCATTTTAACTAGAATAGGATTGGTACGGTTGACCTTACAAGAGGTTTTAGGGTTTAGGGTTTATATTGCTTGCTTGTGACAACAACATAGCTTTATGATAAAGTATCATCATTCCATAACTGTCATGACAGACAAGACATAAATTTTATCTAATAAAGTCTTTTACATTTCATTGTTCGCATAAATGTTTGGTGTTTTTATTTGATTAAGACAAAGAATATGATGTTAGTACCTTGGATTTGCTAAAAAAAATTTAAATGTAAATTCAAAAAAAATGTTTTAATTCATTGAATGACTATGATTATGCATAATACATTGTTAAACAGATAATTGTTATTTCTTAATGCGCATAAATTTGAAGATGATCCAATATTTCTTTGACAATAGGATCTACTTGAAAGTTTTTTCTTGATAATGAAGATAATAAACACAAATGTTCTTTCGAATTGACCCTTGATAGTGATTTGTATGTTAAAGTATGTTTTGTAACACCTTTTGAATCAAATGTAAACCGATCAAAAGTTAGACCTTGTGCTTGATGCATTGTACATGCAATAACTAATTGTATAGGGAATAGAACTTTTGTAATAATGTGTAATGGATTATCACCAATTTGTATTTTAACTATTTTTTCAATTGGTATCTAAATTTTGTTAAGTGTAAGGAACATTTCATGAATCTGTACATGTTTTATTCTTGCTTTATATCCAACACATAGGTTTAAAAACTCTGTCCATATTATGATTTTGATGATGTTATGTATAATCTGGAAATGCTCCATCTACACCATTAACAAGTCCATCTAATGTTACATAATCACTTACACATAATTCTATTAACATGTTTGGATTAAATCAATGACATTTATGTATTACGACTAATTGTTTGACTTGGGTTTGTTGATAATTTGAAATGAGGACATGTATCAAAATGTATGTCTTGTGCAAGAAATGGTGATGTATCCTTAGATGTGTTTTCAAAAACATATTTGTTATGGCTAATGTTTTTAGATTTGTGTAAAACAAATACAATAATGTAATATCTTTTGGTGGAATTCCTAAGCATGTTTGATTGATGGATTTTATATCTTGAAGTGTTTGTGTTGTTGTTTGAAACCTTTTCAAAATCTTAATAAACTATATATTATTTTGCCACACAATTTGTTGTAATTGAAAACATTTAATTTTTTCATGGCAAAATTTTGTTCCAAGATTATTAAGACCGTCTTTAGATTTGAAAAACCATGAATGTCATCCAAAAGGTGCTTGATGAAAACTACCCATCATTATAACATCAAGACCATCCATGAATTGATTATGAATTTGTTTATTACTTGTAATCTACAATCAATGAAATTTATCATTTTATTTTAAACTAATAAAATTTCATCAATAATTAATGAATGAAGTTTAATGTTTTTATTAAAGTGTTTTTTTTTTATTGTCTAAAGTTTTTAGTTTGTTTATATTTGTTCAACAAAATTGGAAGAGCAAAATGTATTGTAATTCCATGAGAAAAAGTTTTTTCAGTATCTGTAAGTTTCATAATTTTAGGTTTTCAAGGACTAACATTGAAGGTTTGTGTTATATAGTATTGAGCCATGTTTTGAATAATAGACATAAGTGCAAAAGTTTTCCTTATACTCACAACTCCCATTAAGAAAATATGCAAAGCTTTTATTAGATTTTTAATTTTTTAATATAATATATCGTCAACAATGATTTGTTGTTCGTTATTTAAATGTCTTATTTGAGAAGAAAAATCATCATATGGTATTTGTTCATCTACTTGTTGACAAATTTCATGCATTAATTTTTTTTTTTCTTGTTTATATTTTTTTGATGGGTATTTTTTCTTGTTTATGTTTTTCTTTTCAAATCTTTCAAAAAAATTCTTCTCTTCCATGTAAACATCTTTCCAAAATTTATGTATTTTTCAAAGAAATCTTAAATTCACAAACTGGTTTGTATAAAAGGACTAGTTTTCAATAATAATTTTCTAGATCTTTATGTTTATTAAATGAAACCCAATAGATAATCTTTCTTCTTTGTTATTTTTTCAAACTTTAGTATTATAGTCAACCACAAATTTTGCTATACATAATTCTTCTAAGATTTCATGTCATTTTTTATATTTATCAACTATTCATTTGCAACAAATTTTGTTGAACATAGAGGTAAATTACTTTAAAAAATTGTGGTATTAATACTTTTGTTTTATTGTGCGTTTCACATGTGTTTATAAATTGGAATGATCTTGTTGTATGATAAAATGAAATTGATGATATTATTGTTTGTTCAACATTACAAATTTCATTTCCCATTTTTCTTATTCATTCTAATGTTTTAGTTTATTCAATTTTACATTTTTTCAATTTTGACTTCATTTTTTGTGTAACAAACTTGTTTGTTTTTGTTAAATAAGGGCAATATCTAATAGCAACACATGAATCCAATATAAATTGTGCGTCTATGTTCGCTTCCCACAAAGTCCCTATTATTTTGCACCACCAATTTGAAATTAACAAAATAATCTTTAATTTGACTAAATAAAACATTGATTTTTTAAAGTAAGTTTTGAAAACTATCCATTCAATGTTCATAATAACATGCACATGTAATTAGATCATTTCTAACAAGTTTTTTAATGTTTGGTGTAAGAATGTTTTTTTCAAATGATTATTTTCATTTTCATTTTTAATTTATAATTCATTTAATTTTTTTATAAGTACTAGCCAATTATTAATACCCATAGTGAATGTTACAAAAAAAATCCAAGTTGCCTGATCATCCTAAATATGATTTTTATTAAAAAATCCAAATAATTAAAAGTTGTCTTTCTATGTTCTAATTATTGGTAATTTAGATCAGATTTTATTATTCTTGCTAAGTTTACATTATTTGATACATTGTTAGTTATAACAATATGACCTAATAGGTTTGCTTTTTTAATATGAATCCATGTGGAGGACAATATGAAATTTATTAATATTTTGATCATTTTTTAAAAACATATTAGTTATGTGATAAATCAATTTTTAATTTACACTTCTTAGTTTTTTAATTTTTTGATATGAACAAGAAATCAAAGGCATTGAATGGCCAAATAATAATGTTGGAAAGATTTTTCCACAATGTTTACCACGAAATAAGCCAAGAGGTTGAAAGTCTTTTGGAGATCCAACTATTATCCCATATTTTCATCATCCACATTTGATTGTTTGAACAACTCATTTAGTTAACCCATTAGATATAGGGTGATCTCATGATGTGGTTCTATGATCAATCAAGGCCTTGACACATATTTCATCAAAAGGCCCTAAAATTTCCCTTCCTTGGTCAATTAACACTTGAACAAGTACCCCAAATCTAGCTAAGCAAGACTTGATCAAGAAATGCAATAATTGTCAAGTTTAAAGAATTTTATGATAGAACTATGAGTTTGATCCATTTGCTAAAATGTTCCACCATCATGAAAACATATTTTGCACCATGCGATAGCAACTAGTGGTCCCACAAAATGCAAACTCCAATTATATTCCAAACCCATGACATGTAGTGGTTTCAATTGGTGACAAGGTGTTAAAATTTGGTCATACTCAATAACACACTTCACATATGTATACCCTTAATTACATATGTTGCAACTTGTTGGTACATCCAAGGTTATCAGTGTCAACCTTGTCATGTCACATTACTCATGTCAATTTTGAATTTTTGCATGTCATGTTAGTTGAAGGTCAACCTAGGTTAAAGCATAATGTTTTTGCAAGGATGAATTTTTTATCCTAACAATGATTGAGATTTAGTCAACACACATAATTTTGGGGGACATGAATGATTGGCCAAACTTGGATCTTTGTTAATATGATGATTGAAACTCAATTGCAAAAGAAAAAAGAATCCAAACTGTCAAAAATAACCATCTTAATGGTCAAGATTCATTTGTTTTCATTTTTTACTTTTTTGTGATTGAAATTCAATTGCAACATGGACCAAGGTGTCCCATAGGGGCGAAAACCAAGTCTACCCAATCACAATCCTGTGGGGATCGAATTCCATTCTAAGAAAAAAAAATGGTTGTCTAGATGTAATGACTAAATTTCAACCCACATCTTGATGGTAATTCCAATTTCCCAATTGGAATTCAATCATCACATGGACCTTGACTAGCATGTCCACAAGGATTGAAACTAGGCCCACCTTAGTTGCAATCCATGTGGTGACATAATTTCAATCAAAAATGAAAAAGGTGAGAAGATGTGATGACTAAATTTCAATCACCATCTTGATAGTCATTAAATGAATAATAATAATAATAATAATAATATAACTTGCAAAATGAAAAAATAGAAAAAAAATTCTTATTGTGAGAGCATTTAGTAAATGGCATGTTGACTAAACAAATTGACACATCCATCATGATGCTAACTTGATGACTGACGTAAAAACAGCACCTCATGTCATTTTTAACAACCTTGTGTAACCTTGAAAGATTGTTTCAAGAACAACTTCATAAATGGCTTGCACATCGTGTTTTGGATGAAATACAACATTTTTATGCTAGTTTGGGCCAATAAATCTACACAAGATCTAGTGATTTTATCTAGTGCTTGGAAAAAGCACTACACATTAAAAAGACTGTTCTTTATCGGTCAACTATAATGATTGGCCTAGTAGGTAGTTGAATTTAAATACTGTAAATTTTTTTTAGGCAGTAATAATTGAATTTTTTTTTTAAATGTCGAATTTCTTAGAAATTATTTGTTTGAAATGTTAAAATTTGAGAAAATTACAAGGGAGGGAAAAATAAAACAATTTGTGAAAACCTAGGAGCACCATTGCAAAACATATATTCAGTATTTGACAACATTTCTCTATCCTATGCTTTGGTGGAGCATTGTCTCTTCCCATTTTTGCAAAAATAAGTAATAAAAAATGCTGTAAAAAACTTTGTTCTGCCAGAGGTTTAGAGTCCAGAGAACATGCCAAATAAGTTGTCTACATCTATTGTCAAAAATTCCATAAATTATTATTTCTACTGTAGAAGTGATTTTTTTTTAAAATTATTATTCAGCAGCTGAGTGCAAAACCCAAAAAGGTACTATGATAATCGCTTGCTTTATAGTGTCCCGTATACCATTTCATGGGTGAAGATTGCAAAACAATTGCACACCATGTTGGATGTGCTAGCATTATTATTACATACGAATTCCTGGGTCAAGGATGCTGTTGCTTATCATAGTTAACTTCTTCATGATGGGAATTGATGAGGTCTTCAATGGATGGGAACATTTTTCTGTCTGCCACAATTGTCTAGAATTCTTTGTCTTCATGGTCCTTGCCATATTGCAAAACCTCTCTCTAACTATCCTTCGATATTTTGGCTGCCCACTGAAAACCATGTATAGAAATCTGGCAATTTATACTATGCACTTCTGACAATTGAAATTCTCCAAAATCATTTAATTTTTGAATTTTGAATTTCTCTTTTTGGCAAAATTTTGCCAATACAAGAAAGGCTGGTGTATACATCTCTTCCCCCTCTCCCTCTTATTTACCAGCTTGTCCAATTTCTCCATACAATAAATTGAAACAAAACCCATGGTTTCAATAGAAAACAGACTCTTGCTGTTCATGGAATTAACAGAAATGGATGCAAGCCTGGTGATGCAATTTCATAGATTGAAAAAATAGCCCAAAAAAAGAGGAAAAGAAAGAAATATTTTCCATAATAATAGAGAAATCTCGATTCACAGAATGAAGAAGAAACAGCGAGGTCAACACTTCCTCAGGAAGCCACAAAAAGAACCAAACTAGGGAAGACAGAAACAAACAAAAAAACAAAAAACACACACCGATATGAACAAGAGCGCCAGTCTCACGCCTGTTCAGGGAGAATAGATATGTATGATAGTGACTTAAAGTCTCAAGAACAAAAGTGCCAGTCTCACACCTGTTCAGTGAGAATAGATATGTATGATAGTGACTTAAAGTCTCAAGAATCTGTAAAATTGACTATTGACAACCCCCAGCTTTGCAGTCATTGAGATATTGGAATGAACATGAGGCATTCTAATCATTTCAATACTTGCATACTTTGGTTGAGAGTGTTTGTCAAAAATGTCACAGGATAAACCTTGAAGACTTTGTCTCACAGCTAGATCCAAGAAATTACAAGAGAAGCCTTTAGACATACAATTCAACTCACAAGATGTTTTTGGGTATATGCCACTACCAAAAGAGCTTGGTTAAGGTACATGGAGTTCACAAAGGCTGGAAAATCAGGAATAAAAATATCATCCACAAACCTATGAACCAGGGACAATCTACGAAGCACAAGAGCACGGACATGTGTTACTCTTCAAGAGACACTTAATGAAATCAAACTCATAGGTAAAGAGATAGAAATTAGCCAAATAAACCACACAATTAGTACCCATGGGGCTACCAATGCATTGAATATAAACACCATGACCAAAAGAAACAAATTGTCTAATAAGAAATCCAACCAAGTGATCAAATCTGAAGGCTCCACAACTTTGAAGATATGAAGATTTTAAAACAGATTGATCTCTGCTTCATTTTTCACCCACAAAAATGTTCAAAGCTGATTTTTGAACCATCAAAAACTTAAAATGGTAAAGCTTTGGCATCCAATTAAACACTTTATTTATCAGGCTTTAAGATCCACTAGGTCAAATTTGGTGTATAGAGTTGAAAAATTAAGATCATGACAGGGGAGAAAAAAAGAAAACAAGGAAGTTGCATTGACATCATGAGCAACAAACACATTAGTGCTCAGAAAAGACAGAAAGCAGGCATAGCCTGATTTTGCAAAATCTTTTTTATATACAGAACCAGGCATCTGTCACTGCCCGGAAGCTTGGAAACAAAGGTGCCCTGGGGGGAGGGGGGTGGGGGGGTTAGCAACCAATACAGCATGGTTCTACCAAAATAAAAGTCATGCAAATGTCCACCAACTGGGTTAAGGTTTTACAGCCACGACAGATATTGGGAAAGCCTGGCTAGCACTAGTAACTCTTGCTTTTGAGCATTTGTAATCATATTTGGAGAATGTGTTCACCATAAAATCCAAACCACATTAATGCTATCACATGATGAATCTGACAGAGTACATCTTCAACGACACTAGTTTAATTGAGCTTGGAGGAGTCATGTGTATGGCTCACAAAAAAAGCTTTTCTAATCCTATTATGCAACCATCTAGTCCATCACACTCCTGAAGAAGGGTAGTGGGAACAACTCTGTAGTCCATACATCAGCACCCACAACAACAAAGAAGGTTTGCTTGATATAGCATGGCCAACACTCTTGGGTAGCTGGTATAAAGATCAGCAGCACCAACACACCCAGGAAAGAAATATGTCTCCCGCAAGAGCTGAGCTGAAACCTGGGCTTTTTTAAAGAGACAAAAAGCAAAAAAGCCCAACTTTCACAAACAGCTCTAGTACTCGAAACTTCCACTACAGAAGTTTAGCTCTTGCTCCAGTGATTTGCTCATTGAGTAGAGAACCATAATCTCCACCCCTTCTACCGAGGGATATATCTTGGGACTTTGTGAGTGAGTAGTAGTCTAGTAGAAGTCCAGCAACATCCTACTATATGAGCCTTGTGCATGGTTTGGCTGTTCAGCTTTCAGGCCCCCCTATATCAGGTGTTAGAACTCTCCTGCAACCACAGATGGCTGGCTGCTGTGGGTCCTTTTTGTCTCTTCACTAGCACTTCAACACAAGTTTTAAATATCTAAAGCAAAATGGGGCACTCTGTCCAGGTGGTGTACGTGCAGATGCTGCTGGTATAGGTCCAAACATGGCAATCTGTCAGTCAAAATCACCTTACTAATAACTTATGTATATAATCAGCAGCTCAAACAGCCCTTCTCTTACCCCTCTCTTTCATTGCACCATCAGCTTGACCGATCTAGGGACCACCCATCTGGGGGTTTGGTGCAGAGGTCTGAGTGCAGCGTGCCTCCTGATCAGAGTTGCTCATGCTTGGTTGCTGCTGCTGCATGGGCGGTGCATCTAGCATCTCAAACTTCTCCTGGTTCATCTGTGACACTTCTGATGGTGACAATATCTTGATTGATCGCACACAGCTCACAAATTCCCTGTTTATCACACAAATTACAATCAGACTGACTTCCACCCAAATGGCACAAAAAAATAAGGCAGATGTCAATTCTTCCAGAACACCTAAACCCTAAACAACGTCAAAAACTAAAAATGTACACAATGAAAAGATCACCAGGAGAAAAAGCTAGATGAGATCTCCAGGACAGTGCTTGCCTTGAAACTGACCAGGCTTTCAATCTTCTAACCAGCAGCACAGATGAAGTGAAAGGGTCTAGGAGAGGCAAAGTTGGAAACAGGAGGGACTTACTCCCATGGATCGTCCCCAACTAGGAGTGTATCACTCTCATGGTCCACAAACACAAGCTGCCAGCCAGAGTTGACAGGTGCATCCAATATGCCTTCCAAGTTGAACATGTGTGCAAGCTCACTCCGCAGCTCTGCATAATTATGAAAGTTCCTAATGTCCAAAGACCTTCCTGGCATTCCAAGCTTAGTGACCTGGAAAGATAAACAACTCAAGCCAAACTGTTTGTCAGTGCACTACTTAACCTCACACAACGAAGTAACAACAATGTATGCTCAGTACTTAATCAATGAAAGTTTCAAACTTTCCAACCTCCAATGACAAGGGCAGAACAATTTGTACAATGTCTGAAATAATTATGTTTAGGGTTAAGGTTAGCTCCATGAAGGAAGGTTTCATATGAAAATGGTATGTATTGAAAATAGTTTTTCTCTTTACCTTGGTGAAAGTGCGCAGAGGTTGTGCAGCTTGCATGGAAACCCATGCATCAGAGCGCTGGTATAACCCACCATCATCCAAGCCTCCAGTAGCAATATTAACCCCTGATGCCATTGTGGGAGGGTCTGATGTGGCTGGTGGACAGAATGAGCCTTGCAGAATATTACTGCTGCCAGAATAAATATTTTGCTGCTGCTCCTTATTAGTCTTCTCAGAGGCACGAGAGCTGAGTGGGGATGCTGATGAACCAGCATTTGGTTGATCAATCGGGAAACCAAAGAGTAGACGGCTGCGATCTGCTTGCAACTGATCTGCATCCTGGTCATTGTCCCTAAATGGCAATGGTGGAAGTTCAGCAAGGCCAGCCTGAACATTGACTTCACTACTATGTTGTGGATGTGTGAATGGGCCAGTCATTTGAGAAGAGGGTGACGTGTCCACTTGGCTCAATCGACTTGTTACCATTGGCTGCTGTGGATCACTTTGGTTCTGGTTTTGCATTGTAGAAAACCAGGGTGATGACACCTGCCACACCAGATCATACCCTTTACTTTAGAGAGATGCATGGAATCAGTATCCAATGGAAAAGTGGGGCAAGCCAGAAGTCAAAAACAGTCAGGCAATTGAGCAAAATAAATTAGTGGCATTTTTTTAATACCTGAGGATCTTGCACCATAACATTCATCCCATGTATGGGTGTCTGCATTGCACTCTGGCTTGGTCGCAGCATGTTAAAAAACTGGTTATTTTCACTTATTGGGCTGCTGGTTTGAGACCTTCCTAGCATGCCTTGCAAAGAAAATGAGGCACCCATCTGTAGATCTGATTCACAATAGCTTGTTGTCGGCCTCATAGGGCAGCCCAAATCCATTTGTGCTTGTGGTCCACTAAATGAAAGCTCAAGGAGTGGCCCAGGAGCATCAACCATTTGATGCATCGAGTGTTGGTTCTGTTGTTGTTGTTGAGCGTGTGGTTGCTGTTGATGATGGAACTGCAATGGTTGTGATGACAGTTGGTGAAGTTGCTTTGCAGCTGAGTCTCCAGTTCGGATTTCTTGAAGGCTGGCTGGAGGAGCAATCCCATGACGGTAAAACTCATTCTGTTGAGATGCAACTGATGATGACTCGAGCCTTTGTTGAGGTGCTGCGCGCATCCAAGGGGAGTCCATGGCAAGGTTACGGAAGTTGAGAGCCCCCAGGGAGTCACTTCCATCCACCCACATTTGTGACTTCTTAAGCAAGGAGTCAATGTCTTCATCACCTTGCAGAGGTAATACAATATTAAATAATCAGCAACGAAAGTTGGCAGCTGAGCCAACTTCATATATTGTCACTCCACTCATAACTTTCTTTTCATTGCACAGAAGAATACTAAACAGTGAACTTGGTTCTTACCTCTGTTTCCACGAGTACGCTTCGATCTTAGTGCAGGTGGAGGAGGGCACAAAAGAAATGGTGTGGTCAATGGTTCAATATCCCAAACTGAGACCCGCTGTTGTCTCTCACCTGCAGTAGACTCATCCCATCCAACCTGCACAGTAAAAAACAAAACACTTCTGCCACCAGTAAGCATCTGAACATTTTCCATGTGTGCACAGGATACCCAGAGAGAGACACATGTTTGCCTCTATAATCCAGGTGCTGCTGTGGCACCACCAATTCCTTCATGCATATCAATTCACCAGAACCCATTTGGCATACCATGTACACACACAAGGCGACATAAACAGAATAATCAAAGTTGCAGTCTTCACTACAGATTGGATGCACACCTTGAGGGAGCGCCAATCTGACTTTGGCCACCTGATGGGATCCAGGTCGCCTATCCCAGTGATAGTGCCCATGTATCTGCAACTTTGAAATGGAAATGCCTCAGGAATGATGGTCACAATACATTGGCTCACCACACAAGAAAGCAATGAAGTTTGAAACATCTGACAGAAACATTTTACAGGTCAAGCTGTGAAAATTTTCTATCAGTAGACTGTGAAGAACAGACTGATGAACAGGTAGGTAGTAGTAGGTGCTCACCTTCGTACACTGGACTCCTCAGTCTCAAACACCATCCGAAAGCGCATGCCCACATTGACCTGAGTGTTTATCGCCTTATGGTATTTGGCCACTGGGATGACAAACTCAGATGGGCTTTGCCTGAAACAAGGGTGGGCATAATACATGACAAGGTGGCTTCTTGGTATGTATTACCCTAAACCCAGAAAAGAATCACCTTCATACTACTATTATATATGCAGATGAAAACACGAAATCCAAATTGTCAGAAAGAGCCACTGATAACAAGCAGGTAAGGTACCTTGGGTTGTAGAATATTGTGAAACGGCTATTCGTGGCTGCAGCATGATTGGCAGCAGCCAAGACACCAATGTGCATGCTATCACTTGATAGCACTGATGATGGCATGATTGTTTGCTGTCTGTGAACACGCCGAATACCCAACAATAGCTGGCCCTTGTCATCCCTGCATTTTGTTTTCAAAAAGGTCAGCAGTCAATGGCCAATATGTACAAAGGAAGTGAACTAATGCATGCCAAAGTAGTGTCGCAAAAGTCTTGCTACCTTATGAACAACACTGAGTCACCTGCTTGCAATCTCTTCGCACTCACAAATACACTCCACCCTGTAGTGAGAAGATGCCTGCGGGGCTGGCCTGTTGTACAAAGAAATCCTTCATAAGTAATGAGAAACTTAGACTCAAATACACAAGATTCGAGTTCAATTTAAACAGTTACAAGACTGATTTCCAGCAAGGATCCAGAAGGGGGGGCAGAAAAAAACTCCAAATATTGCTTATACCTCGATAAATGTGACGGAAGTGCCATTCTTGGTCATGCAGGTCCCTGGCAACAAGCTCTTGTGCTGGTGGCTGCTGTGAGTAATCCTGCAAGTTCAAAAGCATAATAATAAACATGTGCTGCTGCTGCTGCTGTTCATGGCTCTAGAGGATATCACAATAAATTTAGCTGGGTAATTAAAAAATGACACATGCCTGACTAACTAATATGGTATCACTCAAAAGCACATGCATGATCCAAAGTAAAGAACATTTTTAAGGAAAGCATCATAGGTAGGTAGTACATAGTTGATGGATGACATGCATACCAAAGGCGGGAAAACTTTTTCTGCTGCACGTCGTGGAACTGAGAAGCCACCATGGGTGCTGGTATCACTCGCAGTCAAAGTCTTGCAAAAGTAGTCAGTTGGCTGTTTGTTGGGCTTCGGGTAATCTTGACTCAACAATGGGTCCTTCTGCTGCTGCAAAAAGCATAAAGAGGCAGAACCAGCTCCAATTTCAAGTCCAACCCAACAACTCTGACACATAGTGATTGACAAAGCAACTACTAACAGCCACCAAGTGGGGGGGCAGGGGCAGCAGCCAAGGGGGTTTTAAGGAAATACCTATGGTATTATTACACAATGACATAGTAATGGAACACAACACTACGAGCTGAACTGATAGTGTGATCTACAATCTGATAACTGAAGTCAGACCAAATGAAAGAACAGTTATGGGTTGCAGCAAATGGCAGCTACTTACAGAAGTATGCAAAGGTATCAAGGTCATCTGTGCATACACTTCATCTGTTTCCAAATCAGCCTGCACATAACCAGCACAAAACACATGTCTCTTTGTCAGCCCACTCAGGAAGGTCCAATTGTAGGTGGAGCTCAGGCTCCCAGGTGCAGCAGAATGATAGAAAGTTTTACTCTCTCTCTCACCTTGAGTTCAATCAAAAACTAGTAGTGAGTGGAAAGCAAAAATTTGTGTAGAAATCAGGCACACACTATAGTTACAAGGCAAATTTATTTGTGCCACCCCCCCCCAAAAAAATGGTGCAAATCTACAATCAGTTCTACTTTTGTACAATTGGGTCTGTCCATAGTCCATACATACATGAAGGGTGACATTGTCCAGCAGACAGATGAGCCTGGATGGAAGGTTGGGATAGTTGGGTATATGACCCTCCAACTCCTTCTGTGTTGATGCTGTCACCTATCCAAACACATCAAAAACATTGAGCGTTCTAACCATGATCCTCAAAAGACTGATAGAAAAAGTATTATCACCTTGTTTTCAGCTGCTGTAAGTCTAGCTTGTCACGGAGGGGGCACCTGAGCCAGCCACAAAAACCAGAGTACTGGGAAGAGAAACAAAGCCTAGTTTTTTATAACAAAGAATCTGATGCAGCAACAACAATGATAGTAGTAATGTTCACCTGCTCTGTGTGGCCTTGGGGAAAGTACACAACAGGGCTAGCCACTGGAGGTAGTGAAACCAAAGGTCCAGCACAGGCATGCCACAGCTCTGAGTTCAGACATCTTCTCTCTGTATCCAATTGAAGAGCACACATGGACATATACATGCATAGCCATCATTAGAAGATGCCAAGCTTTTCAACTTTTGCTCTGCTACAACATGTGAAGTCCTCCATGTTTGTCAGACATTCTTTCAAGGAATTACAGTGCTGCTGCTGCTGCTGCCAGCTCAGACATAAAAATATACATACATGTGCACATGAGCTAAGATGAAAATTAGTCAGCCTGCAAGGCAGCAACTCCTCAAGAACTTTGTGCCAACACAAGACATCAAAGTTGGTCACAAAGTTGTTACCTTGATCCATGTTGGACGGAGGAGGAGAATAGTTCGAGGCTGAAAGCCTCATTGGAGGACACGAATACATCAGGGAAGATCAGTTGAAAAATTCAAGGAGTTGAGAATATGGAGTTGTGCTGGGTTGGGAGATTTAAAACTTGGAAAAAATTAGCTGCTGGGTGGGTGGGTGGGAGCAAGCAATCCACTGCTGCTGATGTGATCTACAAACTGATGATGATGATCCTCCTCCCAGCTGGTGGGAAAAGAAAGTACTAGTAATGATTCTTCTTTTGTTTTGTCCAGATGCAGTATTCAGTAGTCATGCATGCATGCAGGCAGGCAGCAGATATGGGTATCTTGGGTATCTACAGCTGCATCAACGAATCCTCCATCTCCATTTTCCATGCACCAACGGAATATTCAACTCCTCTTCCGCAAACCAAAATCCCGCTCTTACACCTCTCCAACATGTCCGATCTGCAGCAGCACAAAGACCGAGATGATCAGACATGACGCATGGCCGAAGTGGTGGCGGCCATGACGAAGGCCAGAGCTTTACCAACTCTTGTAGTCTTCTTCTTACCTTCCGAAGTGCCAAAGCTGCCACAGCTGCTGGACGAGCAACTCGATTCAAGCTGCCACATCCACGCTTCTTGTTGTCCACGAATCCGGTCTCAAAGCTGCTACAACCTGCTTTTTAAGTCCTTGAAAATGCCTTCTACTAAAAACTGTTGTAGTTCTTCCGAGATGATCAGAGTTGATCTAGACGCCAGCAAAAAGCTCTTGCTCAAATCATCCAAAAACCAGAGTGATCGATCCTGCAGCGGCTTCTCTCTAATTTCGTCACGCTCAATAAACTCCGGCTTGCTGCTGCTTGCTACCGATCATCATGTCGTCGAGGAAGAGTCCAAAACAACTCGCAAAACACCCGCTTTCTCTAATTCTGTAAACAGCTGGGACTTTCTTTCGTCGAGCTCCTGCTCCTTCTTCTTTTGGGAATCAGTGAGCTCTTGCTCCTCTTTCTCGCGCCCCGGGTGACCGTGTAAGTGAGAGTTACGCCTGCTGTTGCTGCTGGTGCAGTAGTGCTACAACCCTTCCTACCAGCTCTTGACCCCACACACACAGACACACAAACAAACACAAAGAAGCTCTTAAAACCAAACCAGATTAGACGGTGCTCAAAACTCTTGCTATTCCTCTTCTTCTTCTTCTGGCACACAGAAACCAAATCCCTTTTCAACGCTCGCGCCCACAGACAGAAGTACTACTAGAGCACAGAAACCAAACTAACCAAACACCACCACCACCCTTTCTCCTCAGCCGGCTATATAACTTGAAGCAACCTTGAAGATCAGCGACAAGAAAACAGTTGCAAAAGACCAAGTACCGCAGGTGGAGGAGCGGAATAAGAGGATTAAGAAGAAGAAAGCAAGCGGGAGCGAGTGATGAGGAATATCGATGGTGAGAAAGCAGCAACAGCCTGACTGCAGGCCCCTTGCTGCAGGAACAGAGCTACAAAACTCCCGTGAAATACTACAAGACTTGCGGTGCAGCAAGTCAGAAGAAGCAAACAGATCAGATGAGCCAAAGGAGTGCAAATCGATGCAACGAGCATTATATCATCTGCAAGTTGCTGCGAACGACGGATTCGCCGCCACTACGAGCAAACAAACAAACAAAACAAATTCCGAAGCGGCTAGAGGGGGACATGGCGTGTGCAGAAGAAGAAGAAAAAAAGAGCAGAATGACGCACCCACCCACACAAGGAAAGCGAGCGAGGCCGCGACCGGGTTGAGAGAGAGAAAAGAGACATAGGTCTGCCTGCCTGCAGGCAAGCCTACCTAATTTGCTGCCTGCCTGCCTGCCTGCCTGCCCTGGAAGTAGAGCCTGCCCTGCCTACTGCATTTGCCGGTTGCCCGGTAGCGTCACCCACTTGTTTGGGTTTGGCCCCACCTCGATTTCTGCGGGTCGGATGTTCCGATTGGTGATGGTTTCTTTTTGGGGGAAACTTATGAATAAAGACAATTGATTAAGCTAAGCGCAAATTGACCCTAAGAAAAGCCCACTGTTTTTCTTTTTCGTGTTTTTTGGGTAACCTGAGTAGTTCATTTCTCTAATAGCTGAGAGCAGGTAGGCCCGGGTTTGCTTTTCTTGGACAATATTTAATTTGTGCATGTACAAGAAGTTATAGCCACATTTGGCTATACACCAGGTATGAAAGTGAAATTTTAATTTTAAAATAATTCTTTCATATTTTTGTTACTGCCTGGAACCTGTTGTAGCAATCTGGTGGGTTTTCTTTCTTTCTTTTGAATTTGATAGTTGCCCAAGAATTAGGGCCCATTTTTTTTCACAAAAATCCTTTGTATCTGTTGAAATCATATTTTTCCAGTTCAAGCAATGCAAATATTTGCCCCAAACAACACATTGAATAAAAGGATCAATTGAAAAATAATAATTAATTTTGACCACCGAAGTAATGAAATCAGATGTTAGAGGATCATTTGTAAAACAAAACACAATATAATCAACCCTCTTTTTTTTCCCAGAATTTTCTCATTTGCCAATTTCTTGCCACTTGGTGACAAAAACAATCCAGTGCCACTCATACAAAGGATTTTTGTAAGAAAAAAGTGCCCCAGATTTCTAGGAAAAAATTGTCTGAAATCACCATATTTAGTCAATAGGTTCAAGCAGGTTGTCAAAACATAGCAGGATTCTTAAATTTTTCTACTTTTCCTCTCGCCAAATTTGGCTAATTTCTCTTACAAATGATTGCGAATGTGGATACATCACAAAATTGACCGAAAAAAAAAAAGCCCCTGGTTGATAGCTATATATATTCCACAAGCTGCTTTGAACTTATGCAAATTGGAAGGAGAACAAGAAGCAGAAGAGCTTTTGCTTGTTTTTGTTGGGTGCATGAGTATAAGCAACGTGCTCCTGATAGAGAAGAGGGCAACTGTAAACGAGCACCCACCAGTGCACCATGAAGAATGAATGGTAAGTGGTCAGGAAACAGTTTTCTGTTGAGTTCAAGGTCCCTAGCAAACCATTGTGGTTAGCTCAATTGCAAAAATTTCTACTTACTTACTAACAAGTCACAAGCAGGTTGACAATAGATAGGTAATAAAAACAGCCCTCACTTAGGTATAAACCATCTACTTACCTAGTAGTTACTTTATGTACACCTATTCACCTATATATAAGACCTATTTCTTACAAATTTGGTTACCAAGGTGAAACCAAATATTAACTCAGTTCAGGTTCATCCACAACCAAGTAAGTATAAGGGGCATCCAGTGAATGGTGAGCTGGTGCGTGCTGGTTCGTTGGGGCCAGAGAAGAGGGTACACATCTTATGTTTGGAATATTGTAATCACAAACTTGACAAAGGAAAAAAGAAAAGGAGGAGAAAAAATACCTTTGTGAGTTCTTGCACAAAAAACCCTATCACCCCTAACCCATCTAAAGGAAGCTTGATTAGCATTTAATCAACTCTGGGATTTTGGAGCGCAAATGGACATCCTATAAGTATAATTTACATGTATACAACAAGGCTACCTAGTACAAAGGGACCTAGTATATGTGTTTTTCTTTCATGTACACCTAATGCGTGTTAGCTTCTTTTTCTTTTTCACTAAATAGTTAGCCCAGGGTGGCGTGAGCATGAGGACTTTCAAAGGTTTCAGAAGGAGATCCTTCCTTGGTGCATGCACCTGCGTTTGTACACAATAATAAAATGGTGGCCTCCTACTCCTCTGGTTGGCTTCGGTTGTTGTGGACTTGGTTTAGGGTTTAAGTAGAAAGCGGCCCCCCCCCCCCAATCAGTGAATTTTTTTTATTCTTCATTGGAGAGTGCGATTGTCGGGTATATATTCACAGTCATCAATACTATCAAATACAATAGTTTTATACATTACTACACCATATAGAATACTTCAAAACCTCACCCAATGGGGGGAATAAAAAAGAGAATACATTTAAGCTAGCAGAAACATTCAGCCTAGCAACAAGTTAACTTCGTAGTTTTGAACGAATCCCAATGTACCCACATAGGCACTAATTCATGCAAATGAAGACAAATGATTAATGGAGATTTTGTGAGAAATCCAATTTGATGCTTCAAAACTCTCACAACCATTTTACATATTAGTTTCATATTGCATTTTTATTGTATTATTTTACTCAACACTTGTGTATGCATTTTCCATATATGCACACTATATGAAAATGCATATAGTAGGCCAAAAGAATCATCCACATGCACACTAACAAAGTTGATTTGATTAGTAAACATTTATATAATGACATTCATTGACCTACAAATTTGGTATTGTCCATGAAAATAATGGGGTGAGGCATCCCTTTAATTAAGTTTAAGTTAGGTGTTCAAGATCTTCATTTTATTAAATAGTTAATCATGGTCAATGTGTGGTGGGGCTTTGTTAGTTAGCTAATTGCTGAAGGACAAAAAAAAATTAAAAAATACATAAACTATTCACAAACTCTTTCTGACGACACCCAACAAAATAGGCATGAATTAAATAGCTTGTGGAAATGAAAGAAATTTGACAATACCCAAATTTCCCACACTACCACACTACCACCCTCCCAATTTTAAGAAATCCCCCAAAATTAATTTCAAACATGAAATTTTGCCCCCACCAGCAATAGTTGTGAAATTCATACTCCATATACTGAATTGCCCTTGATCTATAGATAGAGTTCACTATTGATTTTTTATCACCTTTCTCTTTTGAGATGAATGTGGAGGATAAGTACACATGTAATGGCTAGTGGGTTGCCCAAACCAAGCTTTCACAAGTTTCATTTTCTCGATTTTTTTCCCAACCCATCCAAGTTGCATTAGAACCCAAACTTCTAGTTCATCAATCCAATTTTATTTTTTCTTGAACATTATTTTACCACTTCCCACATGACCTTGGTGGGTTATTACGAGTGTTGCCTACATATCAAAAAAAAGTGAGCACCAGCCAAGGTTTCAAACCGATTTTCATCTTGAAGGTATCATTAAGGATTATGCCTTTTTAAAACCATGTTTAGAGGTTCTCATTGGGTTGAGAACTGCCCATTTGAAACCTTTCCACTTTTTTTTGTTTAAAATGTGATACCTTGTCAAAGTATTAAAAATTAATAAGGTCATGATGTAAGTAGTCAATAAATGTCATTTACTCTGGTAGTTGGTAGTGATAGGTAGGGGTTTTTTTTTTTTAATTAGGTTTGAAGAAATGCCATACAAGTAAAATTGCTCCTAATCTTTTTTCTCTCTCCTCATTTTCTTTATAAATAAGGACATTGTTTAATGTTATGAAGGTGTGTTTTAGGTTTAATAGTTTGTCTTTGCTTTGATTAAATTTGTGTTCATTCTTGTTTAGTTCTTCTACTCTTTCATTTTCTTTTTGCATTGTTTTTATTCATTGGTTGTAATTGTCTCCTTGTTGTGTGTTTTTTCTTGTTTGTAAACACTTTATTGCTATGTTTTATTGTTGTTTGTTGATGCCTCTTGTTGTGCTTTATTGTTGCTCGTCAACATTTTCTTCTTGTGTTCTATTGTTATTCATCAACATCTCCTTGTTGTGCTATGTTCTATTGGTGATCATCAACATTTTTTTGTTGTGTTCTATTGGTCCTTGTCAATGCCTCCTTGTTATGTTATATTGGTGCTTGTTAATGTTTTCTTTTTGTGTTTTGTTGGTGCTCGTTGACATCTTTTTATGTTTCTTTTGGTGTTCATTGATGTCTCTTTGTTGGGTTCTATTGGTGTCTATTTATTGTACTTTGTTGGTGTACATTGACATTTTTTTGTTGCGTTTTATTAGTGTTCATTGGCACTTCTTTGCTATGTTTCTTTGCAAATCAATGTTTGATATACTTTTCTAACCCTTGTTGTTCATCATCACTTCCTTGTTGTGATCTCTTGTTGCTCATTAGTGTTTCCTTCTTATGTTTTATTGATGTTCATTGGGTTTCCAAACTGATATTTTCCCCTTACACTTTTCTTTACACGTGTGCAAATGTGAAATGTTTTATTTTTTTTTCAATGACACAATTTTTTCAACTTTTTTTAACAAGGCTATTTTTTTCTCTTTTTTGGAATTCTTTTTTTTAAATGTTTTTTTTCATTTTTTCATTTTTTTGTTTTCTTTTTTCTTGTTGTTGTTTTAGTGTTATTTCAAATGTGTGTTTAATTATGTCAAAAAAATCAATTTCAATTAGACATGTTTTAGAAAAAATCATATATTTTTTGAAATATTGTGTGTATTTTGTCATCTGCAAACCAAAAGCCCACTTGGACAAAAAAATTCACATTAAAACATATTTTTCACATCTTTTATTTCAATAATCTTGTAAATGTTTATAATTGCTTGTAATTATAATTACCTTAGTTTTTTTTTGTTTAATAATCTTTAAATATATTAAATAATGAAAACTAAAACCCTGAATTTTGGGGAATTTTCTATTTGATTTTAATTTCTCCTCTAACCCATATTTTGTGAAAAATGGAATTGAATCAAAATGAAAATGTGATATAATTGATGGTGAAAATGAAATTGGTATAAATGAATGGAATATGGAAGATGAAATTTTGAATGCCAACTTCCAAATAAAACAAAACACAACAAAAGAAATAACAAATATCAATGAAAATAATGAAATGGAAAAAAAAACCTTTAAACATCGCATGTTCAAAAGGAAAATATGGAAAGTTCATTATAAGAATGCAATTTGTTAGGTTGTTTATTATGTGAATGATGACAAAAAAATCAATCTTGGAAACCCTCAAGTCATGAAATGTTTGTTTTGTTACATGCATGTTTTTAACCCAAACACAAAAGGAAGAAAAGGACTTATACCATATTATAAAACAAATGGTATAATAGCTTTGAAAAACCATGTGAATAATGATCATGCAACATTTGTCAAAAAAATAGAGGAAAAAATAATGTTTTAATAAGAGGACCATTTGAAAAACAATTAACAAAAAAAATGAATGAATGCTTCAAGAAGTGCACTATCTACATTTTTTTCTATCAAATTTTTTTTTATTTAAATGATGAGCAACATTTTTAAAAATAGCAAGAACTTGGTCTTTTAGTTATGAAAAATTAATTGCATTGTAATTTGTGGATAGTGTTTGGTTCAAGTGTTTAATTTTACATCTATGTCCTTGAATTATCTTCCTTTTTAGAAAATAATTTTTTTCATGAAGTATTACCTAAATTAGTGGAAAAAAGGAAACAAGTATACATTTTACCAAAATTGACAAATTATATATCTATAACAACTTTTGATTTATGGATGTCCAAAACAACACACAATATTTTTGTTCTTGTAATTAAATTCTTGGGATTTTTTTGGTAGCCCTTAGAACTTTGAATACTCTAATGAAAACAAGGTGAAATTATGATATTTTACAAATTATTATTTTTATTTTCTATTTAAGTTGTTTTTTGTTATTCAAATTTTCTTATTTGATACATAATATAACATTTGTATGATTATTGTTGTAGGTTTACTAATAAAATCATTATGTTCCAAGAGGCCTTGCAATTCAAAAATGTTATTATCCTTTGTTGCAGCATGTATAATATTATTAAAATTAATAGGAAGGTGCCCCCCTCTTCTTACTTGGCACATTTTTCAAATAATTGTGGTTTGTCTTTCTGTTATTGTAAGTGCATGTGTTTTGAACCAGTTTAATAACCATTAGTTATTATTTTGTGCATTGTAGTCTACCATTACCATGTGCTTGAAATGCATGGAAAAATTTACAAGCCCAATTTTTCTTGCCCAAATTAGTTTGATTGATGATGATTTTGGAATAACCTTGGAGTTGTCTTTGTTTATTACCAATATCAAAAAGAAATTTGTAGTGTTTTGGATTTGTTCCTTTTTAAAAAAAGAAGATATGAAAAGAAAAAGTCTCATAGCATGTTATGTTCAATGCTAGACCCTAAATTTCAAAACCTTTGTCTAGTATTTTTCTTTTATTGGTCATGAAGAAAGGTTGAACATTGTTAAAAAATATAATAGACAATCATTATATCTTATGTTTTAAAATGCTATCATTATTTACACCCAATGGCAAAATGTGCAATTAAATGAACAAATCAAACAAGAGATGTAAAATTTAATCTACATATTTTTTAATAAACTTTCAACACAAGTGAATCAATGATAAAATTTGTCACTAGGGAAATCTTAATTTCTAAATGTTATCAAGTGGATTTCAAGGAAATCAAGCGCTTTTTTCAATGGTGGGCAAAATATCAATCCATGTTTCCTACTGTTGGTTCTTTGGTTTGCCAAATCCTTAGGATTGTTGGATCACAAATTGAGATTAAAAAGATTTTTTCTTTAGTTGAGATACTTACAAACTTGAGGAGATGTCACTTGCAATCAAAAAAATTTAAAAGATTGATATTTGTAAGAAAAAAATGGGCCAAATAATCCTAACATTGATTGTAAACCACCTTCCAATTTGGTGGAGTTGATTGGAAAAGATTCATTTTGAAGAAGAATTAGAAAAGTTTGAAGGTTCTTTTGAAGGGGATGATCTGTTTGACATATAAAATGTTTGTAGAATTGATTTAATTTTCTTTTTCATGTTTTTCTAATAATTTTTAAAAAATTAATGAAAAAATTAAATTTCAAAATAACAGAACTTTTGATGCCCATTGTCTAAAAAATGCCTTTTGAAAACCAACTGATAATTGAATTGAAACCCTCCTCAGGACTGTTGTAAAATAATAATAATAATAATTATTATTATTATTATTATTATAACTGGGTCAGGTAAGAGAAAAAGCTTCTGAAACCCAGACCCGCCGGTTCTATAAACAAACTGAGACCCACCCAACACAGGTAATTATGGGTACCCTCAAGGTGGAAGGGGTAAAATAAAAGGTTAGGGATCCAAGATTCAGGAAAGATGACAATAGCATTAGGTTGGCTCTTGTCTGTCACTCTATCTCTACAGTTACACATTGCTCTAGCAGAGCTGTGAAGACAATTATTAATCATTTTGATTCCGGATGAACCCAGAAAGGGCAGCTGGAGGCGTGAGCTAGCTTGTCGAGGAAATGTTGGCAACTCCCTCACCCCGCCCTCGCCAAAGCCTCATCAGTCTGCTACAGTCAAATTAATTAAGGTTAATGTAATTGTACTTGCATGCAAAAAGAAAAAGAAGAAGTGGTATATATATGTAGCACCTAAAGGATGCATGGGCTCTTCAAAAGAGACTAAAAACAAAAGAGTAAACCTCCTAAATGCACTCAAAGTACATGACAACACTGTCCGCACACAGTTCCATGTATGTCCTCAGATCAGGTGCAATAAAATCATGCATACATTTATATGAATCGGTGTCATATATAGAGCATATCTACGGACATAGTAGTAGTAGGACAGGGGCAGCTTCAACCTATTTGTCTGTTGAACAATTAATTAATTTGCATGTCCAAAAATATTCCAAAATATTCTCTGCTTCCTTCACAACATTTTGTTCTTTGAAAAAAAAGTTAATCTTTGAAATTTTCAACATTTCTTTACTAATAATTAATGTAAATGTCAAAGCTGCTGATGTACTACTATACTGTATATCTCCTTAATACTTTTGCTGGGAGAATACGTTGGAGTTTGGGAATGATTAAGTAGCATAGTGTACCTTTGGCAGCTGTGACACTATTGTATTATTTCCAGAAATGATAAAAATTCACAAAACAAAAATTTCGATGACCAAAATTTTGTGAAATTTTATTGAATATTCAGGAATATTTTATTTGTTGAAACGAAAATTTCAGAAGTAATAAATTATTTGACAGAGATGTGTCGAAGTTGTTATTGTACTACAATACACCCCATTTCGGAGGACTACCTTGCATGTTTCAGGTTTCAGGTTTGAAGGTTTATAATCCAGTACAAACAATTTTGCACTATTCCAGCAAAAACTTGGAGTTTGAACATAAGAAACTTTCCACCATTGTGTTATCATGGCAACTATACATTATGAAGGTTTGGTTATAAAAATGTGCAAATTTCAATGTTTATTGTGTATACCACCACACAATACTTGCTTGGGTTTGAACAGGTCTTCTTCTTCACTCTAAAAAGACACCCACCAAACGTCTAAAGCTAGTGAAAGCCTGGAAGGATTGCTTTGCACCACACTTTGCACATAACTTAATCCTGTCCTTTGCAACAAGAGTAAGTTGGTATGCTTAATCAGATTTTAAACTTACATACCAAAATCTCTTTTCATTTTTCCTTGCACTTCTCTTTGGGTCCAAATGAATTACATCTCCCGGCCGCCAGCCGCCCGCCCCAAGAAAAACAACTCGTTGTGATAAAGCTTCAAGGAAGACTCTGGCTATGTCCCACATCCGCATTGATCTCACTCTAAATGTCATCAATTAATATATGGTCAAACGTCATCCCTATGGTTCATTACTGGGATGGGATGAGAGTGTTCTTATATTGTTTTTAAATACATCTGTTTGGTAAGGTACGTTTTAAAACTTCAAAAAGAGACAACTTTGCAAAAGTCCCAAAGTGGGTAATAACTAATAACAATGGTGTGTTACAACGTAGTGAAAAATTACCCTTCCAGGTAAAAAGTGAATGATGAACAATTTACTTTTACATTGTTTATAAGTTGAGTCCAAGGGGTAGATATTTGTCTTTTATGGACATTTACCATATGGATGATGTTTGTGGATAAATTGATAATTCAATGTAAGCCAACTCAATATATGTACAACATGTGTATAATAAGTACTAGTGTGGCCTGTGCCATTGGCCCAAGTGTTACCACGTCCTCAACTGATTTTTCCTTCCAAAACCTGGTTTTCTGGAATTTATTTGAATTTTCAGTGGCACAAATCACTTAAAAATCAACATCTCCCACAATCTGAATCCAAATCTTACCAAATGAATTCCATTAAATCCTGCTCATCAAGATCTTTTTAATAAACAAAGGGCACATTCCAATTCCTCCGAAATTTTCACCTACAATTTAATTTAATTTTCAGTGAAGAAATCATTCAATATTCAATAACTTTTGCATCACAA
>Ga0116228_10000120_pt1 | contig 50366 bp, 46 predicted proteins | sample S1TSphfallax_2_FD_89694 | JGI IMG/M metagenome (GOLD analysis project Ga0116228, IMG submission 89694) | Host-associated microbial communities from peat moss isolated from Minnesota, USA - S1T2_Fc - Sphagnum fallax MG | ecosystem: Host-associated > Plants > Peat moss > Unclassified | place...
AACATGGATTTCTGTAGTGAATGCACCTCTTACAAAGTGGCACTTTAACTGGTCATAGAGTTTCAAGCTGCAAATGTGCCTCCATGTGCAATAGGGACACGATTTGCATCTGTGACATTGAAGGGGGCATATACAGGTCTGGACCACATATTACCATCCTATATGCATCCGCTATATCAAAGTAGAAGACTTCAGATATGGTTGCTGGGGACTTGCTCTCTATTAGGCCCTCAAAGACATGTTCAGGAAAGACCTGAGAACTTTAGGTTCTCAGGAGTGACAAACATGCAGGTGAGCATGGGTTGATTCATTGCAGATTGTCACCAGGAAATATCCAGGACTTTGATACACTTGCTTGTAACACATGCCTATCCTGTTGATAAAGACATCCAGACATATGCCAAGCACTCATCCCTGTTTGATCTGTGTTTGCAAAATGTTTCTTTCCATATGCCAAGCTCTCTCCCTCTGCAAAAAAGTCCACATGTTGCAGTCCTCTCTAGTATTGTTACTGGTTTTCGAAGAGCAGCACTGTATGGTCAAATTTGGGTTGGGGTATACCACAGAAAGAGCTTCCAAGCTTTACATAGCAACATTTGCTGAAGAGTAATCTGGTTTCGAATTGATGAATCTGAGTGCTTCCCCACTGATCTCCTTCAACAGAAAAGCCAATGTTGAAGCTTGAATTTAGCTAAAAAGAACAATCAGAAGCACTTGTGTTTTGCTAGTGGAGATGGAAATAAGTCTGCATATCAGAGCAAGGTTGTGGGGTTGTCTTCTGCCTGTTCTTCATAATTTCGGACAAAAAAGGTCCTCCTAGAGCTGAGATTAGACTACCAAGTCCCTCGTGATCCAGAAGACTGATTTCTACTGAGAAAGATTCATGGTGGTAGATCTTTTCTCTTGAGAATGGAAACGTGTTCCGCTTTGCAAAATGAGAAAAATGGGGAAAAGTTGAAAAGCGTTCAAAAAGATACCAAATAAATAAAGACGAAACCTTTATTCAAAAGCTTGGCAGCTTCTCTTGAGGCGCCCTTGCTGCTTCCTTTTCTTGGGGTCGGTTTTGTTTGCTCTTGGGAATTAAATCACTGTGTTGGAGATCAGGACATGGTGCTGTCGCTTCCTGCTCTGGCCCAGACTGCTGCATCGCGCTTGAGGAGTTACCCGCGAGGCTTTCCCTCCATACCCACCCGAGGATTTTTCGTCCAACTGCCTACCATGGCTGCCACTTCTCCTCCTGCAGGTACATCTTCGACAAAGCACTAGTATGACAAGAGCTTGGTGAAATTGGATGCTTCAAAGTATTTGATGAGAAGAGAGCATCGGAAGTGCTCGTGAGAAGCAGAGGAAGAACAGATGTGATTGTTGCATGTTTATTTTTTCAAAACTTTGTTTTTAAACTCGAGATTCTAAGCGTTGTTTGCTGTGAATTGCTTGTTGGGCCGTTCGAATACGATGAGTCTTGGCTCCAAAATCAGTTCAAAGTTTCAGGTCTTCTTGTGCTCCCTAGAGCTTGTGTGAGGTCTCCTGGGAATCCATTGGATGCTGACTTCTTGCGAGATGCATGTAGGAGAGTCAGTACCAGCTGCAAACAATAGTGATCAGGTGGAGGCATCGTCTTCACAGTCCAAGCCAGAACAGAAACTTGGAAATCTTTCAGCAAACATTATCCCCCACCTTTTCAAACTGTAAGCTGCTTCTCCGTTGAGCAAGAAACAACACTCCTTTTGTTAGATTATTATGGTTCATGTTGATGGTTGTGCAAGCTTTCTGGGATGATTTCTGACTCACATCTTGTACATGGCGACAGATATGATTGCACTGGAACAGCAGCTGACTATGAAATCTATGCCCCCAAGGCTGTCTTTGAGGATCCACTCATGCAAGCCCATGGGTACTCTACTCAACCCTAAAACTGAATCCCACCTTGTTTCAGGTTATCAGGATTTCAGAATCCCAAGACTTCAGTATCCAAATGAATTCTGGAACTAGATTGCTGTTGTGAACCATTTTGAGCATCACAATCACAGGAGAACTTGAAATGGTATACAATTATGAACAAACTACCTGCAAATGCAGTTCCATTGCCACACCAAATTGAACTCAAATTCAGCATATCTTCTCAACTTCTCTGCATGTTGGTTCTGGAACAGGATTCAATATTTGATCCATTTGATCTTGTCTGTGCAGTGTGAAACAGATAAAGTCAGCATTTTATTCTCTGCCAAAGGTAGTCCAATCATTCATGTGCTCTCTGTCAACACAGGTTCATTATTCTCATCATGATTCAGTTCTGATTTTCTACCTTTAGAGCTGAAGAACAATTTGCCTGAGGTTTCACAGATATTTAAGGAAGCACAGATTGTGGAATATACAATCACAGAGGAGGAAACGGCTCCAGGCTCTGGTGAGGTATGTGCTTCTGATGTGCACAGATAGTGAACCATAAACTTTGGATTTTTAACTGATGATTGCAAATGCTTTCTTGCTGGACTCCAGACAGTATATATAACATCTCTGGACACTTGATGTTATTTGACCAACTCGAGGTTGCAGATCCTGTACTGAACTCCTGTGTGGCAACTTCTAAAGCAAACTTTCTGGTTTGAAGTGAATCTTTAGAGTTGCAATCGGTTTCTTGCTTTGGCTTCTTCCTGCAGATCCGCATAGATAATGTGCAGCGCTATAAAGTGGCAGGGAAAACTATCAACATGGTATCACTCATCAAATTACAGGTCTATCTTCTTCCTGCCCTCAGCATTGGAGTGTTCATTGGCACACTTGTGTGTGTTTGGTTGAATTTTCTTTGACAAAACTTGATTTGTTTATTCAAGGTTGCATTCTTTTGTCAGCCTGAGCCTCCCACATGGTAGATACATTGTCAGTGTAAGTTCACAGTGCTACAAAAGCTTTTCATCTTTGTGGCTTTCTTCTTCAAATTTAGTGAGTGACATCTAATTTCTAAAAGCCATCAGATTGCATGCTTTCTATTCCTCACTTTTCCTCACTCTTTCTCCCTCAGATGTTCTTGTTCTATCAGCCTTCAGTGAACAGTTTTTTTATGCATGATTTGCCCATTCCAGGTTCAAGATGGGAAAGTGGTGCGTCATGAGGATCTGTAAGTGTCTCATACCTGTCAGACTCTTCTAGTTCTCATGAAATCAGATGGATCCATTGCCAAGATGACAATTCTGTCAGTTCTGAATGGAGCATCATGTCTAGATCATGGTTTGGGAATAGAACACAATTTGTAATCAAGTTTAGTGATTGGACAACCCCTTGCAGATTAAAACTCTCTCATGATTTCTGGAAGTTGCATAACCTAGTGGCATGTTTCAAGCACTATGCAATCAGAACAATCAAATCATGTGAGCTGTTTTTCACCAACTTTCATTTCATCTTCCAATCAATGTCAAAAAATCATGACCAACTCTATGCCTGGCACAGGTGGGATAAGAATCCATTAAAAAACAGGGAGACAGTGAAAGTACCATTGATGGGGCGTGCTTTGGAAGGGATACGTCGTGGCAACATGATGGTTACCCATCTTCTCATGGGTTTTGGGAAAGACCACAATCCCAAAAACTGATGGATCTTCACACCAGAGGAAGTCTCACAGAAATTGTATCAAACTGTGGGATATTGTACCACCATCTCACATCTTTTTGATGAGGATGTACTACTCAATGTCCTCTGCTCATGCTTGCATATTTTTACTGTTCATGTGAAGCTTTCACTCAATGTTTTGCTTGTGCCCTTGAAGCAGCAGCATGTAGCACTCTTGTCCAATGCCAACATATCTCTGATGCTAAATTGTCTATACGTTTACTTAGTAGGAGCCTGTAAGCCTGCAATCCATAGCACTTTATTATTTCCTTTGTGGGAATTCTGGCAGTGTTGGTGGGGTTCAAGTCATCACTAGATTGCAGGATTTGGTATGCAGCTATGCTCAAGGACAGTTGTCACTCAAACTTCAATTCTTGTCAAATCAAGAACAAAATCTGATTTCAGAAAATTATAGATACCTATCCATGTGCCTGGTGAGATCGTGGAAACCTGTGTACCAAATGAGTACAGATATACCTATTATGGTGAGCACTTCATGATTACAGTGAATTTGCAATATTGTAGCATTTGATGTGCAACCATCTATTTGTTTGCAGGATTAGCTTCCTTTGCATCTAAACAGCAACTAACTAAGCAAGTATGCATCACAGTTGACCCGTGAAATTTGAGCATGTCAACCAAGAGAAGTCCTCCAGAAATGCTTCAGCATAACTATGTATTGCACTATTCTTAAGTTCTTAGAGGAAACAAAATCTGAATCAATGGTTGTTTGGAATCTGAGAATTGGAGCATGATTCTCAGCAATGATTGCTTGCAAAAGTGGAAAAAGGAGCTATGATTCTTGACACTGGAATACTATGGACTGGTGATAGTAGCCCTTATAGACAACAAGGTATGAATCATTCATGGAAGTTTTTAATCTCAGGAGCTGGGCAGCAGGTCCTCTCTTGTTGGAGAATGCTGTTGCATGCAACCATTATGAGGAGGTATCAACCTCCACAAAACCTAAAGAGACTGACAAAACTCAGCATCCACATATCACTTCAAAGTAGATTTGTTGTTTGATAGGCATTAAGTGTCCACAGGCAAATGGAATTCTCATGCATTTCTGAAGGTGTGTTTGCAGATGAACTCTCTTGCACAGAGGTGTAACACACTTTTCAGACCTTCCCTTTCTGAGCAGCAAATTTCTATTACTCAACATAAGTCTTGAAACATAACCTATCTTGTAACATAAGTATGACAGTATTTTTGGTCACATCACAAGTAATGAATTGGCCTCTCTCAATCAAATCTCAAACATGGATTCCACGATCCGGATTCCACTTCAACCAAATGTGTATTGCAAACCAATTACTTTGACAAAAATCATTGCCTTACTTATGGCACTGCTATGGGTATCAGACAATGTCAATGCTATTCTGAAAGGCAAGAGACAACCACATGTGCATACAAAAAATCAGATTGTTTCAAGACTCGAAAATTTCAGCAGATGGTATAATGGTTGCCTGGACATACTAACATGATCACCAGCCCAATCAGATGCTCTTCACAGAATTTTTTGTATCTTCTCATGGTTAGTTACAAGCCAAAGAAGTTCCAGTCTAGACATTTCAAGTTGGGTTTATCTCAATTGTGCTCCAATGTCAAATCATTTTTGCCTTCCTTAACAAGCTCCCTACACACACAGAAGAAGGAACACAGGCCAATGGAATCTTTGTATGGAAAGTGCATACTTGACCAGTAGGTGTAAATTGAGCCACAAACATCAGTACAGAAGTGCAGAATCCATCAGTACACACAAACATCACAAGGTTTGGTAAAGGGCGGAGCACACCTGAGGGATTCAATTGGTGAAAGTTTCATCAAGGATGTGAAGGTGAAAGGTCCACAATGTAGCCATGACTGTAGTGACATTAACTGCTTTCAACCTTCTCTCAAACATCTCCATCTAGTTGATTTCAAAATAGCACACTTTGGAGTGTATGTGCACCCTTGTCCAAACAAAAACAATTACATGTTTATTTATCAATTTGTTTCATGCCACTTGCCCATCTCTGAAACAGGAAAAATAAATCACTGTAATTTGTACAAGGGCAGAAGAAACGATGTTCTCATATGCTGATTTCTGTAACAAAAGGACTAAGAGAGCCAATCACTTTCTCTGCAATGAAATCCTCCTCTGCAGCAATCTGGAATTCTATCCCACCATCCTCTCTGATCATCCATATACAAACCATGAGAGGGCATGTCATGATAACAATTCAAGAAGCCACTATATTTGGAACACAATCAAAAGACTTCTCCCCTCGCAAATTCTGCATATATAACAAGTCTATCCTATTAAACCCCATAGCAGCAAAAGGGTGATAGCAGAAACATCATGTGAGCCTTATTGAACAGCCAAAATTTTACCCATCATCACCTCCAAGGGCAACTAGAAGCGCTGGAATTTCTCCATCTAAAAGTGGGAGGTAGAGACCATGGCAATAAAAATATTTCCAGTAATGATGTTGTCTGTCTTCATTCATGTCCACCCATGCTTCAAGAAATCTGTTTGTTGATGGGCATATCACGAATCACACAGTGAACGGAAACAGAAAAGGAAAAAGCCCATGCAGACTGATTTTTTTGTCACTAACACGTTAGCCATCATAAAGTGGCATATGTATTGGATTTTGATACACAAGAGGGGCCCAAGGGTGGTGGGCTGGCCTGGAGCCTGTTAGCTCTGCCATGATCTTGCCGGTGGACGAATGTTTGGGGATCCTCTAAGTCTTATTGAATCTGTTCCTTCCTCTTTCCTTTGTCCATTCTGCACCGCCAGTGCCCCATCCCCAGAAAATCATTCAATTGGAGAAGCTGATAACATCCATCTCATGCACTGACATCATTGTGCATCTACCAACATCTACTGTGCTGCTGTTAGAGCCCATAGCATTCATCACATCATATTTCTGAAACTGCAAATGGTTCATGAGAGCCAAAGGTTGGGAGTCTAGGGGCTCATTTGACAGAATAAGACTAGGAAGGCTTGCAAGGTACAAATAGACCCAAAAAGTACCAACAAAGCAAGCTCAAGATCTACTCAGAAATGGAACATAAGGAAAGAGAAACAAAATGCCAACTGCAAGGTCCAAGAATACAAAACAATCTTGAGAAGAGAAGAGAGCTCTCATGAGAAACATACCTGGACAGGAGCTATCGGAGGTTTATGAGGCACCTTGGTTTGAGGTTGAGTCACACGATGCAATCGATGTTGATGCTGCATGTGCTCAAATTGCTTCAACTGCATAGAGAAATTGATGCCCACAGCACCATTGCTCATGTCACTGCTACTGTCACCATCATCACTGGGCTGAGACAAATGAGATACAGATGGGATGGATGGTATATGGGAGAGGATTTGCGTGTAAGCTCCTGTGGAAGCTGTTCGCCGAATTGCACTCAACCCTGGAAACTCACTGCTTGATGATTGTGGCGGTGCCGGCATGAAGGTGTATGCTGGCACTGTCTTTAACCTTGTCCGTAAAATCTTGAATGCTGAGCTTTGCTGTTAAGAGACAGATAAAAAGAAATTAGTCAGTCTTCAGTCCTTGCAAGGTTATCCTGCCTAAACTTCAAACTGTGGCATTGACAAATTCATAGATTGATCACTACATGAGGGAGATAGCATGTCTCCACACTTCACTGTCAATTATTAGAACATACTCCAGCTTTCAATTTCAAACTTCAAACCCAGTTCTAGCAGGTGACATAAACTCCCATCAGCATTTCAGACATAACTTCAACCTAGAACAGAGGAGACTGATGGGGTACAGGGAAAAAGCCAGTATACCCAAAAGTTGAAGCTAACCCCCTGGATCTCAACTTGGAAAAAAATCAATAACCCAAGCACAACACCTAAATGGTCATGAACTGATTACCTGAGGTAGAAGCATAAGAAGGCCATACAACGTCTTCAGAAGTTGTGGATAACGAGCTGGCTCAAGCAACTGCAATGAATCACACCCACCCACATTTGTTCATTGACTCAATGTGATGCAGGACCTTCAAGCTCCATGCCTTGGGTGTATGACTCTCACTGTACATGCAACCTCGACATGTTCCAGTACCTAGAAATGAGAGATGGACATGGTTGGACAGTGGATAAGACCAGTGGACTCACTTGATCACCACAACAAAAGACAACTCTGTTACAAGAAAAGAAACAAAGAACCTGTTCTCTGATGTTATCAAAGATGGGATGTTTCATTATCCAGTGCAGCAAGTTACCTGCAGTCTCAAATATGAAAAGATGGGGGTTTCCAGCAGTCGCACCAACTTGTCCACTTGCACTAGCAAATTTACATTGATGTCAGATTCTCCCAGTGACTGGATGACCGAACTTGCATGTGGGTATGCCTGAACAAAGGCAAGGGACAGGCCTATAAGACTCCGAAACAACATCATCTCAAACTTCATAAATATCACAAAAATACTCTGGAAAACATCCAATTGCTGCAGGCCTTGTGGGAATTGAAGAGCTTGGCTGAAGAAGATAGCTGACACATCAAACCCTGCACTGAATCTTCTGTAACATCATGTGCATCTAAGCAGCTAGTTCCTTTGAGGAGTTGAGAGATTACCTGGGCAAGCAAGCAAAGACTAACAGTGGCCATGGGTGAGTGACACCATGAAGAATATAGTGCAACGAATAAATCACGGCCTGCAGAATTTATGAGGGACTGCTTCAAAAGAGCCCTCAAATCTGACAGCTCATGTGCAGTCAGAAGGATCACATTCAGTGCCTGCACCCACCGTCAGTATCACATTAAACCAAATTTCACCATTGGTACAGAAGATTTGTTTACACAGATGTCACCTTCATGAATTCATTTTATCAATACCAGGCACAACATACCTACATTCAATCTAGGATCTTTAAAGGTAGAGACCAGCCGAGTTTCCCGAGGAAACTGACCTGGACCATAATGGTAGCAAACTCCAAGTCAGCCTCCCCTTCCAAAATGGTTGCCAATTCACGATAGACTCGTTCTGCACCAAGCAGTGTGCACAATTTCTGCAATGCCAGTGTCCCCCTCCTGGGTACAGATCAACAGAATGTGTTATTGTCAAAACCCATCACACATGAGTTGAAACACAATGTTTTTGGCCTGCTTTCATCCTCACTCTATTCAAGTGCTATGATGTAAAATTTATCTGTTCAACACATGCAGCAGCAGTCACCTTTACCAGTAGATCAAAACTCAACCCATAGAACTTTAGACCTAAACTGTATAAAAGAAGCAAACCTTTGCAGAGAACATGAACACTGATTTTTTGGGAAGGCACTGAAAAAATGATCTCATGTGGAAAACCCAATGAGCAGCACAGACAGGAAGAACAGAACCTTTTCTACCAGTAAGGCTGAGCTTTTCTCATGTGAAAAGGAGACATACTTCTGAAGAAGGGAATTCTCGCTGTTGAAGCGGTGGACAAGGAAGACCATGAGATGCCGGAAGTGTTGTGGATCCCTCGCAATGCATGCTTGTACCTCCAACACCAGCAGAACAACCTGGAATTTTCAAGCCATGGGATTTCTTGAACTCTCTGAAGTTTTCTCAAAGACACAGAAATCAGCATCTAAATTTCCTCATTGTCAGAAAAAACTTCTCTATAATTTAACACTTGCAAGACTCCCAAATAATAGCCAGAATGTTTCACGTAATGGCTTGACAGAAGAATTGATTTTAGTTTCCAGAGAAAGTCGTGCCACGCACCTCATCAGATGAGTCTGACAAGGATTGAAGAAGTGCTGGGAAAATGTCATCCAGGAATGAAAGCACCTGCAAGAATCAACCATGCACGTTATATCCTCCTTGATCTTGGTATATAGAAAGGTGAATCAGAATAGACCTGCATAGTCCAAAAGGGAATCAGGACATACACAATCACTTTTAGACATAGTTCACTGCTTCAAGGAATTTTTCAAAGAAATCCTCACTCCATGGGGCCTGACCAGGAGTCAGATATTATTCCACACAAATACTGATTGTCATCTTCAATTGCTGGAAACAAAACAAGATCACTGGTTTAGCACACATACAGCTTTTATGCCTCCTCAAAGACTTGCCCAAATCTAAAAATGAACAATGCTCACCTCTGTCCGGTGCCTTTCCAGAAGCACTGAGATCCAGCGCAATGCCTCAAGCCTGGTTGCCTCCCAATCACTACCAAGTTCTCTGTCACCCATAAAGGCAGTAAGGGTTTGTCAAATACTCACCCATAAATGCATGAAACTATTCTCAAGGTTCTAGCTTCTAACTCACTATATAGGACCAAACAATTACAGCTTCTAGTTATCACAGTTGCCAAGATGCTTTTGAAAGTCACACATGAGGATAGTTAGTGCACCTTCTTGCAATGGCCAGAACTGCTCCAACATCAAAACCATCTGCAGGTTCTCCCTTAACAGCCCTTAGCTCCTCATTTGTTTCTGTTGCCAACTGCCCAATCCCCATATCCACTGGCTCATATGAACTCTAATCAGAAGTTCACATACAAAAGTCTTCTCTGGACAACACTTTTCAAATGCAAAGAGTCAGATCCATAAATCCATCAATTCAGCTCTCAACACAATCTGTTGCCATGAACTCAGACAAACTACGTACTGACAATCTGCCCACTCTCCAACCTCATGTTTCAAGTCATTGAAAAACTCTCCAAGGTAATCTGCAAAATACTCAACCATGGACCTAAAAGACCCACTCTGACTTACCAATCGGATCTTCTCCTCCTTGTCTGAAATAGCAGGTAAAATTGCTCCAAGTATGTCTGCATAATAGGGTACAAGCTGATGTCCACCCAACTTCACAAACTCATTAACCTGTACACATATAAGCAGGATCTGGATCAGACTTCAGAGCAAGAAACTTGACTGGCACAAGTTCAATGCATATATGCATCCATGAGGACTTCTGAAAGCTCTTCTGTTTCAGATATGCAGCTCTTGTCACAGGAGACAGCATCCTTTTAAAGTACAAAAGACCAAATGGGACCTTGCTTCTTGATTACCCCTCCCATAGACTAAGACCACATTTTATGCAAAGACATGAACCATCTGAAAAGAAAGCTTAAACTGAAAGTTTTTCTGATGTGACAGAACGAAATCTGATCAAGAAAAAGCAAAACCCAAGGGCACAAGAGGACCCAATGAGAGCACTTCAGAATTGACTATTGTAGTTGAGCTCACCCAAGTGATTGAAGTTAGACGAGTAAACTCATCAGGAGACGATGCCCTTTGCACAAGTATTTCTGCCATCCTTCCATAATCTACGGACTGGCCAAGATAGCATGAAATCAAAACAGAAAATTACATCAGGACCCATAAAAATTGCAACTTATTGGAAAAAAAGAATGCATCAGCTGTGAGCTGTAAACCCCTCACAGATTGCAAACCATCTTAAAGGATAACTCCCCTAAACCCCTTACAGATTTTCAAGGAAAACTCTTGCAATGAACAATTGAGTACCGGGGCATTTTTAATCTCCTGCAGAAACTCTGAGAGAGCAGCATCAGCCTGTTTTCGAGTCTCATGGCTATTATCACTGAGCATGTTGAAGAGCCCTGCCAAATGACAAACCATTAAACAACCCCCTAAAAGTAGTCCAGACCTGGACCTTTTGTTCTTGAAAACTCATAAATCCCTGAACCTGACTCTCAAAGCACCACTATCATAGATGACACATGAACTACATTTGTGTCTACAATCAAATTGAACAGCAAACAGCAATTTGGGATTAAGGCAACAGCTTCCCACCATCAAGAAAATCAGGTAGAAATCCAAGCATATCAATGTCAGGGACACTGTCCAAGACTGTGATCCATCCCACCAGGAATTGACGAACAAAAGGGTTGAGCACATTCATACGCTCCCTGAGAAGAGGGATGAATTTCTCGATGCTGCAATTCCAAACTCCCCCCACATTACCCCAACTTTTTCACAACCCAATAATGCTAAGTTGCTGAACTTGACCCCACATGCCATCTTTTTGTCTCTGTTGTGTCTGATTTGATCCTTTTGTGTTCTTCATACAAACCCAATGCTCAAAACTGTCGCAGCTACAAGTCCAAGAGCTCAACTTTTTATCAGTTCCCACATCCTCTAAGTGGAGAACTTGGACTCCTTGTCATCAAAGAATAAACATTGTGGTGGTTTAGCTAATCTGGACGCACCTGAAGTGATCACTTTCTGTGACAATATCCTGGATCATTCCACAAGCATAAACAGATCAAAATGTCAATCAATTGGCACAAAAAGAAACAGATATCAAACACTACTGCCTATGAAACAAAACAGGCAGAGAGAGGTTCACATTTGAGTTTGGCTTGCAATTCAAAGCTGAAAAGACAGAGATTACACAAATGCTACTAAGGAAAATGTTGCTTGCCTTCACAAGACCATCCAACAGATGAGCAGCACTTTGTACATTTGGGTCAGAGTCAGCTGACAGCTTGCAGAGTGCATCAAAGACTTCATTGAAAAATGTGATGAAATCATCTCTTGCTACCTGCACATGGGTGCCACAGCTGTCACTCTCATGCTTTTCCAAATGTACCTATTCTTCTACACAACTTTCTGTACACTTGAGCCAAGTTCCTCATTCTGACCCCATGTCCATCTCTCTCAAACAGGGGCATCTTTTGAGAAAGTCTAGATTTCCTAGGACACCACTTGCAAGCTCCAAGAAACATGAGCATATGTAGAAAATCCTTACCCAAAGAACAGAAGGAAAATACAAAGGAGACAAACATATGAACAACAGCCAGGTAGTCTACCAGAGACCTAGTTGTCAGCTAAGCAACAAGAGTTGTGGCAAAAAATTACACCTTTGCAATGTTGTAAAGTGCTTCACATGCATAGTACCGCACACGGCTGTCCTGGTCCGTAAATGATTGAAGAACAGGAGGAACTATTTTCTGACCCAACACATTCCCAAATACAATGAAAGTCATGTCATTGAATGTGAGAAGCAAACCCTGAAAGCAAAAACACTTGAAGCAGAAGCCTCAAACATGATAAGAAGAAAAATAAGAAAACACATTCCACCATAGTGAAGAATAACCATGGTGACAAGAAATTCACTTTTAGATGCTGAGCAGCTTCTGATGCAAGGCCCACAGTTGCTGCTGCCAACCCAATCAGACCTCCCTGCTCACCACAGGACACGCAGATCAGAAATTGACTGTCAAGGTGATATGTTTGGCATCTGGCTTGGTAGGAGTCAACAAAAACCATAACATGTCCTCATGGAGGCAATGAACTGCAATATGCTAGTTACACATTAGAGGTTCAGATAATTATGTAAAGTTCCTTTGTGCTCATACTTTCTACATTGCACATTCCAGAGAAATCCAGGGCATGACAGCCTACCTTGCGATGATTAGCCTGAGGGGAGAGTGCATACTCAAATGTCAGCAGTGATATGAGATTGGAGATTTTGTCATGGTCCTGAACACTCACTAATCCTCTCACAGTCCCTTCTACCTGAAGAACAAAACCACATGAGAATCACATTCCTGACAACCAGAAACACAAAGAAAACAGGTGAATCAATCAAATGGGTGATCATCAATTTTCACATCAATCTTCAGACGTATTTCAGATTTGATTGAATTAGAAAAGAGCTGTATCAAGAGTAAGTGATTACCTCCAGTGCAGCAATTTTTCGCTTCTCATAGAGCTTATCGGCCAGATTCCGGAGCACCGACGCTGACAGCAGCGACGCGGAATCTGCCATCTCTGAACTTTCCACCTGCCCCAGCTATGGATGTGAACTAACCCTGTTGAGCTCCCTTCCCCAACACTTCCAAAATCTGATTGATGCTAAGCATTCCATGGAACACTACTCTCACCATTCTAGCAGCAATCCACCCATTGTTGTGTCACATTTTTTCTCCTGTTGAATTCTTCGAAGAGCAGTGCTCTCAAAAGCAAGAAACGTTGGCAAGAGATAAAAGAAAACCCCAAGTTACTACTACTACCCCATGTATGTCTCAGAGGTGGAAAAACCCCGAAAGAAACCCTGCACAACTACAGGAAGACAAGATTAACTAAACTCCAAGAGGCTCCTCAACTCCTGACTCGCAGATGCTGCAAACACTCTCCTTTTGATGATGATAGTAAGCCCCAGCCTCAGATCTCAAAGATCAATCATCTCCACAAAACCCTAAATCTTCCTCAAAGAAATTGTTCAACTATCAACCAGAAGAGGAAGATTTCTCAAAGTGATGATAACCCTCTACACATGGACCTGAGCAAAGATCTAAATGACGAACAGAAACTGCTTAAGATTGATCTAGAAACCAAAAACTGCTCCAAATCAATACAACAAGATTTTTCTCAGTCTCAAAAAAAAATTCACTTTGAAACTAAGGACTTTGCCACAACCCTTTCAAACCCCCTGAATCTGAATCGACACAGTAGTGGTATCTAAATAAGTTTTACAATACCAAGTCACCTGCAAAAACACCACAATTCGATTCTTGAGAACCAAGGTTGCAGCAGGAAGAAGACAAAGATGAATACAAAAGAATGTATGGAGGGTGATGATGATGATGCTTCTTCACTGAAAGGATTCATCAAATGGAAACACACACACAAATCATGCAACCAAAAGGTTCATTTACTTCTTTGTCCCCTACTACCTACTTGTGGCAAGCAACAAGACAATCCAAGAAAAATTGGAATTCTTCACAAAGAAACAACTATCCTTGAAGAATTTGAGTAGGCAAGAAAACTAATCCTCAGATCCATGGGCAGTGACCAAAGAATTCAGGACATCACACACCAGCAGGAAGCCCCATATTCTGTTGTTGGAACAGAAGAAGATTTTGCTGTGTAGGTCAAGAAACTTGCTCCTCTTTTATCCCCACACCTACAGAAGTGGAAAACTCTTGCCTACCTTTAAATTGTTTTCTTACTCTCTTTCTTCTTCTTCTTCTTCTTCTTCTTCTTCTTCTTTTTTGGTTTTCTTCCTCTTCCTTCACAGTTGTAGATCCAAAAACTGGGACATACGGATTTCACACAAGTAGAAACACTAGGGCAATTGTGTCTCCCTTGTGATCATTGTGCCAAAGGATACACCAGAGACACAAGGAGCTTGGGGAAGGAATACGTAAGCAGAAGAACCAGGTAGAACCAAATCACAAAAGAAAGAAACCAAAAAGGAATGATGGCAAACAGAATTCCCAGAAAAGAGGAGACACAAGAAGAGTACACCAAAATAGGGATGGTGGGTTCTGCATACCCAAAAGCTGGGATTGGGGAGGAAGCAAAGCGAGAGAAGAGAAGCAGCACGCAGGATGAAGAAAACAAACAGATAGGTCCCTCTCTGCCAAAGAAATTCGCTGTATCCCCAAATTCTCTAGCTCTTATAAAACAAAGACAGGAAAGAGCAAGTACAAGAGAGAGAGAAAACAGTGAAAGACACAAGAAAGGTATTCAGAAACACAACTCTCACCTCCAGGACAAGAACAAACAACAACAACAACAAGCACAACAAAAATCTCAGACAGGGGACAGAAGCAACAAACCCTCAAAAGACCCCAAAAAGTGCAGAAGCTCTCTATCCTCTCTGTCTCTGTCTCTGTCTCTCTCTCAAAACAAACGGCTAGGTACTCCCCCTACACTACTGCAAAGGAAACTAAGAGAAACAGAGAGATGGGTAGGAGGGGGAAGAAAGAAGAAGAAGAAGAAGAAGAAGAAGAAGAGGAAGGAGGAGGAAAGAAAAACACAGGGTTTCAATGGAGGATGCTCTTACACAAAAACAGGCTGTTGTTGTTGTAGTAGTAGTACACACGAAAGAGTCCCAGCAGCTACAACAGGAATCTCAGCGACAGAAGAAGAATTGGCCATGCTTGCTCAAATGGGGAAAACCTTGCTCTTTGTGGGTGATTGAGGGTCTTGAAGAGAAATGATTTTGTAAGGAAGTTTGTGTAGGTATGTGCATGAGAGAGTTTTTGTAGCCTTCTGCCGAGGTGTCGGTCTGTGTGTGTGTGTGCCTATTTAGCTAGAGAGACAGACACAGAAGGAGAGACATAGATGTCGTTGATGGGTTTGTATGAGACCTTAGAAGAGACAAAACAATGGATGGAGAATTGGTCAAAGCCTGCTGTGTGTGTGTCTCTCTCTCTCTCTGTATCGATCTCTCTCTCTCTCTCTCTCTCTCTCTCTCGTAAAAAAGCAAAAGCCTGTTTTCATACTTGTGGAAACTCTTGTTACTGCTCATTTTCCTTAGTAATAAACAAAGGCTCCACCAAAAAAATTGACAACATTTCTTCATCCTTCCTTCTTCACTTCCTTTTCCTTTTCTTCTTTTCTAGTAAGAAATTTTTGTTGGACTCATTGCAAGGTGATGTTTGGCTTGTTGGATTCATTCCACCAAGAGAAAAGAAAAAAGGGCCTTGTTTGTCATTTCAAGCTCTGTCTCTTGATTGTAGTTTTAGGGGTCTTCTTCTCTGCCTTTCTTCTTCTTCAACCTTGTTGGAGAGTGTGTCTTCAAGAATTCTAAACCGTTTTTTTAAGATGATACCCCAGTTTTGGGATTTCCTCAACATCTGGAATCTTTGGTTTGTCAAACCATTCTAGGGTGGCTATGTTGAAATGGAACTCAATCAAATACAAGCATTAAAGAAGAGCTTGATCTTGCATGAATACAATTGTTGAAGAGTGCATATGCTCAAGGAAGAATACACTCTACATATCTCTGGATTTGACATTAGAGTAGTGTCTCTGCTGCATATCTGCAAATGTCTTGCAGCCAAGCCAAGCTGTGAACTCTCAAAAAGATGAGGATTCTTGGATCAGCTCACTCATCTTTTACCCTCCTGTAGTTCAAATGGCCCAAAGAAAGAAGCTGAAGGTTCATTGCTGCCAAAAGAAAACATGAAATACATGTGGTGACAACATTGTCAAAGTGTAATAATTCAACCACTTTCAAAGAGAAGTGGAAGAGGGTGCTGATCACATTCAATCCAAGGAAAAGATGGGATTGATCTAGTGAATTCATGAAGACAGATGTTTTGGAAACTTTTACCTTCTGGATGTTGGTTGATGATATGGTCTGAACAAAGCTCATCACCAAGCAGATCTTGCTGGAAAAGCAGCAGCTAGAACTAGACATCATATACATTATGGAAAAAAACTTATTATGTACAAGCATGTAATTTATGAGCTACTACTGGATAACAGATTATCACACAACACAAGACGAGAAATATACAGCATCAGACAACCCATCTGTACCACCACGCCTGATTGTTTCTTAGTGCAAGGTGTCACCTAGTTAGTTCAAACCCAACAATTGGAGATGTTCTGTCAATTAAGTGCTCATTATATTGGAGAAGAAAAAGTACCGGTGAGAGCACAAGTTGAAGTGAAGTCATCATCATCTCCGAAGCACTCGGCGTGCACGCATATTTGATTGTTGGATTCGAGAGTGAAGTTCATTTGCATCATCCGTTAAATGCTCCAGCCCATCATTTTGTCTGCAGAAAAAAACAGCAACACAAACCCTACAATTTAAAGACACAAATGTGTTACAAGCCCCCTGGATGTAATGCTGCAGTTTTCAGAACAATTTGAGGGACATTTTCAGTTCTTTGGTTCTTATTTTGCAGTCAGGCATCCTTCCAGGGTTGCCTTCTTGAGTCCTTCAAGAAACATCGAGGTCAAACTATCATAGTCTGCATGATTGATTCGGACTTGGAATAAATCTCAGAGCATTGCTTGAGAACAAATGAGTCACAACAACCTTGAAATGTCAACATGTAAAACCACCACTTTGTCTGGATCTAAAGCAAACACCAATTAAGAAAAGCACTATACAATATCAGAAAAAAGACATTTTCCAAACCTTGCAATTTCTGTGTGCATGTCGACAGACATCTCCTTCAGTTGACCAATCACATTGCTCAAGTCAGACAGTGCATCATCTTGTATCTTTCTCTCCCTCTGTGTCAGAAGACACCCATGAGGAATTTCATAGTTAGGTCATGATACATCAAAGAAAAAACTACAAGGAGAAAAAATCTACCAAGCACAAAAGAGAAAGAGACACTCCTAGCAGCAGGAGCAGCAGAGCAGGAGAAAGACTCTTACCACAACTTGTGACTGGAAATCAGTTGACTCCTGCATCAATGAAGAGCCCCCTGAATACCTTTTTTCTTCACCATAACGTTGCCCTTCAGTTAGACCTAAAGCTGCACGATCTGCTGGAGTACCTCGTCGCTTGAATGATTCCCCTGCCACCACAACAAACATGCTCCATCATCATCATCATCATCATCCCTCTATTTGTCCTTCTCAGGTAGTGTGGTTCAGGAAAAATTGAATCTTTGAGTTCCACAATCCAGGAGATGCCTAGAAAATTAGGAGCAACATCAAGACTAGCACAACACCATTGATTGGAAAGGTTCAAGATAGCAGATGATCAAGCAGCACAAGAGTGCCAGAGAGAGTGAGAGAGTAGCTACCTCGACTGATCATGGGCCCGGTTATCTTTCTCGTTTTCTTTGGCTTCCATGACTTGGAAAAAATACCACCCAAGCTGTTGAGAAGCTTTTCCCCCTGCAACACAACCATATCACACTCAGACTGAGCACACCTTCTTGCAAAACTGAAATCTCTGTACATGTAGCTTGCTGACAAAAGCTCAAACCCTACTGGACTGTGAAGAAATTGAAACCCTGGCCCCTGGGATGGACTTACCCTCTCAAGATGCTGATCAAGATGGACTGCTTTTTCATGTGTGCGCTGAATCTGAGTTCCTTGATCATGCAAAGTTTCTAGAGTTGAGCCTGCAACTCCCCTCGTGTCCTCTGCGACTTTCACCAGATTCACAATTGCTGATGTCGTCTCTCGAGACTTATCAAGTGCATGATTCTCAAGATCTTGTACAGCATGGTTTACATAATCCTCAACAGGTGGAGCACTGGCTGCATATTCTGGGTCTTCACTGTCAAGAAGAAGGTCCTTTGATTGTTTACCAGTGTCTGAACCTGGGGAGGAGTCATAACTGAGAAGTTCTTGTGTCTTTGACACAAATTTATTTTCAAATCTGCTGGGTGGTGGAAAGTGAACTTCATCATTTGGGGGGGTGTCTGTGAGCTGCAATGAAGCCTCTCTTTGCCTGAACTTGAGATTCGCACTCAAGATGCTTGCTTTTGCTTTCTGAGAGATGCTCCAAGCTCGATCCTTGATCATCCTGCTGCTACTGCTCCTTGGAGATTTAGCACTTGTATACTTACTGTTGTCTTCCTCCACATGAAACGTAGACTTACTCTCCAAAGAACTTGGGGAAGGACCATGTTCATGCTCATCTTCAAAAGGGTTTGTAATTGATTCTAACTCATCAGTTGGCAGCTTGGTGGTGGTAGGCACATCTTCTTCAAGGTCATCAAAAGGGTTTGAGTATGAATTAGGGTTTGGATTCTGAACTCCCCTTGGTTGCAGAATCTCTTCTTCTTCTGCATCATCAAAAGGATTCGAGTTTTGTGTCACTGGAAAAATGCTCGTCTTCTTCATTTGTGCTGCATGGATTTCTTCTTCCTCAGAAGAAGAATCAAATGGATTTTTGGCTCCTGATTTGAACCCCCCTTCTGCTGCCTCTCCCACATTTGAATATGCCATCTCTTTGAGAAGAGAAAGCCCTGTCCTAATTTGTCTCCTCTTTCTGGCTTCCCTCCCAGACAAACCCCACAACAACTCAGAGAAAATAAAATTGATCAATAGAAAACACAATTTTTTCCTTCTTTCATTCTTCAGATTTCCAGTAATTCAAGCTGCTTGCAATTCTGAAGTTTCTGCATTTCTATTATCCAGCTGAATTGAACTCTTCCTCTTGCACATCTCGAGAAGCAAACAGTCAGAGAGAAATCCAAACTGTTTATCCAGTGACAGAGTCAAGAGAGGAGCTTTCACTGCGAATGAATTCAAAGGGGGAATTCTCTCCCACAATCTGTCCCTTCTACACAGTTTTCTTTTGGCCACCGCACGAACAACCTCTCGACAACAACAAAAAAACCCAACATAGAAGAGATGACAAGAACCACTTCTGTCCACAACCCTACCACGTAACACAAAAGAGATTTGATGCAAAAACCAATCCAGCAACCACACTTCAACCAAAGAAAAAAGCTGAGAGAGACTCACCAAGTTAAGTACCGTTTGCTCGCTTCACAGCCAGTCAGTAGAATTTCCAATCCTCCTTATCAGACAGACAGACACACAGAGAGACAGAGAGACAGAGAGAGCGTCAGAGAAGAAGTTCTCACACATTTGAGCAAGCAAGCAACTGCCAGAACAAAAACAACAACACTCAGCTCTCTCAATCAATCTCCAGCAAATCTGTTTCTCCACAACCCTGATTTTTCTCTGTATTCTAAAATCTGCACAGAGAGAGAAAGGATTCAGTACTTTGCTTGCTCCTCAACCCACAAAAGAAAAACAAAAACCATGGATCACCAACAACAACCACCCATCACAGAAGCAAAACTCATGAGACTTTTGACAAAGTGGCAGTCATCCACCACCATCCTCATCATCTTGTGCTCTACTCCCTGAAATACAAAGAAAGCTTTCACTGCAAAATCCCGAGCAGCAAGCAACACACAGAAGAGAGCAGCAGCAGCAGAGGTGCAAGTGATGTTGATGACCAGTGTCACACACACTCCAATATTTTTGAGATTACAAAACCTGATGAAAGAAAAACTATTGGAATCTAATCTTTTAAAAAGCCAACACTTTTGGTGTCAAAATGAAATATACCAAAAGAAGCAAGAAGGCCATCATAATCGCAACCAGGCTTCATGTTTTAGATTATCATCCCCATCAACAACAATCAAACTAACATCAGCAACAAAAACATCATATTGTCAACAAAACCATCAGATCATCAACATCAAGAGTACATCAAATGTATTAACATTGACATGATCATCTAAACCACCACCGTCATCATCATCATGTACATCCTTTTTGGTGAACTTGTGGGTCCTTCTACCAACAAAAAGCAATGTTTTAGTAGCCTTCTGACACTTGTTCCAAGGACAAAGCAAGCAAGGAAGGAAGCAAATAACTTTATCATGTTTTGGGCCAAGGGTAGGTGTTTGGCTTACAACTCAATCAGTCTTCCAGCCTTTTGATTATATTTTTAAGCTTTTTGCACAACATTTCATACATGACTTAGACTACCCCATTCCTCAATTGCAAGCATCATTTGATATGTGTGCACACATTCCATCGACTCTATAGGTATCCATCTTTTACATTGTATTCATGGCAATGAACACATTAGAACCCATGGTGTAATTCGTGACACTTTCGTTGCCATTACATAAGATGTTAGTTTCCACATGGGATGAGAACAATTACATGTGTTTCCTTCAACCACATTCAACTCCTTTCATCTACGAGTTGACATTGTGCTTATCAAAGATGGCATTTGCACCTTAGTTAACATTGTCATTGTCGACCCAATGTAAGCAAATTTATTTTTTCGATCTTGCACAATTCAAGGATTTGCTACATCAAATACAATTCAAACCAAAAAAATGAATTATCACAATCGACAACCCATTGATCAATTCCTCTCCTTAGTAATTAAAGTATTTGGTTGCTTACACAAATAAGCCAATGCCATTTGGAGCTTGAAAGGGACAAAAGCTTTTCATCTTTCTACCTTGGTCATTTTTCTTCGTCACAAAGTTTTGATCATGTCACAAAAGATGTAAACATCCTCCATCTTAAATCAAGTGATAACCATAGGCTTAGTTACTTCCCAACTTCCACCCCTTCAAGACATACCTCCCATCACCACGGTCAACATATTACAAGCCATCAATTTTTGACATGTAAATATGGTCGACCTTCCACAAGTAGTTGATTAAAGACATACATAAATTTTCAAATCAACTTTGAGCCAATTTGACGTCTTGTCATTTATCCCTTTTTCCCTTATTTTACTCCTTTATACGTTTTCCTAATCTACAATGTGTTTTTTTGGTAAAGATTTACATGTCCTTAATAATAGCTTGTCTTTTTGTTGTTGTCATTCTAGTAATGTTAGTCTTTATGTTGGCATTAACAAGGAAACTCATTGTCATAACCCTAGCCTTGGGCTCACAACCAAAGCAAGGGCTTACAAGGTTACGGGCCAAAAGGGAAGCCTGGGAGTCACAATGTATGCTCCTAGGAGTGTAGGAAAGTGTGAGGGAATGAACCCTCACAATCCCAAGGTAGCTTCCACTTTGGGAGTTGGAATCCCTATGGATTCCTGAATTTTCATAAAATGATTGTAGGGGTCAAAACACAATGGATTGAAATGTTCATCATATCATTAAAAATCTCTTGGAATTTAGATGTCTAAAATTAGCTTGCATGACCCATTTGGACACTTCAAATACAAGTTATGGCCAAAAGAAAAGTCTGGAGTCAAATTGTGACACGCTCCCAAGTCACGAGGTGAAACCCACTTGAGGGTTTCACAAAGTCAAGTTGCGGAAGTTGAGACTTGGAGGCACGCTCCCGACTTCCAACTGTAGAAAGGAGTAGAAGGTTGAGTTGGGAGCCCAGGGATTAGACTAGGAAGAGGTATTAGTTGATCAAGCTTGAATCTGCATCAAACAAACCACCCAAGTGGTTAGTTCACTTTCCAGGACACCCTTTGGTGTTGGGACAAGCCACGGGCACTTCGGACCACAAGACTCACCACGGCCCGGACTCGAGGGATGCCACCACCATCCCCCATATAGTATACTCTGCAACGCTCCGCCGCACCTACATCCAAGTGGCACAAATTCCCGGGACTCCCGAAATGGAGTCCCGAAATGGAGTCCCGAAATTGTCCCGGCGAGACTCCCGGAACTTTGAACCGGCATAACTCTCGACTACAGACTTGGATCGCGACGAGGTCTAAACCGAAGTTGTAGCCCTCGTCGAAATCTTTTCAACGCCATGTCGCACGCTCAGATCGGATGTCGGGAAGGCATCGATTCCCAACTTTTAGTGGTCGGGAGTCAAACTGTCAGTTTGACTCCCGGCCCTTCTTTTGCCCTTAACTTGGGCTGCAGATGTCCGAATTGCCAATGCGAGGGCATTTTCGATATCTACGTTTCAAGACCTTTCCAACGACACCAAGAACACCCCAATGCAAGCTGTTTTGCCCCTTGTTGTCGAGCTCTAAACATTCGGGAGTCCCGGAGGACTCCAAATCCCCAACTTTTCCAAGTGTTGGGCTTCACCCCCACACTTGGCCAAAGTGAGGTTGCAACAAATTGGCAATTTGACTCCCAACCACTAAAAGTCAGGAATCACCCCAATTTCTTCACGTGCAGGTGACGTGCAACATATTATTGAAAAATTTTCAATGAAAACTATAACTTTTCTTCAAACCTCATCTTAATTGGAGGTTTACACGTAAAATTATGGGCCCTCAAAATTGTGGGAGACTCAGTTGTGGGAATTTCGGGACTTCCACTTGGGAGTCTTGGGACAAAATGACATTTTGGTGCTCATGCCATGGTCAGGCACAAAATATATTATAAGGGGGAAGGTGGTGGCTTCCCCCAAATTTGTGTTGTGGTGAGTTTTATGAATCCGAGTTTGCCTGTGGCTCGTCCTAACACCAAAAGTGCTCTAACTCTGCATTAACCAACTTATTATTTAGTTTTGTGCAAGTCCATGTGAATGAATGATTGCTTGTCAATCTTCCTAGTCCCATCCCAAAGCTCCAACACACCCCTCTACCCCCAAAGTGCTGCAAGTTAAAGAGCGTGCCCCAACTCCTTGCTTTTCCATTGTTTTCACTTCAGATTCACATTTGAGTCTATCAAGGAGCTTGGGAGTGTGTCACTCATCTTCTATCTCCTACTTTTTTGTTTTGGTTCATGGGGTGCTTGCATATCCAACAAGTTCGTCTTCTTTTTCCTAATTTTGCATGGCAATTTTTCATACATGGATGCACAATGACAAGCTATTTTTATTCTTCCTAATTTTACAATGTTGTTTTTGTACATGGGTGCCTATAGACACAACAATCTCATCTTCTTATTCCTAATTTTGCATGGTAAATTTTTGTACATGGGTGCACAATGACAAGCTCATCCTATTTTTCCTAATTTCACAATGTTGATTTTGTACATGGGTCCCTACACAGACAACAACCTCATCTTTTTGTTCCTAATTTTGCACGGTAATCTTTTGTACATGGGTGCACAATGACAAACTCATCTTATTATTTATAGTTTTGCATCATCATTTTTTTATATACATGGGTGCAAAATGGCAAGCTCATTTTATTCTTTTTAATTTCACATCGTCATTTTCTTGTACATGGGTGCACACCCAACATGTTCATCTTCATCTTGTGAATTTGCAATGGTGATTTTCATATCAAGGGAAAAGGTTATTGTAACCAAATTAAGGGCTTAGACCTACAAGCCCTAAAATAATTTTATTTTCTTGATTGTAGAAGGAAAAAATTGGGGCACTTGGGCAACTTTACAAGTGGGGGGTAGGATGAATAAGATTTTTAATGTTGTATCTGTAATATTATGAAAATTGAAATGAAACGTGGTCGTATTTTGTAAATAGTTTATATTCACATATTTTAAAATGGCAATACCAATCACCATCAAGGTGATGGTTAATATCCATGGTTAATATCCAAGGTGCAACACACAAATTGATATAATGTCAAACCTATGATAAAATGAATGTGAATATGTTCCAACTTTTTATCACATAAATTGGTAAGCCAATGGGTTGAAGTGTTTGATCATGAACTATTTAATGGCTATGATGATGTGAAGCTTGTCCTTTTGTTAATGGAGAGACAACAAAGCAATTACTTGAGCCAAGAGCCTTGAGCTTAGCTTTTCATCTATTCTTCATCCATTATTGTCAATTGAATCATTGTGCATAATTATTTCATCCATTTATTTTCATTAAAATGAACATGAATAATAATTACATCCATGATTTTCATCCACATCCCCCAACTTTCATTCACATCATGCCTTACTTGAAAAACTATTTAACATGAATAATAATCACATCAACTTTCATATATTTCATCCATCCTAATTCACCATGATTATTTTTTACATCCATTGTTTTCATCCTAATCCACCTTGATTAATTTTTAACACCCATAACTTTCATCACATCATACAAGACCTAGCTCATAAGTAATAACTTATGAATGTATTATTGTTGCACTTGTTTGTTATGGAACAATTAATTTTACAAATCAACTAAGCCTAATTGCTTTTCAAAGCCAAATTTGCAACATGATTTGCCTTTGTTGATTTAACAAGTTGTGTTGGCAAGTCCACATGTGGTAATCAACTTCCCTCCATGCATTCCAAAGCTAATGGGGGAAATCATTTTGTCATAGTCCACTTGGATTTGTCAATTTACAAAGTTGGCATCACAAGTCCACTTGCTTTATAATTTCGCTCCATGACTTGTGAAGCTAATTTGCTGAGTCAACTTGCCTTTTTCAATTACTCTTTTGAACTTCCCTCAATGACTAGGCTAGGACAACTCGACTTGCCAAGTTAATCATGACAAACTGACCAAAAAAATTGATTAAAGCAAGCCAATTAAGGCTACTCAAATGAGGTAAATCAACTCTAAAAAAATCCTTAAAATGTTTACTAGGAAAATCAACAAAAGAAAGTCAACTAGGGCAAGATGAACTAAAAAATGTACTATGCCAACCTAATCAAATGCAACAATGATACACATGAGTTATTTGCAAAGTTCATAGTGCTAAAAAATTGAATCATATGATAGATGCAAATGTTTAATCATGTATTATTTGTTTGTAACAATTGTTTAGCACAAGTAGGGCCTATCGGTATGCAAAAGCATAACTGCACATTATTTGTTTGAAAATTTAAGTTTGAGGTTCAAAGGCTCATGTGGTTATCATTATGATATACCATACATGCAAAAGTTTTACCACATCATAGTTGTTTGTTACAATTGTTTACCACATTTAATGTTTGTCACTATGCAAAATATTTAGTACCACATCATATTGGCCTAAATTTTCACTCATATCTAGAGGTTTAAACTAGAATTAATATTTCAACCATTTAACAAACCCTCTCTAACAATCACCCTAGGCTCCAACCTAAACATCTAGATGGATGCCCATAATAACATTAAATAAACCTCAAAATAGTTTAAAGTTGGTTGATGAATAAACAAATTATCATAGAATTGCTCTACATCAAATGACAAAATATGTAATATAGATGTTTGCAATGCATCCATTTTCCTTTCTTGTTCAATAAGCATGTTGGCATCTATATGAAAATTAGACAATTATAACTTGGCAAGTTTCCAAAGTTTACTTGATATTCATTTATAATGTTCAAAAAATATATCTTCAAGGAGAAAAAAATTCCATCCCCCTTGGTGATGGAACCTCCATCTAAGTTTTGTAATGTCATACAAAATTTTATATGAATGGTGCACCACAAGAAATCACATGAGCTTGACTAAAATGTTCACATTGATAAAAAAGGATGTTCATTTTTATTAAAGAAATGGGGCATCAAATTTTTTTTATTAGTTATTTTGATTAAAATGATTTTTTTACTAGGTGTCAATATAGACACCTAGTTAGTGTTTTTTTTATTAATAATCAAGATTGTAAATGTTTAGTTAAATTGGCCATACTAATTTGATAGTAAATCAAATTGACCATATATTTTCCAAGAAATGTTTAGCCCAACCGACTTTTTATTACATGGGAAAATAATAAGTGGGTAAGGTGCAGTTGGGTTATAAGGAACCTCTTACAATTGTTGCTAGTGCTTAATTTTGCGTTTTTTTTTTGGTGTAAACATTGAAAAAAAATTATGAACTTTTAAAATAATATTCCTAAAGTATCCAAGGAACATTTGGATAAATTTGAAATGAATTAATGAGTATGGAATACCAAAATCAACTTAAAATTTTGTGTGATCAATGTTTTAAATATTTTTTTGCTTGCTTATTTATTTTTAATTAATTTTTTAAGGTACACCTTCACATAATATTATAATGTAGCATCTCATTGGGTCATAAAATGAAATTAAACAAAAAAAAAAAATTGTAAAACATCATTTAAAAAGAATTCTATCATTAAGGAATTTAGTCCTTCACATGAATGGTTTTTTATCACCAATTTACTCCCAATAGGTAATAATTATAATTTGGTTATTATATATATACACACACTTAACAATAATAATAATTTTGTTATTATATGAAATTTATAATCTAATAATTAACCTAGTGTCACCAACCTATCTACTACCTACCCATATCTATTTACATATCAAGATTTGGTTCATAAACATGCCAAATGAATAAATTGACAAAAAATAATTACCTTTTGAAGTTATGGTTCATTGATTAAAGCCTCAGTTTATCTTTGTGAATGAGGGGTTCAACTTTGTCTATTTACAACCCATTTACATGTCTAAGTAATTAAGTTAACCCAAGTTAGGGTAATATTATAATGGATCATGTTAGACATGTTCAACCGTTGGATGAACATGCATGTATGTATATTAAGAAATGAAAAACATATTTACTATTTTTTTTCACGAAGCTTCTCATGATCAATAATGAATGTGCCAACACCCTAACCCTTTCATTCAATTCACCCACATTTTCCTTAGTTGTAACTCCATTGGAAAACCATTGTGTTCTTATGGTATTTGTACATGGCTTTTACATTGTTTTTAGTTTTGGATTCCTTGTAGTCATGGTAAATTTGTGGTGTTCTTATTAACATTTATTTTGTGTTTCTCCATGGACTAAATCCAATGAAGGAAACATGTGCATTCTTTGTCAATTATCAATATTGCCAAAAAAAATTCACAATGCATTGAAATTTGCTTGAATGTTATCAACAATAAAATTTGGTTAAATCATTTCATGTTTTGAACAATTTTTAGAAAGAATGACCACAAGATACATTGGGATTTAACAAATTTTGATTACATATTGCAAATAACTATAATCAAAACTTTACAATATTATATATCTTGTAAAGTTTCGATTATACAAAACATGACATGCCATAATGGTTCACCATTGAATTCATTTGACATGATTAAACATGGTCCATACATTTGACAAAATCAACACCAAGTGCAAATCCATGTGTAAACATCTTGAAAAGGTACATTTGATGTGATCTTTGCTTAGGCAACACATTTTGTTGAATGCAATCAAATCATAACACCTTTTTAAACTCAAGGATGTTGTCAACTTCTTGCTAGTAGCCAATTAAATCATTGAAATTATAGCATTCATGGGAAATCATCTCACCTCATCTTCTATCAATTGTTTCATACATTACAAGAAGACGTGGTCAAGTTCACTTTGTGTTTAACTATATTTTGAATGAACTTGGAAAAACTTACCAGGGTGAAAGTGGTAACCTTTTAATGAACAAGGATCAATGGTTATAAATAAATGAATTTATTAATAGCTAGTCAAATTCATTGATAGTAAATTCATTAGGCTAAATTCTTAGTTCATAGCTAGGTTAAGTTAGGCACCTAAACAAAGGTAAGCATTTAAGCTCACCTAGGTTAGATACAAACCTAGACCTCTTAGTTTAATTTAAGAAATTAACCCACCTAGCCACCAATTTAAGATGCAAGTGTGAAAATTTGAGCCCTTCACCTCCATGTTTAAAGAACAAGTCCTTAACCATTGGACCACTAATGAGTGGCATGTTTTGTCACCACATATAATTAAGCACATTTTTTTCCTAACCTATTTAGGAATTTACCTTGGGTATTTTCTTACCTATGTTATAACCTTGTTATCTTACCTCACATACTTACATAATCTAGGATATTAATAGGCTATTTTAAGTTATTCATAGGCTAGCATGGGTTGCCCAAGTCTATGTCCAAGGTAGCATATTCTAAGTTCCTAAATTAGTTTTAAGTTATTCCTAGGTTAGTGTACACTATTGTAGGTTACCCAAATTTATGTGTATGCTACCATAGGCTAGGTTTTTATGTTTGTCCTAAGTTATTTTTAAATTCTTGTAGGCTTTTCAAAACTATTATTAAGTTAGTGTCAACTACCTTAAAGACTATTCCTAGGCTACCATAATCTAGGATTTTAAGTTAGTTGTATGTTATTGTACATAAGTTATTCTAGTTTATTTGACCTTAATTTATTTTTTACTATTTAAAATTATTTTAACATGGGTTATTTTCACATATTCCACCCTTGGTTATTATAAGTTATTATATATTATGTTATTACTGGATAATTTTGGTTATTCCACCTTAAATTATTTATAATTAATCTAGGATATTGCACCTTCAAGTATTCTATGATATTCTACCTTAGATTATTATCAATTATTTAAAACTATTCCATCTTAGGTTATTTCTAGCTATTCCAAGTTATTACGCTTGAATTATTATAAACTATGTGAATATAAAATATTTTAGAATATAATATAAAATAAATTGTGATATAATAGTTTAAAATAACATAAATTATTTTTTGCTATTTTATTTCTATACACAATAATTACCATTTTACCTTTATGATATAATAATTGGATATAAGTTATATTATTAACTAGTCAATTTGAGTTTGAATTTATTTATTTCTCATGTTATTATCATTATTAGTGTTAGGTTCTCAATGATCACAATTATACTTTTGAAAAGTTACATAAATCATATAGTATTGGTGTTGTCAAACATTTCAATGTCATTTCCAAATATCATGAAATCTAAATTATTTTTCAAAACTTCTTCAATCCATATGCCAAATGTTGACATGATCCCTTTTCATATTTGGGATTATGTTTTGGTAATATCTATTGAGATAAATGAACTATTGCCAAATTAGGAGATTCCATTACTCTTGTACTATCATCTATTATTTATATAAAAGATGTGGGATTAGTTAAAGTGATTTCAATGACAATAACTTTAAATGATGAGGACCACCATCCATGAGGACCATTTAGAGTTTATAAGGTGGGTTCTTTTGTATAAGAAGGTATTTCAAAGGTTGCATGCCATTGCAAGGTGTGCCAAGTATGTGTTGAAGAGTTACTTCCTTTTTCATTAGTTTTTTTGAAAACAAGTTTTTGTAGATTAGTTTTGAAAGTAGGGAAGCAATTCAATATATAGGTAGTGATATGAACCTCATAATACTACTCGTTATGCTAATAGGCTTCAAAACCTTCCCGAATGAACAGCTCCACCTTGGTTTTAATGTTGATCCAAAAAAATTCAAACACTTTGCCCTTTTTTCTTCCTTGCCTTCTTTTTCATGAACATGAACTTTGATTTGAAAAAAACTTATTCTTGTAGAAATTCATTGTAAGTATGCAATTAATTTTGGTTGAAATCCCCCAAAGCAATGTTTTTACACCTCAATTTGCTCTTATAAAATATTCAACTTTCCTATAGTGAAATCCTTCTCAACTTCCACATTCATGCTTGATCCTTCAAGGTTGATAATGGAATGCTTAAAGGTATCATAATTCAATAAATTGTTACTCTAGTTTTGCCATCAATTTTTTTACCTTTTGCAGTTTTCTATGTAAGCCAATAGCCATAGTTTTGGCAATTATCTTATCCAAAATAGTTCGCTTGCACATGTTTGTTACTTGGTTAAATTTGTGTTTGAAGGATTTGACTATTTAACACATGCCCATTATTTCACCTTAATGTTGAATCGTTGTTTTAAAATTTTCTTCTACTACTTTTAATGCATAATAATTTGCACTTTAAGACATTCAATTTCACTTTCCAACATCTCCGCACGTATCTTGATAAGATGTTGGTCCTACACCTTAACTTTGGCTTGGAAAGCTTCAATTTCATCTTTTAAAAAACTAACTCCTTGTGCAAATTTTCAATTTACTAAATGTTGGTTTCTAATTTTTGCATGTTTAAGGCATCATCATACACATCTATAAGCCTTCCCACCATTTTATTTTGAAGATGGGCAACTCTTGAATCATAGTTAAAGGGACCTTCCTTTAGAAGTTTGGTATCTTCCCTATTTGTTAAGTTTGCCAATTTCATGCTTTGGAATCTCCCAAACACAATTTGATGTTCTATGGAAAAGCCTACTAGTTTAATTGACTTACATGCGCATTTGACAAACTTGCAGCATCATTGAAATTAACATTAGATGGAACTTCATTATCTTTGGTAAGATTACTATCAAGTTTGAAGACTCCGAACTATTGACTCATATTTTTAAAATGAAACTATTGCTACACTAGGTAGCTTTTAAACCTCCTTTGTAATTTCATTGCATACTTTGTTTGGATTAAAAAATGTTGAATTTTTTTTTGATAACTTTTACTTTATGTGTAATTTTCTAATGTAAGTTTGGACTTCCATTATGCAAGCGAGGATGGTTGCTTGGAATGTTTTACTTAGGATAAAAACTTCTAAGACTTTTGAAGTTATGGTTAATTTAATTTAAGCTAATTTTGAATTGAGGGATAGTTATCCTTTTTTTGATTTGTGTGTTCGTTAGGATGGGATAATGAAGTGGTTCATCTTGCCCCTTGTGTAGTTTCTAGACCTTGATTTAATTATGTGATGTGGTTGTTGCCCACTTTCCTCCTCTATGGGTTTTTATAAAAAAAATTCAACAAAAAATTGTTAAATTGTAATAAAACACACATTTACTCTTTTTTTTTTTTGCATAAATAATATAATTCATGACTATTAAATGCATGCTTGCATTTTTTTTTAATGTTCTAACATTTATTCATTGTTAAATCAAAATGAAAGGGAACATAATCATTACATGGTGTGCAAAATTATAATGTAATCGTTTTTACATTTTTCAAAATATAATCATGCACATCATTAGTTCAAAACATAGTAAAAAACAACAAATGTAATAATTGAAGTCATTGTTTCAAACTGTTCATAAGTAATTAATTATTCTTGACCATACAACACACCAATACATATTTAAATGGTCATGATTGAAATATGCACATGTTCATATACATGGGTTCAATGTGATGGAAAAAAAAAAGTTTTGTTGTTAAATTTATTTATTTTCCTATTGGAGTTTATGTTTTTAGATTTTTCTAAAAGGAAAAATGTCAAAACATCATTACATTTGAAATTATGATCTTGAAATGTAACCATTGAATTTTCAAGATTGATATTTTTTCAATTACATTTGTGCATAAATAGAAGAATATATATTTTCATTGTTGACGTTTTATTGTATGATATGAATTCAATAAAAGTTTTGAAAAAATTGTGCAAATAAACTGTTTAGTTAAATTTAAATGCAAAGGAATACAAGTGAAGATTCAAATATATGGGTAGGTCCAAAACGTGCATGTTTTAAGTGAAAAAAAATACAAAAAATATGTTTCACATGTGTTACATATATACACTATTTTTATGTTGATATATTTATTTAATTATTAACATAGAAATGATCTCACAATTATATGTGTGCATGTATGTGCCTCAATGTCCATAAGTGAAAGAAAGATCAATAAGTTATGTGATAAAAATTCATAAGTATTTGTTTAATATTTTTTTCCAAAAATAATGGAAGGTTTGAAAAATAGAAGGAAAATAATTTAACATTAATGACAACAAAAAACATTGTGGATCATTAGGCATTTAACACCATTTTTTTAGCAAAAACTATGGAATTAAAATTTATTTAAGTTGAACAAGATGTTGACATTTGTTTCAAAATATGTGTATATGAAAATATGTCATTTAATTTGTCATGAATTGGATTGATTGTTTTTTCAAAATCAATCATAATTATTAATGTTTGACTTATTTATAATAATGTAAACAAAGAGATGCGAGTAGATGGTGAGACAACATTTTGTTCACCAAAATTTGGGGTGAAGTTTAAGAATAGGAATATGAAGATTTTAATATTTTGAATTGATAAAAGTTTGTATGGTACAATGAAAAATCAAATTGGAAATAAAGTTGGTATGACATTTTTCCAAATTGTTTTTGTATTTAACCTTTTGAAGAGTTTGAAAATATGATGATGTTAATCATATGTACTATTCATTAATGTTTCATTATAAAACTTTAAAGTTTGAAAGTAATGGTAATTTTCAATGTATAAATTTTCTTTCTCAATGACAAAGTTTCATTCAAAATTTAGATGTTTGATTACTAATCATATTGTTAAGATAATCAATACAAAATGAAATTGAAGGATATTCGAAGTGTTCGAATTTTTATTCTTGTTAAAATTGTGTGTAAATTTTAAAATATGATTGTAATTATTATATAACTAACACAATAGGAATGAAAATCTTGTTAAAAGTTTGCACACATATCATAAAAAAATCATAATTATTTTATAATAAGTGATATAAGAGTCAAAATCAAACACCTGAAATGTTTGAATTTTTATTCTTCTTAAATTTGTGAGAAAGTATTCTAATAAATTCATAGTTGTTTTATAAGAAGCATAATAGGAATGAGAATCAAACACATGAAGTGCTTGATTTTTATTTTTGTTAAAATTGTGCACGAATATTCTAATAAATTCATAGTTTTTTTATTTCAAGAATAATAGGAGTGAGATTCAAACATTTGAAGTGTTTAAATTTTTATTATCGTTAAAATTACGCAAATGTATTGTAACAAATTCATAATTATTTTATGTTTAAAATAAAAAGAATGAAAATCCAACATTGAAAAATGTTTGAATTTGTATTCTTGTTATAATTGTTCACAAATATTATAGTTAATCCACAGACATGTTATAATTTATATTGGATTATATGAATTATATTGCATGGGCTAGGTTGTGCAACTTTTGGAGAACAACTTTTTGATATTTTGATTGAAAATAGTAGGGCAAAAGATGAAACAATCCAATTTCAATTTGATGAAAGGGTCTTCACTCCTTTGGCCTAATTGTTTGTACACATTAATAGTTTAATACACATATAAGTTACATGAAAATATACCTTGATAACTTTTCAACATAATTCACATTGTTACAAACTTGTTCCTTAATGATTTATTAATCACGTCAGTTAGGGGTTCATGAGTACATATCATAATTAACAAGTTGTATCCATTGCCTAACTTAAATTATGTTAACAAAACTACACCTTTGTTCAATCTACTAGGCTCTTATTAAAATTTTTTTTTTCATTAATAATTGAATTTTTTTCCCTCATACTTTGGATATTGACTTTTCATACATTATAAAAAAATTCATCAACATATAAAACTTCAAACAAAAGATCAAATGGCATTTCAACATAACAATAATTTTAAGATTTCAACTATTCAATTATGATCCCTTATTTGCATATCCATTTCCAATTCATTAACAAATTTGAGAATTTAAATAAGAAACTAAATGATTTTTTTATTAAAATCATTTCAAAGTTTATCCATGAAAAAAAAGAACATCAAATTCAAAAAATATGAAAGACATCATTTTAATCAATTCACTAGGTTCGTTACTAAACTTGGTATTTCCCTTAAAAAGTTTGGATTCTCATCCACACTTTGCACTTTAAATTTTCATTCATTACAAAAGTCTCATAAATACGTGTACTTTATAGGGAAAATTGATGATAGTTTTATTTTGAAAAAAATTCAAGATTTCATTTGTGCATCATAATGCATTCTCATATTGATTTTGTAGCCACTCTAGCCTAATAAACATTGGTTGTTGACCACCCATTCAATGAATAAATGGATAACATGTGAATAATGTAAACTTGCATGTGATGAAACACAATAGTATAAATAAAGGCAAGCTAGGTAATTAACTCTTGGCACTTCTAATTCTTTCAATATTCAAAACTATAATTATAATAAAAAATGTAAATAATATATCATTCATTTAAGTGAAGTTCCCATTCGTCTATCGATGCCAAAGATGTTAAGTGTTCAATCACTTGATAATTTGTGGCCATGTTGCACATCTAGATATCTTGATTATGCACATATTATGTACTTTGTGTATGTGCAAATATTATTCAAGGAGGAAAATAAATGAACTTTCCACCATTCCATGGTTTGTTACTCTAAGAGGACAACCAAGAAATTGTCCACCAATTTTGAAAAAGTGCAAAGTTGTAAGGAGAACAAGAATTGTTCACCCATTGGGAAAGGAGAGGGAAGTTGGAGGGGTGAAAACAAAGATTGTTCATTTGTAGCAAAGGAGAAAAAGGTTGGAGAGAAAGAAAATGTATATATTCTAAATAAATCATTCAAAAGAAGAGGAAGGTTGGCATGTATGCAAATAGCTTTGTTTAGGGAGAAAGATAATTTGCAAGTAGGTTTGTGAAGGGATAAAATAGGTGTGTAGCTAGTTATGAAGTCCAGATATAGACAAACATAGTTTTAAAAATTGTGTACTGATCTTATATGTGTTGAATTTAAACAAGCATGAAAATTAGGGTATTATGTACATTTGTTGTTTTTCAATCTTATCTATCTCATCAATTGCAAGTACCATTGACACAAATCCTCATCCAACTCTTCTTCTAATGAAATTCTCCATGAAATATATATGAAATTACATATGAAACTTTTCAAAGGTTTGCAAAATACAAATTTAGTTACCGTAGTTTTTAGAATGGCCACTGTGGAGTTGCTTGGACATTTGAATTTCCTAATCTTCATTCCAATTTGTGATTTCCTACAACTCATCTCTCCATGTGTAAACATTGTTTCTCTTTCTCCAAGTTCGTAAATAAGGATAACAATGCTTTTATGAGCCAGCAAGGGCAATAACATCTGAAGGCATGCAAGAAACTGCATGTAAATTCTTGAGTTCTTATGAAACAAGGGGTTTTTGATCCAAGTGTTATACAAATCAAATCCTTATCACTCTTATGGAACAATGGGGTTTGATCCAAGTGTTACATAAATTGCAAGCCATGTCAAAATGGTGGCAGCCTCATCCCAAACTTCCCCTCACAAATCCACCTCCATTATCCAGATTTGGTTGACTACAAGCAGAGGTTTGTAGGACTCAACAACATGATTACATGGGTGATTCAATTTCACAATCTGTTTCCAAATGAGTGAAGATCAAATAAAATGTTGAGGTATGGGATTTTCTTGCATACCTGTCTCAGGTGTGTATTTTGACATTGTGTCACCATGCAAGGACACTTGTGTGCAGTTATCCCGTCCAACACCCTAGGTCTTGTTAGTTCATAATTTTGTCCATGCTTCTGGTTGTCAAAGCCACCCATCAAAACCAAATTGAAGTGAAAAATGACACATTGAAAAAACAGAGACTTGAGAAATGTTTTCATTTCAAGACTTAAAAGTATACACAAAAGGGAATTTTAGGAAAGCAAAAGGAAATTGTGAGCTCACTCATGCTACACTAGAATGACTAAGTGGGTGACACCGACAAATGATTGTGGTTCCTCTGAGACTCCATTGTCAACACCCGCTCTGTTTGAAGTGCCAGCTCCAACTTCATGCCAAGACCACCCACCAGAAAAACCATCCCATGAGTACACTACAAGCATTTGAAAATAGATACTCTGCATACTTTGCTGCAGATGAAAATTGAAAAAAAATCTTGGGTTTTCATTGCAATTCATGACATTATGCTTCAGTCAAAAGGAGGTGAACTCTCTGGGTTGGATTTACAGTCAAAACCAACACATCTGATGAGAAAAGGATATACACTGTAGTCAAAATCATTGTAAAAAAATCCCAAACACTAGAAACTTAATGTGATTGGCAACAAGAGGGGTGAACAAAAGAATTACTTGTAATGTTATGGTATGTACTTGTACACGATAAATATGAAAAAAGTAATGTTCACTTCTAATTATGGAAACCAGAAACTCTGCAATTAGCAACATGGATATTGGTAAACTGTAGCAAAGGTCATCGCATATGAAACCTTGGCTGTGTGAGAGCTCCATTCATCCAGCATCGCACGCAATCGTTCATTCTCTTCCACATACTGTTAATCACATCAGCAAAGCATTTAACAGTCACAAATCAGCTTCAGTCATTAACACACAAAACGAAGATAAGAAAAAAAGAAGAAAATAGAATAGATCAGTGAGATCACCTGGTCATTGGTTGCACGAACTCGTAAAATATCAGCATCCCGCTCACTAATAAAACCCCGCGCAAGTCGAACTTCTGCCTGCAATTGATCCCTCTGGCAGACAATGCTTTGTAGATCAGTAGTGGGGAATTAATTTTTAGCTAAAGCAAACTGACTAGCAAGTGCACCCTGTGGATTTGATGCCCATCAGAAATCCAAGGATATCAATGACTGAAATACCCACCAGACAATCCACAGTTTCAGACATCTCATCCCCAGGCACCAATTGCAAATTTCTGGAAGTATAAAACAAGGGTTGATTTGTTCAAAACCTCTGCTGCAATAGCTCGTAATTCTTGTTCTCGGGCAGCCAACAAGTGCACTAAGTCCACCTGGTCCAGTCACTTGATTAGCAGTATGCAAATGGCAATTTGAAAAGGTTGTGAGAAACCAATAAAGAAAAACAGTTGCAAATAGTAAAAAGACTTGGGCAATCATGAAAACCATCCTCAAACAGGGGATGGAGGGACTGACAGAAATTATTGCTAAAAAAAACATGTCTTCCAGAAGATGGCAACAAAACCTGTAGCTGGAAAGATCTAGTGCATCCAAGCTGGGTATTTCCAGTTACCTGTGGTGTATTACCATCTTGCGTGTGCTCATACTTGCTCAAACTTTCCTGTAGCCGTAAAATCTGAAGCCAACATCCCTCCATGACAAGGGTAAGCTAAGTTCCAGATGTAGCTAACCATAAGAAGACATGATCCATAATAAAGAAAATAAAAAAAAGATCATTCAGGATTCTGGGTCTATAGAAGCCTGACTGGAATTTAGAAAACAAGGACACATAAGGTCAAATGGAAACAGATGACCCTGGTGTCAAAACCTCTGATTGGAAAGAGATGTGTGACAAAGGGCAAAATACAATGCAGGGGCATTGTCAAGAAATTGAATCCAGAGAAAAGGAGGAATCTGATGCAAAATCCACCTCTTTGCTAAGGTGCTGGAGATTATCTTGCTGATAATGAAGAAGTGCTGCTTGCTGTTCTGCCAGTCCACCGCTGTCTACATACCTAAAATTTGTGCAAGACAGTAAGTATTGATTAAACCAAGATTGATCAAGTTGCAGAGAAATCTCCACAACAACAATTAAAGGTAACATGACAATGAGTGCAGTCAAAACCTCATGAGAGTCACTCACAAAGCGACAGACCATCACCTTCATCACAAACAGCAGTGACGAGCTGCCATGACTACCCATTGAGTTCATCAGCTCCCAACAGTGGGTGTAGATAAGCATATAATAATCTTCCCAAAAACTTGGGCAAACCATTATACACAACCTGCGTCCTGAGTTTCTGTTGCCTTTCCGGAAGCAATGGGAAGACTCAGCCGTGATGTTGGCTAGTATTGATTAAACCAGTGAATCCATCTTGTGGGAACTTGCTCTTAACATATATCAGCATGAGAGAAGTCAGAACTTGGAAGCATGAATGACAAACTAACCGGATGTCATCAAGCGTTGGAGGTCCCTGTAACACTGCGGAAAGAGTGCACACTACATCTGGTTGACAGTGTGATGTGTTGTGAATATGTACCTTATCTGCAAAAATAAAGCACCTTCTCAACCCACTATACCTACAGTTTTCAAGTTCATTTTTGCCACCAATCCTCCTGACAAAGAATCGACCTAATGCAAAATACATACACAGCTGCCCAAGATGACGCAAGAGCAACCACATGGAGGTTTCTCTTTGTAAACAGTCCTCTTGCTGCAATTTTGTTAATGGTTTAAATGCTGCTCAAAAATTGGAAGTACGAAAGAGTTGCACTCAGTGTTTAATGAAAACTGTAAGAAAGACAATGGATTTGCAACCCTAAAAGTTACCTCCTTCACATTTCTACAGCTGGAAATCTTCAAAAACCAACTACCTATAATTGCAAGCAACTGATCACAACCAGAGGCCATACACACTTACAAATGAAGACACTGACCAACACTCCCATCCAAATAATTTGTACAAGTAGTATCACCCTGCAGCAACATGAACATCCCCCAAAAATGTGGGGTCATCCATCAACATTTTGCACAAGGCACTCAATTAGGGTAGTGGGTGAGCTTTGGTGCTGTGTGATAAGGTAGTTTATCCTACATCATGATGCAGATCTTTCAAAATATGCCTTCACAAGCACACAAGGAAACAAACACTTTTAAAATCTGGATGTAGATTAAAATACACAGGATTAGATTACCGGAGAAATAACAAAGGTGGGATGCCCCATTGCTGCAGGAAGGTATCCCAGGTCACAACCATAAGTACTGTTCCTGTTCCTGTATGGCCCAACATAGCATTCCTCTTGCATAAGACCATCCTCTTATCCTGCTGTAATTCTCTGTAACACTAAGATAATCTTACCTCATTTGAGGTAATAAATTCTTCACCGTCTAAGGCTTGACCCCAGCAGATACACTCAGACAGCAAAACATCCTTTGATTCTTGAAGATGGGAATTGATTCAACATACCATAGGCGACTATTTTGAAGGGCTGAGATACTATCCACATCAGAAACACACTGAACTTCAGAAAGCCCTGCGCAACAAAATAAACCCCCAATTGTTCCTTAGCCAAACATGTGGGCATACCCACAGCATGATGGAAGTAGAGTTCAGAAGGGAAAACTTTGTGTGTACCTGCTGCTGCATCCTTTTCAGTTGTGCACTCAAATGGCTTTGCAAAAACCCTGCACTAGCCAAACAAGTTCAAATATCACCCTCGATCAAGAGATGGCCCTGGATTGGATAGATCAGATAGTAAAAGAGCTCACCACATGTACTACAAATGCTTAATATAGAACTAATGTCATCTGTCAACCTTCTTTTGCCCCCAAAACTTCCTAGACAAACACTTCAACAATGGATCAGGATTGATGAAAAGCCTCATAAGCATCAAAATTACTATCTCCATGTTGTGATTACTGTTCTGCAATACTGGTAAAAGAACAGAGAGTTCCATAACAGAACCAGCAGTCACATGGATTATAGGATAGAGTATTGTATTTGATATTCATGCAGAGTCCAACTTTTGCAGGAACGATGGCCTCCTTGATTTCAAGGTCAAACCAATTTGCAGATTCATAACCAAAAAGACTTGCAGTACTCAAATGCTAAAGAATGGTAGCCTGACCTGTGACCACAAGCAGGAGGAGGTTACACACAGAGAAAAGTGCCACCTGTGATAGCAACAGAGGCAATGGCAGCCATGATGAAACAAGGAGCATCCCGTATGCTGCCTGTATTCAATCACAAAACCATATTTGACTCCAATCAGTATATTCATATGTACATATATCTATGAGATTGCAGAGAAAAATTCCACAACAACACTTGTTGAAGATAAACATTCTGTTGTCAGTTCCGGCAAAACAAGAAACCAACTACACACACAAGAAGCAGATATGTCCACAACTCATTGTGCATTTCTGAAGAAACACTTTGATAACCACTCCTGGTATATTGAACACTAAATCCACAAAGCTCAATCAGCTAATGACAGCTTAGAAGAAATCACATGTAACAAACAATATGCAGTGGTGAGGATGAAGATAATGGATGGATCATGCAGGCAGGCGTTCATGATTGCACATACCAGAAGGAGACAATAAATGCAAGCCACCAACGTGTCTGCTTTCTCGTGCCATCCCAACAGTGGAAGCTCTGCTGTGTCTGTGAACCTGGCTCCCGCCCAATACATAAGCATAGTTCTCAATCAGTCCCTTTGAACTGCATGCAAGCTTCCCAGAGTACTTACAAGGGGAAATGCAGCTAACGCTAATGATGATGATGATGATGATGATGATGATAATGATTTGTACGACTTACAGTTCAGGATTGACCGGCACATGGAGGGAATCTGATGATCCGGTGCTTCCCTGACCGAATCGTGCCATGGCAACATGAGCAGCCGTCCTAGTCGAGCTGAAGAAACCCTGATTTTTAGGGTTTAGGGTTTCGTCCGATTTGAAATCTTTCCCTCGATTCAATTCTACCCTCCTACTATCAAGCCTGGGGAATGTCCAGACCAAGCTCCCGTGCTTCCAAAATCCGACTAACACATCTCTCTTTCTCTCACTTTGCTCTTCCTCTCTGCTAGAAACAAACGAAGCTCCATCTTTCTGAAGCTTCACACCCAAACCCTAAAAGAAAAGACTTCTAACAAGTCTACCATTCAAACTCTGGAAAACAGAAATCGTGCACTCTTTCCTTATCCCAATGCCACCGTCGCTGCTACGACGCTTACAAGAAAACCCAAAAAACAAAAGCAGAGCTCCTCCATCCTCAGTTCCACTGAAAAAACAACTTTTAGAGATCCATCGCAATTTCCTTTCGATACCCAATTCCAGAAACCCGCGGGAAAAGCTCAAATTCTCCAACTTCACAGCACCAATCACTTCAGATTCTCAGACAAAAAATTTATGCGCGAAAAAATAACAATCGCACTCGTCACACTTCATGTGACGCTACAGCAGACATCATGCAACTCCCGGTGGTTTCCTTCCAGCGAAGACGTTCTGTCCGTCACTCATCCATCATATTCCGTTCGTAATTCTACCATCTGATTTCCGAAGACCCCATTCTGTCCATTTCTCATCCATCATATTCCGTTCGCAATTCTACCATCTGGTTTCCGAAGACCATTCTGTGCTTTTCCTCATCCAACATATTCCGTCGCAATTCTTCCATTTGGTTTCCGAAGACCCATTCCGTCCATTTCTCATCCATCAGATTCCGTTCATAAATTCTACCATTCGGTTTCCGAAGTTCCATTCCGTCCATTCAACATCCATCAGCTTCCGTCCGTTATTCTACCTTCTGGTTTCTGTCCGTTAGCCCAATCACAAGCGTCGAAAGCTACACGTGGCTAGTTCCGATTGGTCGAGATCCCGGAGAAAGTAGTGCGCGCGCGAGAGCGCTCTTCACTGTACGTAGTGCAAATGTCTGCTTCGTTTCTGTTGCCTCTGCTTTTGGGGGGGCGGGGAAATAGGGTTGAGATTCATCATAAAGTACACTAGCTTCAAGAGACTTGGGCCCTTACTTTGTACGTTGTTTTTTCCTTAGTCGACGGTGATTTTCACGGATCCAAAATATTCAAAATAAATGTGCGGTTTTTGTCCATCAACATAAAGAAGTTTTTTGTTTATGTGCTGGTCATTAGATATGTGCTTAAAATATATAATTACTTTCATGGCAGGGGCATCTTCTGACACACGCCTTTGTTTCCTGAAGTTCTTGAGCGAATTTTGGTCTGGTCGACCAAGCCAGTAGTACTCCAGAGAGCATCTGGTGTGTATGTTTTTTTTTTGTCTTCTTTGTTTTTTCTCTGTGTCTCTGTATCTCTTTCTCAATTAGCTGAAGAATATGCTTGCCATATTCATGCAGGCTGCTGCATTTGCAGGTGCTATTTTCGTCGTCGTCGTCGTCGTCGTCGTCGTCGTTTGCTTTGGAGTTCTGTCCGGTCTTGTTGTTGGTTTAGGGTTTGGAAGATTTAGATAGGGTTTAGATCTAAACAAAACAAAACATTCTGAACTAATTCTAACTTATTGGTTGTTGTTTTGTTGCAAAATCGATGCTCTCTTCTTGGTAGCTTTATTGCATTTTTTCCAAGCTTTTTTTATGTGGACATGTTTGTTTGTGTGTGAAAGAAAGACTGACTTCATGTTCTGCAGAATGTTGTGATTGTTCCTTGACCCAAATGCTGTTCTGTGACCCACTTACATCTCTCTCTCTCTCTCTCTCTCTCTCTCTCTCTCTCTCTCTCTCGTAGTTGCTGTTAACTCTGCAATCAAAGTTTTGTTTCTCTGCAATTGCTGCTGCCTCAATGTGTAGCATGACCCTGTTTGCTGGTGGAGATGCTGCTGTTGTAACAACCTTACATGATCTCTCTTGTAGATGATGCAACTCTGCAGTCCAAGGCTTTGTTTCTCTGCAACTGCTGCTGCATCAATGTAGCATGACCCTGTTTGCTGGTGGAGACGCAGCTGTTCTAACAACCCTACATCCCTCTTGTAGTAGATACAACTCTGCAATTGATCAAGTTTTGTTTTGCAATTGTTGCCTCAAATTCAGCTGCATCTTGTTTTCTTTCAAAGAAGCAAATTCCATTTCTAAAGAAGAGCTAAATGCAAGAGCAAACATTGATCCACAACAGATTGGGATGTTAAGCAGAGAATATGCATGATGAGGTAGATACTCTGGCATGATGCTCAAATTGGGTAGTTCTCAGTTTTTTCTGTTGCAATGCCAGAACATCTTAGGCTAGGAGATTGAAGGTCATTTGAGATCATATAAATTGGTACTACAAATTGTAGACTAGTACATGAGCGGGCAACCTGCAGTGGCAGTTGACATCAAATGACACAGAATCTCAGCTTCAAACTCCTGCTTAATGGTTGAAGATCAACTTTTAGGAGCATATTCCAAACATTGCTATGTAAGCAGATCAGGTTGCTTTCACTGACATGTTAAGTCCTCACATTGCTGTGACCCAACAGGTTCTGATTTGAAAAAACTCCTAAGCAGAGTATTAGGTTACAGTTGTTTTCTTTGGGAAAGAGTGAAGTCATCAGCATCTGGAGACAAAATATCTACCAAGCAATTATTGTATATGACCTTCTGCAATAGATCCTACAGAAACATTTTTGTTTTTCTCAATTCACTGGAAAATCTAGAATCTGTGTAGGCACAGTGAAGAATCAAGTACATGAACACTGTGAACTTCATCTCTCCATGAACACAATTCACCAGCTCAAAGAGGTTAAATGCTGAAACTCCAACATCTAGAGATCAAGTACTGACCACATTTGTAAATTCATCGTTGGCATAACCAGAAAATAACACGAAGACCAAATGAAACATGAACATAGAATGGAAATTTTGAAGAAACCTAGAACTGGAAAAAAAATGCATCAGCTCTGTCAGGAACACTGCTCACATTTCAAAAGAAAAACCATGCAGAAGACATTGGGAAATAACCCACATTTTTCTTGTTTTTCTGCTTCTTCTAAAAGGAAAGAAACGACAGATGCATTTGGACCAGCTTCCAACCTATCAAAAAACACAATGTCAGAAGGATCCAGCTGTAAGGAACCCATCTCATCTGGTACTAACTAGAGTCCAGTTTGTCATCATTTTACATGCCCGTGCAGAACCAAACAATTGGCCATCATCTTTTTTCATTTTGTGAAAAAGTTCCCAATGCTAGCAACCATCTCCTTAAACCCCTCAGAGGCTTTGGGCATTAGGTAATTCTCTAGACTTCATAATAACATCTCCACTTAAAATCTAGAGAAAAAAACAGCAGCAATATTTTATGACAAGAGTGTGTCATGAATCAAAAGGCGAACTGCGACGCACAAGATCATGGACAAAAATATAGCGGAATCCAAAATTGTAAGGCATAAGGCAGTGCGCTGGGCTCCTGTGCGACTTCTGATTTTTGATGCATTGGTGAATTTGTGCCTCAAGCTTTCCAGATACTTTTTGGCGGCATACCCATTGCAACAAAGCTGCAGAATCCATCACAAGCTCCCGAGAATACCACTCTAAAATTTTTGGTAACATCACCTGCATCATTCAAAATACTTTCCCATGAGTTTTGTTCTTCATTCAAAAAAATCTAAAAAGACACAACCGAATGGAAAGCTCTACAAGATTAACTAGTTGCCCTTCTGCAACAAAAGAAAAGGCTTTACCTTGTTGTCACGGATCCCAACACTGGCTTGCAAGAACTCACGCTTTGCAACTCCAAGCTCCAACCGTACATTCTTTGCTGTGTACACACGCACCTGCAAAATTACCCAATTTTTTTCCCCTTCCTGATTATTAGTTGAAGATAATGGATGGGCTTTGATTCTCGGCTTGTCAAAAAGGTCTTGAACTACTCTTCAACATTCTTTCCAATAGAGATTTGGGTCAATGATGGTGGGGATTATTACCACAGGGTCAGAGTATCCACCACAGCAAAGTGCAAAGCAAACAGCTGGCTCAGGGCTCTGTAAAGCATACGCCCGTCGCTCATCGCCCACCTTGAACTTTGTTGTTGGATTCAAAAGCGCTTGCAGCCACTTCAAGCACCCACAAATGTGACCAAACAAACTCAGTCAAGACAAAGGACTACAAATTTGTTACACAACAAGCTCAAGCCTACATTGTTCTAGCTCAAGAAGGGGCAGAATCATGATTTGAGAGAGTGCCACTAAGAAATACAAATTCTCATCAAATTGCAGGAAATTTTTTCCCTCTTGATGGAGCACAAATAGTTGTAGAGCTTGAGTGGATTTTGGGTTCCAGAAAACAAAAGACTTTGTTCAGAAGTACCTGAGCAGGACGGTTGGAATGACAGCCAAGAATTGAATGCTCGATTGTTTGTGCATTAATAGAAAAGGGTCCCACTTTATATGCTGCCTACATGACATTGTTAACAGCTGATCTTCAGTTAATGTACATCAATGGAGGTCAGAAAACTAATTTGTGACAAAGGTAAAACTCATGTCTACACATGTCAATAACATTTTAAAAAAAGATGCGATTTGTCCTTTGTTTGTTGTAATTGTGGTTTTAAAAGTTGCTACCTTCTGCAGCAAAGATAAGCGCTTCAATCGGTTCCGAGGAATACCATAAAACAAATACGCCTGTTTCCTCCACCAATCCATAGATTAAAGCATATTAGATAAAAGATCAAAATCCCAGAACTCCCCAAAAATCAACCAGAAATCAAGAGAACCCTCATGTGACCCAAAATGGATAGACTTTATTGGTGGTGGTGTTTTGGATTGAGGTTTATTTTCAAGCCAAAATATATATAAATGGGTCATGAAGGAGCCAGCAGTGCAGGTAAGGAGAGGGAGATTGATTACATGCATCATGAGGGCATTGTACACATTGATCCAAAATGCAAGCTTTTGCTCATCTGTCATTTGTCCTGGATCTACTTTCGCCAATTGCTCCACCATTGACCTAATGGTTTATGCACACGCACCACCACCCAGTTTCTTCACCTTCTCATTCACTTAACCAAAATCTCAGGATTCACATGTGAACCCAAACTCGAAAATTCACTTTCTTCCATGGATTGTGTAGTTTGACAAAATGGGTTTTCATGATCATGTTTAGAGTTGATGAATCTAATGTTTGAACTTTGATGCAGCAACAAAAAAGCGCTTGCAAAAAAATTACCTGAAATTTTTGAGAGCAGCAGCATATGTATGGCGGTTGTCTACACAAATCCAGGGGACTTCTACCATGGAACTATATGGGCCGACATCCTCACTTCCCACATCCTTTACAGAATATGGGTCGGGGAAGACGCATCCATTGATCATCTCACAAGATGTGTTATCAGTCCGCCAAAGTGGGCTCCAACTGTCATTTGAATTTGAGAACTCATGTGAAGATCCATGTGTTGTTGCTAATGAATCCGATGATGATGAACCAGGCGAGAAAGGTGAAAGCTCAGGTAAAGGTGGATCAGCAAGCTTGCAGTAAATTGCTGCCATGCAGCGAACAAGCTCCTCTGAGAGCTCGTTGGGTGTTTTTGATGAAGGCTTTACAACTACTACATCCTGATCATTGCAAGCTTTCCTCGGTGTCATCAGCTTGGTATCAATTTTCACTGGGCTTGAGTTCCTTGACCCTTTCAGGTTCTTGACTTGAATGACTGGGCCTACTTGAGAACTTTGCAATCGCTGCTGCAAAACAAAAACCTCCATTAGTTCAAGCAAACCACATAAACACCAGGACTTCTTAACTAGAAGAGGTTTCGCAGAATGGCAGAAGAATGTGATCTGCATCTAGAATTGGCAAAACTGACAATACCCAAGTTATGGCAGCAGTTGCTTATGCAAGTCTCTCCAGTTGATATTAAACTAACATGCTGTTGGGAGCATCATTCCCCATTTGTTTGATGTAAGGAAAAAAGAAGAAACCAGTTGAAGAATTTCCAGACAATCAATCCAGTTTTGTAGATCTCCAAATGATTTTGTAAGGAAATGGTCAGGACAAGAAAATAATGTTTCTAATAAGATCAAAAGATTGGACAGTAAAAAGACACAAAGCTTACAGGTGATGATGAAGAAGAGTAGACGTGTGCTGGCTTTACACCACCAGCTTGCAGTGGCTGTCCTTTGCCAATACAATAGAATGAAGTATTAAGAAAAGAGCCGACTTGTTGTGTCTTGGACTGGTCTGCAGCACTGATGATAGCAGAGTGTGGTCTTTTGAATCCTTGTGTAGTAGGAACAACAATAGATCCATCATCATGGCAATGGTGTTGTGGGGAGCTTGAAGGAGGACAAAGAAGCAGCTGTTGTGGTACTTGTGTTTCAAGTCTTTGTTCGGCTTTGAATCTTGACACATGGTATGATGATGGTGGTGATTGTAAAGAACTGCTGAAGTCAGAGGATCTGTTGTGGTGGCGGGTCGACAATCTCTGGTCGAAAACTTTGCGGTAGAGCGAGAGCACATGCTGCTCTAGATGTGAAACTTGCTTTTGAAGTGAGACGATCTCCGTGATGAGATCATGAGCCTTTAAACCACAAGAAATTCCAACATTACAACAAAAAAGCAATCACACCAAAACAAGCTTTGAAATCCATCATGAGCTAGACTGCACAACCATGCCCTGAGGTGGTTGTGACATAAAATTGTAGAAACCCCCCCCCTCCAAAAAAAAAAGACCCTGCATCTGCAATGCAGAGCTGCAATATACAAGATGCTTGGACATTTTCAGTCATTTTGCATGGGGACTTACTTGGGGTGCAAGCACCTCTGGAGAGACTAGTCGAGGTGTGGGTGGATCTGAAGCTTCTTGAAGTGCTCGCTCAAGACCCACTCGGAGTCTTTTCTCTCCATCCAACAAGGTTTGTAGCTGTGCCACCTTCATAGACCCAAAAATACAAGAGATTTTAGACGTCGCCAGCACATTTTAGATGTGTTCAGGAAAATTGGAAAATTGTAAGATTGCGCTCCGACCATGAGGAGAGTACTCAGGCATGTCCAAAATTGTGACACTGATCAACAGGGGAAAAATTTCCATATGTATTCAATAAATCAATCCTTGGATGATAAATATTATATAAACCAGATGGGATGCATTGAGCTTCTTACATCTTTCTCAAGTGCAGTTCGGCGGTCATCCACCAGCTGCTGTTTCTTGTTCTCCTCTGAGCCCTTCCTCTTTATCTTCAGTCTCCACTGCCGCAAACTCTGCAGAGGCATTAAAAAACAGAAAAAAAGATCACGATCAATCCCACAAGAACCTTCAGAAGAACATTGAAAGATCATCCCACACGAAACGTCAGAAGAGGATTGCAAGATCATCCCATCAGAAACTTCAGAAGAAGATTGAAAGATCATCCCATGAGAAACTTGAGCGACTCCAGATGACACATTGATGAAAACAGAAACCCATCTTGTGCAAGAAGACACTGTCATCATAATCATCATCTCTCAGAACAACAACATATTCTCCACAATTGCTTGTTGGCGTGATGAATACAAAACATAAAGAGGAAAACGAAGAAGAAGAAGAATAGGGTACTCTCTACTAGGACAGACTGTAAGAATCAATCCAGTGATTTTCACCTCTTTCAGGGTTTGGTTAAGAGAAGCTTGAGGCGAGAAATCCCAAGAAGCTGGTCCAGATTCTTCATCAGGAGCACTGCAAAAAAAAAAAGCCTCAAAATATGTCACAACATGAAATTTTTTTCCATAAAAATCCTGAGTACCTCGAAGTACAGATCTGCCAGTCAATGATGTTGTTGTATCTGTCCCCACTAACCCCAGAGCTCGAGCTTCTTCAAGAATCTTCTTCTTGTTCTTGACCACGATTCCAGCATATGGAAAACATGAGGGAGGATCAATATCTCGAAGCTTTTGTTTTTTTTTCCCCCCCCTTTTCTTCTTGGGTGGAACTTATCTGCTGCATCATATTACCTGAGAGATCGACAATGTCCACAACCGAGTTCCTCGCTGTCGAGTGATGTGAAAGCTGTGGCATCATCCTCAGCTGTTGTTGTTCCTCGTGACATAGGAATCTCAATTGACCAATCCTCAGCAAGATGGTCCTTCCGCCACTTCGTCCTCCGACCCATCATCCCCTTCATCACTACTGTCTCATGTGCAAAATGTATATAATACCTGCAATAATGAATTCAACAGGATGGACCGGGTGGCCCCCCAAGGAAGGTCCCCCCACATCAAGAAGAAGATTAGTAGCAAAAGAAGTTCAAGCTTGAAACATCCATATGTCTATTTTCTAGACTGAAATTCTCACAAAGCTCTTGGTATTCATCTCTCTGGAGATGATGACCATGCAAGCCTCTCTTGATCAAGAAGCCCATGAGATCCACACCATGTGTCTGCTAAAAGATTTTCTCCTCGTGGAGCACCCATTTGGATTCACTAGCTTGCAAGCTTTCTTTCAAAGAGAGTGTCCAGTGATCAGAAGCTCTCATGTAGAGTTTGAGTTTTTGACAACTTTCGTCTGGTCACCATTTTCGTGAATGCAGTTTTCATCTGGCAAGAAGCTCTACAACTCTTGAGAAGACGGATTTGCAACAAGCTGATCTAGAGTTGATCAAGGAAGACGGTTGTTATTGATTATTTTCTTTTATCTGCTGCCAGAAAAGAAATTTACCTAGTAGACGGGACTCTCTGTCAATGTGCTACTGCTGCTGCTGCTGATGATCATGAGCATTAGCATTATGGCGAGAGACTTGTGATGAGAAGACCTGTGGAGGAAGAACAACCCATCACGACAAGCTGCATGCTTGAGAGTGCAGGTGTGTAGCTAGAGAATGGGTATTTGTTAGAATCAGAGATCACGAGCATGACGTTCTTCAAGCCGAGTCTAGACTCTACACAAAGAATCTATCAATGCTTCAGGTGCCAGAAAGAAAGATAAAAAAACACACACACACACACACACACACACAAGAACTTCTTCTTTGCTCAATCAGATGAGCTGCAAAACTAACTGAGAAAAACTGCAATATTGAGCATTACTGAAACATTCCCCAGCATTGAACTCTGAACACAAGTCCAGAACCTTGAACGGTAGGATAAGAAGCAGAAAAGAACAAACAAACAAACAAACAAACAAGATCACAACACAAATTGTACAAGAGAAGATGTTACACAATTTTGAACTTCACAAGTGCAAAAAACCAATCAACCCAAACTTTGGAAATCAAATCAAAATCAAAGAGATGAAGAACAAGAACAAGAACAAAGTAGAAAGAAGACTAGAATAGAATTGTGCAAGAGAATCTGGAACATCTCCCCAAAACAAAAAAAAACATAAGAAAACTTCACAACTACAAAATGCATCAACCCAAACTTGAAAAATCAAAATGAGAGAAATGAAGCAGCAGAAGAAGAAGAAGAAGAAGAAGATGTTGTTGTTGTTTTTGTTGTTGAGAGCAAGAAGAAGGAAGGAAGATGAAGAAGAAGAAGAAGATTATTGTTAGTGGTCTAGTATTGATGAGCTACAAAATTGCTTCCAGAGCAGGGAAACAACAACAAATGGAGGCACTTGACCAAAGAGGTCTGTAAGTATGTACTTGGACAAAACTGCAGGCAGCACGCCTTTGCCTGACACACATATTATACTACACACACACAACCCC
>Ga0116228_10000122_pt1 | contig 49977 bp, 47 predicted proteins | sample S1TSphfallax_2_FD_89694 | JGI IMG/M metagenome (GOLD analysis project Ga0116228, IMG submission 89694) | Host-associated microbial communities from peat moss isolated from Minnesota, USA - S1T2_Fc - Sphagnum fallax MG | ecosystem: Host-associated > Plants > Peat moss > Unclassified | place...
GGCTCGTCGGTGATCGCCGCGAAGCCTTTGAGATCCGGCTCCTTGGGATCGGTCCAATGCGACCAGAGGCAGGCGATCAGCATGGGTTGTGGCGGCGTCGGGGTGAAATGCAGCACGACGTTTTGTTCCCGCTCCCCGGCGCGCAGCTGCCGGTGTTCCTTGACATGCAGGAGCACATTCTCATAGAAACTGTCGACCACCATCAACGCATGATGGGCGCCGAACTGTTCGCTCCAAAATCTTTCCAGATTGTCCCGCCGGGCGTTGTAGAGTCCCGGAAACTTCTTGTCGTAAAACGACGGTTTGCCCGCCGGCCGGCAGGCATAGCGCATCGGCACGAGACGGTTTTCACCGTCTTGTTTGATGATGACGCCGGTGTAGACCATGGGAAAGATTCGATTGTCGCGCGCCTTGGACTCGGTCCGGCGCAGGTCGCTGAGCTTGTCCGTGAACGTCTCGATTTTGCTCGTCGCGATGCGCACGTCTTCACGCGCCTTCTTGGTTTCCTTGACCTTCAGGGAGCGCTCCGCATTCACGAGTCGGGTCTTCTGCGAGAAGATTGCCTTCTCGAGCTGGGTCGCCGTGCGCGCACGGTGCTCATCGATCGCCTCTTTGATCCGTCTGCCTTGATCGCTGGTCGGCTGCTCGAAATTTGCCTCGAAGCCTCGCGAGATGTGCAGCGACGGATCATCGAGTCGACGCACGAACAGCTTCAGCGCCTCGTCCATATCGAGCCGAACCCCCAGGTTCCGATGCAGCTTGCGCACCACTTGCACGACTTGTGCGGAGTAACACATGAAATACCCCCTCGATTGCGACGGTCGGCCGGCTGGGCTGGGCCGGTCAGGCCTTGTCCTCAAGGTGCAGCAGCCGCAGCAATTCCGTGCTCATGCGAGTGCTCCCACCAGCAGGCGCACCGTTCCCACCCCGAATAGCGTCATGGCGATGCTGCCGCCCACGTGCACGAAGATCGTCGATAGCGCCCAGCGGCTCCGCCCTTCGAGCAGGGCGGTAACCACCTCCGCGGAGAACGTCGAGAAGGTCGTCAGGCCGCCGAGAAACCCCGTGATCGTCAGCAACTTCCATTGCGGCGAGAGCGCCGGAAAAGCCCAAAAAACAGCGATCGCGATACCGACCAGATAGCCGCCCAGGATATTCGCCGTCAAGGTGCCCGGCGGCAGTTGCGGAAACCAGGCATTGAGCCGCACCGCCAAGTACCAGCGCAGCAGCGCGCCCATGCTTGCGCCCAATGAGATGACGAAAATCGAAATCAGCAAACCGGCGCCATTCATCGCAGACAAATCCATTCGGTCTTGATCCGCAGGCGGTGCGCCTTCCCGGAGTGGATGAAATTCACCGTTTCGTAGCCCTCGCCGTCGGGTTCGATGTTCGGGTCAATGACGATGTCGCCCACCCGGATGCCGGCTTGGAAGGCCGGATAGGATTGCGGCGCATTGATGACGATATCACGCAGATTGAATTGCATGCCGATACCCCGGTAAGACTTGCCCACCCCGCAGGGCGGAGCGTCCGGCTCACCATCGAGCAACGTGTTGGCTTTCGGCAGCGACAGGTCCAACAGCTTGAGCGGCACCAGGGGCGGGATGGGCAGCGGCCCCGGGGTCGACCAGAGCACCATGAGTATCAGCAGAACATGCAATCCCAACGACGCCGCCCATGCATACGCCTTATACCGATACGGCATTAGCGAGGCAACTCTAGGCATTTGACGCATGGTGAGCGGTTTCTTGAAACTTCGCGGTTTGAATCGAGCACAGACAATACCAAGCCTGGCTGACGTTGCCAGTCTTTTGCGGGAGAACACATCCATGAACCATTCGCGTAAGCCCCGTCGCCGGGGGATTGCCTTGGGTGCCCTGCTTACCCTCAGTGGCCTCTACGCCACGGTGGCGCTTGCACAAAACAAGACCGGTCCTGACATCACGAACGATGACGCGCTCACCTGGAATGGCATCACGCTCTACGGCGTCATCGATGTCGGCATTCAATACGATACCCATGCCGCGCCGTTCAGCGACTATCGGCCCGCCGCCAGCAACAACATCGTCCAGAAGGACAGCCGACAATCAGTCCTCGGCGTCGCGCCGAATAACATGGGCCAGTCGCGCGTCGGTCTGCAGGGACTTGAACCGCTCGCCGCGGATTGGTCAGCACTTTTCCAAATCGAAAGCTTCTTCAATCCCCAATCCGGCCAGCTCGCCAATGCCGTCAAATCGCTGGTCGTCAACAATGGTCGCACCGCCGCGACCCAAACCGTGAACTTCGACGGCGCCTCGGCCGGCCAGGCCTTCCAAACGGCATTCGCCGGCTTGAGCTCCAAGCAGTACGGCACCATCACCTTCGGACGACAGTTGAATCTGGTCGCCGAAGGCATCATCAAGTACGACCCGAACTTAGGCGCGACGGCATTCGGACTGCTCGGTGGATCGGGCACGTACCAAGGCGCCGGCAGCACGGAGGATCAACGGCTGGACTCGGCCTTGAAGTATTCGGGAACCTTTTATGATGTCTTGCACGTGGGCGCCCTTTACAAGTTCAATAACTCGAACGGCACCACCAATTCAGCGTTCCAGGCAGATATCGGCGGTGAGTACGCGGGCGCCTCGGTAGATGCCTTCTACTCGAAGGTCAACGACGCCATCACCGCGTCCACACTGACGGCGGCGCAGGTGACCGCCCTGCCCAAACTCGGCTATTCGGTGTCGAATTCGGTGGCGGCGACGATTTCGGACAACACCGTGTTCTCTCTCATGGCGTTGTACAAGTTCGACCCGTTGAAATTTTTTGCCGGCTATGAGCACATCAAGTATTCCAACCCCGACACGCCGATCAGCGCGGGGTTCACCGACATCGGCGGCTACACCCTGGCTTTCGTCAACAACACAGCCTACGCGAATGCCAAGATTCTGCAGGTTTACTGGGCGGGCGTTCGTTACACCGTCATCCCGAAGCTACAGTTGGCCGCGGCGTACTATGGCTATCGTCAAAACGCCTATGGAAGCGGCGCGGTGGCGGGCTGTTCCACGTCGGTCAACAGCACCTGCAGCGGCAGCTTCGAGGCCTTCTCGATCGACGCCGACTACTTCTTCAACAAACACTTCGACGCCTATGCCGGCGCCATGTACAGCGGCGTCTACAATGGTGTCGCGAGTGGTTACGCCTTCAATACCACCAACATCAATCCGACGCTGGGTGTGCGCTATAAATTTTGAGATGCGCGTCCACCCGTCCGAGGAATTGATCCTTGGTGGCGCGCGGCAGCCACGAGCCTTCGATGGCGTTCTTCGCCAGCATCGACAGGCCCGCGGGCCCGAGTCCGAGATTCTTCTCGACCAAGGCGAAGTTCTCCTCGATGTAACCGCCGAAGTAGGCAGGGTCATCGGAGTTGATCGTCACGCGCATGCCGAGTGCCAGCATTTTTCCCACCACATCGGTCGCCGGACCATCCGTGACGAAGGCATTCGAGATGGGACACACGGTCAGCGCCAGCTTGCGATCGATCAGCGTCGTGCAGAGCGCGGCGTCCTCCAGCGAATTGACCCCGTGATCGATGCGATCGACGCCGATCAAATTGACGCAATCCCAGATGTGCGCCACCGAATCATCCTGGTTCACGTCGCAGTGCATGGTGAGCAGATAGCCCTCGCGGCGCGCGCGCGCGAATACCTTGGCGAACTTCGCCGGCGGATTGCCCTTTTCGTCCGAATCGAGTCCGACACCCACGATCCATTCCTTGTAAGGCAGCGACTCGAGCAGCGTCGCCATCGCGAATTCCGCGCTCCAATCGCGCAGGAAGCACATGATGAGTTGCGAGCGGATGCCGAGTCGATTCTCGGCGTCGAGCTGACCGCGGCGGATCCCGCGAATGATGGTGTCGAAACTCACGCCCCGGCTCGTATGAGCCTGAGGGTCGAAGAAAATCTCCGCATAAACCACGTTCTGCGAATGAGCCTTGGTCAGATAGCTCAGGGTCAAATCATAGAAATCCGGCTCGGTCAGCAGCACCTCCATCCCGCCGTAGTACAGCGTTAGAAAAGATGGCAGGTCGTGGAACACATACGAGGCCTTCATCTCGCTCACGTCCTTGAAAGGCAGCGTGATGCCGTTACGCGCGGCGAGCTTGAATTTGAGCTCCGGTTCGAGCGTTCCCTCGATGTGCACGTGCAGTTCGCACTTCGGTAGCCCGTGGATGAAGGACGTGATGCTCATGCGTTCTGTTTGCTCCCATGAAGCGCCGACCATACCAAGTCGTCACGCTCCCCCGCAACACCCGCTCAAGGATGCTCCCCCGCCAGGTCGGTGGCGGCAACGCCGATGGCGTACCGGTACACATTTTGACCGCCCCGATAGCCGGTGACCACCAACGAGGCCGTGGCAAGCCACAGCAGGAGCGTGAACAAAGCCGAGGGGCGCGCCTCGGGCGGAATGCCGAAGCCTCGCCACATGGCGGCCGGCAGGACCAGCAGCGTGCTCAGGATGGCCGACTTCACATGTGCCGTGATCGCCGCATGTGCGGCGGCACCGACGTGCAAATCGCCGGCGGCTGCAAGTCCGGTACCGAGCGCAGCGAACAGAGCGACGGCGCCAAGACATAGGTTCCAGGTGCCGACCACGGCCAGGGTGGCCGTGTGGCGCGGCGGGACACGCGCCCAGGCCAGCGTCAAACAAATCACCCCGGTGACGATCAATGCCAATGGAAAATGCACGACCAGAGGATGCCAGCCAGGCGTCAACATGGCTGCTGCCGCCACCAGGCGATGCTGTCGGCGAGGCCGGCGGCGAGCTCGAAGCGGGGGTGCCACCCGACCTCGGCGCGGAGCCGCTCGATGCGCGGCAGCAGGAGTTCGGGTTCGGCCGCCGGGGCGGTGAGCGCGCCCAGTTGCAGCAGTTCCGGTCGGCCGATCTGCCGCGCCACTTCGCCGAGCAGCTCGGCGATACGAATCGGCCGATCGGAGCCGATGTTCACCGGACCCTGCACGGTGCTGTCGAGCAGCGCGGCGAATGCCGACCCGACATCGGCCACATGCAAAAAACTGCGGATCTGACGTCCATGGGTGCAGGGCGCAGCGCGCTCGGCGAGCAGTCGGGTGATCACCGATGCCACCAACCGTTCACGATGCTCACCGGGTCCGTATTGAAAGAAGACGCGGCCCCACGCGCTCGACAGTTCGTGTTCAGCGGTGACTCGCGCCAGCGAGCGTTGCAGCGCCAGCTTACCGCGTACGTAGGCTGTGGCCGGCGCACCCAATTCATCGGCGAGCGGGCCATCACGCTCATCGCACACACCCACGCGCGACCAGTCGTATTCGGCCCCCGTCCCCGCCATCACGACGCGGGCGCCGCCGACCGCACGGAAATCCTCGAGCAGCTGCTCGCTTGCCCGTAGCCAGCGCTCGTTGTCCGGACTCTGCCAATACACGCCGGGCGTGGCGACCCAGGCGAAGTGCAGAAGATGCGAAGGCTGGACGGTCTCGAGCAGCGCGCGCACCGCCGCGGTATCGAACAAGTCGAGCCAATGGGTATGAGCACCGTCGGCTGCATCTGCAACCCGCGGGAGCCTGGCGTCGGTCGGGGGACTGCCCCCGGTGGCGGCGCGCCCCACGATGGCGTGCACCGTGTAGCCCCGTTCGAGCAGCGGCGCGATCACCGTGCGCCCGATGAATCCGCCGGCGCCGGTGACCACCACCACCTTTCGCCCGAGAGCCCGAAGACCATCAGCGGCAGCGGCCGGCATCATGAGTCGAGCAGCGGATAGGCCGCATCGCGTGCCGAAATGATGAGTGGCTGCAGCGGCCAGCGAATAGCCAACGCCGGGTCGTTCCAACGAACTCCGCGGGCAGCATCCGGGGCGAATGCCGCGGACATCATATAGAGCACTTCGCTGCCATCGACGAGGCTCACGAAGCCATGCGCGACTCCCCGCGGAATGTAGAGCGCACGGCGGTTGGCGGCGGTCAGCTCGATGCCGAACCACTGGCGATAGGTCGGCGACTGCGGCCGCAAGTCGGCGATGACGTCGAAAATGGCGCCCGAGGTGCAGCGGACCAGCTTCTCCTCGCCGTGCGGTTCGGCCTGAAAATGCAGGCCCCGCAGCGTCGCCCGGCGGCTGTTGAAGGAGACGCTGCATTGATTCACCGGCGCGGTGAGTCCCTGCGCGGCGAACTCGGCGGCGCAGAAGCTGCGCGCGAAAAGTCCCCGTTCATCGGCGGCGGGTGTCATGTCGATGACCCACGCGCCGCCCAGCAACGCCGGCGTGAAGATCACGGCCGGGCCGGCGCCATCACGGCTCGACCGGGTCGCGATGACCCGGGTCGCGATGGCCCGGGTCGCGATCGACGCTCACCACGGGCACCGGCGTGACGAACCGGCCACCCCAGGCCTTGATGCCGTGCAGTTGCCGGCGGATTTCCTCCTCGAGGTTCCAGGGCAGGATCAGCACATAGTCCGGTCGCGCCGCCATCAACTCCTCCGGCGAGACCACGGGGATATGCGTGCCCGGCAGAAACTTGGCCTGCTTGTGCGGATTGCGATCGGCCACCATGGCAACCTCGGCGCGGGTCACCGCACAAAAATTGAACAGGGTGTTGCCCTTCGCCGCGGCGCCATAGGCCGCCACGGTCTTGCCCTCGCGCTTGGCCGCCGCGAAGAATGCCAGCAACGAGCGGCGGCATTCCTCCACGCGCTCGGCGAATCGCGAGTAGGTCGACAGCTCATGCAATCCGGCGCCCGCCTCCTGGGCGCGCACCCGTTGCAGCGTCTCACTGTCGGCGATCGCATCGCGGTCGGCATGCGCGGCGAAGATCCGCAGCGAGCCGCCGTGGGTCGGCAACTCCTCGACGTCGTAGATTCGCAGCCCATGCCGCGCGAACACCTTCTCGATCGCGAACAGCGAGAGGTAGGAGTAATGCTCGTGGTAAATCGTGTCGAATTCGACATGTTCGATGAGGGTGAGCAGATGGGGAAACTCGATGGTCACGCTGCCGGACGGCTCGAGCAGGACGGCGATGCCGGCAACGAAGTCGTTGAGCGCGGGAACATGTGCGAGGACGTTGTTGCCGATGATGAGATCCGCCCGGCCCTGCTCGCTCACCACGCGCCGGGCCAACTCCTCGCCGAAGAACTCCACCAGGGTCGGCACCCCCACCTGTTTGGCCGCCGCGGCCACGGTGCCCGAGGGGTCGATGCCGAGAACGGGAATTCCCATCGCCAAGAAATTCTTCAGCAGGTAGCCATCGTTGCTCGCCAGTTCCACGACCAGACTGTGCGCGTCGAGCGCGAAGCGCCGTCGCGCCATGTCGCAGTAAACCCTGGCATGCGCCAGCCATTCCTCCGAGTAAGAGGAAAAGTACACGTAGTTGCCGAACAATTCCTCCGGCGCCACATCGTAATCGATCTGCACCAGCTTACAGTCCTCGCACACCCGCGCCCGCAAGGGATACCGTTTTTCGTCCGCCCCATCGCCGGGCAGGGCGAGGAAGGCATTCGACGGCGGCTGCATGCCGAGATCCGCCATGGTGACGGCGAGCCGGCCGCTGCAGGCGCGGCAGCGCGTGACGGGGCCCGCCATCGCTCAGTCGACCATGCTGAAGTCGACCGGGCCGCGGCCACGGATGCCGAGCCTACGCATGACCGGCTCAGCCATTCCAGAGCTTCCACGGTGCCCGACCGCTGTCCCACAGGCCGTTGAGAAGCTGGTTGTCGCGCAGCGTATCCATGGGCTGCCAGAAGCCGCGGTGCACCCAGGCGGCGAGCTGGCCGCTCGTCGCCAGACTCTGCATCGGCTCGTTCTCCCATACCGTCTTCGGGCCGTCGATGAGTTCGAGCACGGAGGGGTGCAGCACGAAGAAGCCGCCGTTGATGAGGCCACCCTCACCGCTCGGTTTTTCCTCGAAGGAGGTGGCGCGGCTCCCTTCGATGACGATCCGGCCGAACCGCGCCGGCGGCCGCACACAGGCGACGGTGGCCTTGCAGCCGCTCTCTTTGTGAAAGGCAATTTCGGCATTGATGTCGATGTCGGACAAGCCGTCGCCATAGGTCATGCAGAATGGTTCATTGGCATTCAAGTACTTGCCGATTTGCACCAATCGACCGCCGGTCATGGATTCCTCGCCGGTATCGACCAGCGTGACCTTCCAGGGTTCGCTGCGGCAGTCGTGATAGTCCACCCGATTCGAGCCCATGTCGAAGGTCACGTCGGCCTGATGCAGGAAGTAGTTGGCGAAATACTCCTTGACCATGTAGCCCTTGTAGCCTAAGCAGACGATGAAGTCGCGTACCCCGAAGTGGGCATAGAGCTTCATGATGTGCCAGAGAATCGGTCGCGAGCCAATCTCCACCATGGGCTTTGGCCGGTTGATCGATTCTTCGGCGATGCGTGTGCCCTTGCCGCCGGCGAGGATCACGCATTTCATGATCGCTGGTACCGAAGAATTTGCGACTCCGTGAAGCTCAACATGTCATCTCCCGCCTCATAGGCGCTGTACCAATCCGCCGTCCAGGCGAGCGATTCTTGAATGTTCAAGCGCGGCCGCCAGCCGAGCGCCTGCGTCGCAAGGTCCGAGGCCAGGGTCAGCGCCTGCGCCTCCTTGGGGTGTATCCCGCCATCGGCCCGCCAACCCGGCCTGCCTTGGAAGCGGGCGCTGAACGCCTCGACCACCTCGCGCACCGTGCAAAACGCCTCAGGCTCGGGACCGAAGTTCAGGGCACGCGGCGCCGCCTGCGGAGTCTGGACCAGCGCGCGGGCGATTGCCAGATAGCCCGACAGCGGCTCGAGCACGTGCTGCCACGGCCTGACCGCCTCGGGGTAGCGCAACTGCACCGGCACGCTGCGCCCGAGCGCCCGCACGCAATCGGGAATCAAGCGGTCGGCCGACCAGTCGCCGCCGCCGATGACATTGCCCGCACGCACCGTGGCTACGGGTGGTCCCGCGGCGAAGAAGCTGTCGCGGAAGCTGCCCGTGACCAGCTCGGCGCAGGCCTTGCTGTTGCTGTAGGGATCATGTCCGCCCAGTCGATCGGCCTCGCTGAAGGGGCGACCCATGCCGAGATTCTCGTACACCTTGTCGCTGGTGACGATGACCACGCACTCGAGACCCACGGCGCCGCGGCAGGCCTCGAGCACATTCGCGGTGCCCATGACGTTGGTGGCGTAGGTGCCGAGCGGATCACGGTAGGACTCACGCACCAACGCCTGCGCCGCCATATGAATCACCACCTGCGGCGCGGCTGTCGTCACAACCTCACGTAAGCCGGCCGCATCGCGAATGTCGCCGATGACCGACCGCGTCGGCTCACCGATGAGCGCCCAGAGGCTGGGCGCCGTGGCCGGCGCCAGGGCATAGCCGCTGACCTCGGCACCGAGCGTGCGCAGCCACAGATGCAGCCAGGCGCCCTTGAATCCGGTATGGCCCGTGAGCAGCACGCGGCGGCCGCGCCAAAAGTCCCCATCCTCTCGAATCTGCCTCGTCGTCATGTCATCCGTGCCAATAGGCCCTCAGGTGATTCAAGGTGGGCTGCACGTGACGGAGGCCCACCCGGCCACCGATGCGCACCTGCAGATTCAACAATTTGTGCAGCGACCGCAGCATCCGGAACACATCCAGGTACTGGCCTCGCCGCTCCGTCTGGTAGGCGATCTTCAGCGCATCGCAGATGATCGCCACCGGCAGTTTATAGAAGCGGCCGCGGGCGGCAAATGGGTCGCGCGCCCGCGCCACGAAACCGGGGTTGGTCACCAACAACCAGGTGGCGATTCGCTCCATCACGAAGATCTTCATGTGCACCTGGTAGCCGCCGCGATACTTCGTCGGCGTGCAGAGCTCCTTGCCAAGCGGATCATCCGCCGTCTCGGCGATGGCATACATGCGTTCGCTGATGTCGAGCCAGGCGCGCCAGAATCGCGGTTTGGCAATGAAGTAATTCGAATGCACGGTGTTGCGCGAGTCCGAGATGAAGGTCTCGAGATCGAGCCGCTGCCCAAGGCGCGCGAACAGCCGCACGGCGACGCCGGCGAGGCCCGGATGCTCCAGGTCACCATGCTCGAACACACTTTGAAAATACGCGCTGTTGTGAATGCTGGGGCTGAACAGCACGATGTCGGTGGCCGGCGGCGTCGCGGCGATGAACTCGCGCACCTGCGCCGCGCTGAGATTGGTCTTGTGCTTGAACTTCGGCGAGAGAAACCCGTAGAAGGTCTCCTCGTCGAGCGGCTGACCCACCAGGAAATTCCTGATCGGCCAATACTCATACCAGTCGGGCCGTAGGTTCGCCGAGTTGTCCAACACCTCGAAACCGGGATCCAGATCCTCACGCCGCGTATAGTGGTTAAGGATCTGAAACAAACGCATCGTTGCCATCGCGGGATTATACCCCGCCGTCTTAAGCTGCGGTCATTCGCTTGAGAAGAGCCACATAATCAGCCTGATATACCCGCATCGCGTAGCGCTGCTCGACATGCGCCAAGCCTGCGGCGCCGAAGCTCGCGCGCAGCGCAGGCGCGCTGATGAGCCGCTCCAGGGCGAGTTCCCACTCGCCGTTATCGCGCGCATGCAAGCCGTTCACGCCGTCGATCACGGCCTCGGTGTTCGCGCCGATGGGTGAGGCCACGCAGGGCAGCGCGGCGGCCATGTACTGCAGCAGCTTGAAGGCACACTTGCCACGCGCCCACTCATCATCCGTCAGCGGCATGATGCCGATGTGCGCCCCGGCCAGCGCCTCGGCCTCGCCGTTCGCACTCCATACCACGCGCTCGACGCGCACCTCCGGCCAGTCGGGAAACTGCGAACAGATGACGCGCAAGCGCAGGCTGGGATGACGCATCGACAGCCGCGCCAAGGCGGGGCGAATCATCTCCAGGTAAATGAGATTTTCCGGACTGCCGATCCAGGCGATGGTCGGCGGATCGGCCGCGGATGCAACGCTCGGCCGGTAGGAGGCCACATCGATGGAGGTCGGCATGATCACCACCTCGGGTGCCGCCCGCCGCGCGACGTCGCCGAGCACCGCGTTACCCGCCACCACCACATCGACCGCGCGACAGGTCGCGTCGAACTTGCGGCGGCGCCAAGGCGAATCGTGCACCGGGTCGCCCAGTTGTCGCGGCTTGCGCACGTAGATGGCATCATCGACATCGAACACGCGCCGGCGGCTCAAGGCGGCGAACAACCGCGCTTCGGCGCCGCTCAGTTTGATTTGATGCAGGACCACGACATCGGCAGAGCGCAGCAGCGCGCGCCGCTCCCAGGTGCGCAGGCCATAGCGGCCACTCGGAAATTGCTCCGTGCGCACGGCCCAACCGGCCCGGGTCAAAGGCTCGATCAGGCTGCGCATGCGATGCCGAAAGGACGGCTGGTCGAGTCCATACCCCATGAGCAACGCGTTCGGCATGACGGCGATCTTTAAGCCGGCGCCAGCAGGGCCGTGATCGCCTGAACCGCCACCTCGACGCCGTCGGCGAGCTTGAGCCCGCGCGCCCGCCCCGCCATCGCCAGCAGTCGCGCATCATCCGCGAACAGCTCGGCCGCGCTGCGCTCGATGGCCGCCGCGTCGAGCGGGGCGGCCAGCGCCACGCCGGCACGCACACACTGATGAATGCGGCCCGCCTGGTCGCCGGCAATCGGCACCGCCACGCACGGCACACCGCAGGCGATGGATTGCAGCAGAGTCGAACCGCCATTGGCGACGACGAGTCGCGCGTTCCGCATCAGCCCGGCGAGCTCAGCCTGCGGCAAGATCTCGAACAGCGACAGCGTCGCCGGTTCTGTGACTGGCGCCACCGCCGCTGCCGCGAGCGCCGCGGACGCGCCCACGAAGCGGGTGGCCACTCCGCGCCGCGCCAGTCCCCGAGCCGCGGCCAAGAAGCGTTCGACGGCATCGCGCGCGCCGGGATGCGCCGTGCCGCCGCCAGGAATGAACAGCACGTAGGCCTGGCGCTTCGCCGCGGGCGCCGCGGGCGCCGCCTCCGCCGCCTCCGCCGCCGCGGTTCTTGCCAGAATCACATCCAGAAAGCGCACCCGCGGCCGGCGCAGCAGCTTGAGCTTCAGCCGTTCGAGCGTGCTCAAGTTCCCGGCGATGAAGCGCGGATAGGCAATCCAATGCTCGTCGATCAGTCGCATCCAGCGAAAGCGGAATGCCTTGCGACGCTGCCGCGCGCGGGCGCTGATGTAGATCACCCGCGCGCCGCTCGCGCGCGCCGCGCGCAACTGCGCCGTGCGGCCCGCATTATCGAAGATCACCGCGTCGGGACGAAAGGTGCGGATGAGTTCGCCGACCGCGGCACTATGAAACGTGGGCGAGGAATCGAGCAGTGTCGTCGGAAACGGCGTGCCGGCCGCATAGCGCGCGCGCCGGCTCAGGGCGAAATGAATCACCGCCTGCGGCCAGTGCGCCACCGCCCCCTGCGCAATCGCCAGTGAGCGCGCATATTCGCCCATGCCGAACTCGCCCGAGACCGGCAGGAACAACAATCGCGGCGCAGCTTCAGCCAAAGGCGGTGAACCAGCGATCGAGCACCAACAGGTACCACGCCCGGCGAAACTCAGCACCCACCGACCGCCGCAGCACACCACGCTCGCGCAGTCGCGCCACCGCCTTTTGCAGCACCGTCGGATGGCGGCGGAGCCATCGGTGGAGCGGCAGACCGAAGCCGGACTTCGGGCGGTCGAGATGCCCCGCCGGGAGTCGCGGCTCCATCAAGCGGCGCACCAACAACTTGCCCCGGCGCCGACGGCGATCGACCAACAAGGCGGGATCGACGCTCAACATGAATTCAACCAAGCGATGGTCCAACAGCGGCGGCCGCACTTCGAGCGAATGCGCCATGCTGGCGCGGTCCACCTTGGTGAGCAATCCCTCCGCCAGATCGGTGTTCAAATCGAGCCAGCGCAGCTGCGCCAGCGGCGCGAGATCGGGCGACCAGAACTGTCGGTAGAACCACAGGTAATCGTAGCCAGACTCCCGCCAGTCGTCGGCCAGCAAGGCATCGACCTGGCTCTCCGCCAAGCCACCCAGCGCCAGCGCAAAGGCCGGCAGCCCCAAGGCCGCATGGCGTTGCATGGACATGGCGAACCGCGACAGCGGCGGCAGCGTGTTCGCGAGCGCCCGCTTGAGCACCGACGACCGCGCGCCGATGTCCGACCAATAACGCGGATAGCCGCAGAAAATTTCATCCCCGCCCTCGCCGGACAACGCCACCGTGACCTCACGCCGCGCGCAGCCGGCGATCAGATAATTCGACCATGCGGCGCTGTCGCCGAACGGTTCGTCGAACAACCTAGGGATCGCCTCGAGAGCCGCCTCGAAATCCGCGCTGGGTGCCGTCATCTCGGTGTGCATCGTCGACAGATGTCGGGCGGCGCTGCGGGCCGCGTCGAGTTCCGAACGATCGGCGGCGTCGAACCCCAAGCTGTAGGTCCGCGGGCCACGCAAATAGTAAGTGGTCAACGCCGAATCCATGCCGCCGCTCAGGAAAACCCCCACCGGTACGTCGGCGAGAGTGTGCGCCGGGACGACGCTCCCCAGCAGGTCGTCCAATTGTTCCAACGTGTCGGCTTCCCCGCGGACCTTGAGTGAAGTCGTGGGTCGCCAATAGCGCTCGATGCTCACCCGGCCGTCCTGCCAGGTCAGCCGGTGACCCGCGGGTAACTTGGCGATACCCTGGTAGATCGTCTTCGGCGCCGGCACATAGCCATGGATCAGAAAATCCCGCACGGCACTGCGATCGATCGGCGGCTTGCCGAGCAGCAGCAACGCCTTCAATTCTGACGCAAAGGCGATGCCATCGGCGAGCAGCCGGTAATACAGCGGCTTCATGCCCACCCGGTCGCGCACCAGCAACAGCCGGCGCGCCATGTCGTCCCACAGTGCGAAGGCGAACATGCCCGCCAGTCGCTCCACCGCCGCCGCGCCCTCGACGGCCAACAAGCGCAGCAGCGTCTCGGTATCGCCGCTCGACGCCCAAGGTCCGGGCAGCCCGCGGCGCAGTGCTGCATGGTTGTATACCTCACCGTTGTAGGTGAGCACCAGCGGGCCGTGCACCATCGGCTGATGGCCGGCCTCGGAGGTATCCTGGATGGCCAGGCGGCGGTGACCGAGCGCGGCGCCCGGCACCGACCAGACTCCCTCGCCGTCCGGCCCGCGATGGCGCAGACTCTGCGCCATGGCGCTGACCGTGTCGCCGCTGGCCAGCGGGCCGATGATTCCGATGATGCCGCACATGGACGCCAGTCTAACGCCGACTCTTTGCCATCGGTCAACGCTTGGGTGTAGGGTTGCAAACTGGAACGGTCACCATGACAACACCCGCCGATCAACGTCTGCTCGAACTACTGGGTAAGTGGCTCGCCAGCCTCGAACTGCATTTGCAATACTGCGCCCTCGACGAGGCGGCTTACGCGAGCATTCAGCCTTGGCCCAAACATCAGCGTCCGAGCCGCTGGATCATCGAGCTTGCCCGTCAAAAGGCTCTGGCCTTGAAGGCGCAGGTCGAGGAGCGGATCCGCCAAGGCGATCCGCATTACAGTGAATCCCTGGAACTCATGGCCTTCCTCGCCAACCTGGTGGGTTCGGAGCACATCGAGCGGTTCATTCCGCTGGCCGAGCCGGCCAAGCAACTGCACGCCGCGGCGGCGCGCGCGGCAGCGCCGGGCGAGCAGCCCACGGCCGCCACGGGCACGCGGGAAATGCCGCGATTCATCGGCAGCGATGTGCATGAGCGCGCGCCGGTGGGAACCAGCACCGTGGCGCGTACCGAGCGACAAGCGGCCGCCGGGTCCCCTGCACGGCCTGTCAACCCGCCGCCCGCGTCGACCCGGTCGCCTAGCGCCGAGCGCGGCGTTTTTGCGCCGTCCGAGGAGGTGCGCGAACAAGTGATCGCGGATGCCGCGCGCCTGGTACAGTGGGGCCGTAAATGGTATGAACTTGCCGAGCTCATTTCGAGCATGGCCGACCGACCTCATGTGACCGACGTGCGACGCATCCTCAAAGACAACAAATCCATCATCGACGAGCGGGCGGGACGCAGTTAGCGGCAGACTGCGCGCCGCCTGCATGGCAGCCGCTGGCCGCGACGCCCACAGCGCACGCAATAAAAAATTTCCTCTCCGCCGGGAACTTTACAACCCCTTCCGCACTCTACGGCCGCCATGATCACGACGAAAAATCTCTCCAAGCGTTATGGCGGCAAGCTCGCGGTCGATGACCTGACCTTCAGCGTCGCGCCGGGCGAAGTGCTCGGCTTCTTGGGCGCAAATGGCGCCGGCAAGTCCACCACCATGCGCATGATCGCGGGCTTCATCGCGCCCTCCGCCGGCACCGTCACGGTCTGCGGGCACGACATCGAAGCGGCGCCGGTGGCGGCGAAGTCCGCCATGGGCTATCTGCCCGAAGGCGCGCCGAGCTACGGTGAAATGACCGTCGGCGAGTTCTTGGACTTCGTCGCCGACATCCGCGGCCTGAAGGGCGAACGGCGCAAGCAGCGACGCGACATCGTCATCGCGCGCCTGGCGCTGGAACCGGTGGTCGAGCAGGTCGTCGAAACCCTCTCGAAGGGCTTTCGGCGCCGCGTCGGCCTTGCCCAGGCCATCATCCACGACCCGCAGGTGCTCATTCTCGACGAACCCACCGACGGTCTCGATCCGAATCAGAAACACGAGGTGCGTCGCCTCATCAATGAGCTCAGCAAGGACAAATTGGTCATCGTCTCGACGCATATCCTGGAGGAAGTGCACGAGGTCTGCACCCGCGCCATCATCATCGCCCATGGGCGCATCGTCGCCGATGAATCGCCGAGTGCGCTCGAGGCCCGCTCGCGTTACCACCATGCGGTGAGCCTGCGTTTCGAGCGCGCGGACCAGCATGCCGCCGCCGCCATCGCGATCGCCGCATTGCCCGAAGTGGTGGGCGTGGAGGCGAATGCGCGCGATCTGCGGCTCACCGCCCTGCCGCGCCCCGGCGCCAATGCCCTGCCCGCGGTCTCCGCCGCCATCGCCCGGCATGACTGGCAGGTCCCCGAGTTGCATCTGGAATCCGGTCGCCTCGATGAAGTGTTCCGCACCCTGACGCAAGGCGCGGCCGCCGGCGCCGCCACGGCGGTACACCCGGAAGCCCGCCCATGAAGGCGGTGGGGACCATCTTTCGGCGCGAGTTGCGCAGTTATTTCGCGACACCTCTGGCGTACGTGTTCATCGTGATTTTTCTCGTGCTGTCGGCCGTGTTCACCTTTCAGGTGGGCGGCCTGTTCGAACGCGGTCAGGCCGACCTGCAGCCCTTCTTTCGTTGGCATCCCTGGCTGTACCTTTTCCTGATCCCGGCCTTGTCGATGCGTTTGTGGGCCGAGGAGCGCAACAGCGGCAGCATCGAATTGTTGATGACGCTGCCGATCACCCTGTGGCAGGCGGTGCTCGGAAAATTTCTCGCCGCCTGGGTATTCGCCGGCATCGCGCTCGCGCTCACCTTTCCGATCTGGATCACCATCAACTATCTCGGCAGCCCCGACAACGGCGCCATCGTCGCTGGCTACATCGGCAGTTTCCTGATGGCGGGCGGCTTTCTCGCCATCGGCACGTGCATGTCGGCCGCGACCCGCAACCAGGTCATCGCCTTCATCACCGCCGCACTGGTCGGTTTCATCTTCTTGCTCGCCGGCTTTCCGCTGGTGCTCGACTTCGCGCGCGCGCTGCTGCCGCAGAGCATCGTCGACGCCATTGCCTCGTTGAGCTTCTTTACGCACTTCGACGCCATCTCCAAGGGCGTGATCGACCTGCGCGATCTGGTCTATTTCACCGCGCTGATCGTCTTCTGGCTGACCGCCACGGCGCTGGTGCTCGACATGAAAAAGGCGGAATGACGTGAGCTCTGGTCGTTGGCAGAAAACCGGTTATGGCGTGGGCGGCCTGATCGCCCTCGCCGTGCTCTTCCTCGGGGTCGTCATGCTGACGAACGTGGCCTTGCGCGGCGCGCGGCTCGATCTCACCCAGAACAAGCTCTACACGTTGACGCCCGGCACCCTCGAGGTGTTGGCGGAACTCAAGGAACCGATCAATCTCTACTTCTACTTCTCACACGACGTCGCCGCGAAGGAGTCGCCCTTGCTGCTGCCCTACGCCAGCCGGGTGCGCGAGTTCCTCGAAGAGATCGCCGCCCGCTCGAACGGCAAGGTCCGGCTGCACGTCATCGACCCTCAGCCATTCTCCGAAGATGAAGACCGGGCTGCCGGGGACGGGCTGCAATCACTGTCAGCGGGCGGCGGCGAATCGCTGTACTTTGGCCTGGCCGGCACCAACTCGACGGATGGGCGCGCTTCGATCGCCAGTTTCCAGAGCGACCATGAAGGCTTTCTCGAATACGACGTGGCCAAGCTCATCCACGAATTGGGGACGCCGAAGAAGCCGGTGATCGGCTTGCTATCGTCGCTGCCGCTCGAGGGTCAATTCAATCCCATGACCGGCCAAATGGGTGAGCCCTGGCCCATCCTCACCCAGATCGAACAGCTGTTCACGGTCAAACCGGTGACCAGCGATGTGGATCACATCGACCCGGACGTCGATGTGCTGATGGTGGTGCACCCGAAACATCTGGCGGCGAAGACCCTCTACGCCATCGACCAGTACGTGCTGAACGGCGGCAAGATGCTGCTGTTCGTCGATCCGAATTCGGGCGCCGACACCAGTGGCCAGGATCCCTCCAATCCCGTCGCGGGCGCGCTCGCCGATCATTCCTCCGATCTCGAGCCGCTGCTGTCGGCATGGGGCGTGGGCTATGACCCACGCAGCGTGGTGGGCGACCTGGACCTGGGTTTGGAGGTGCGCACCACCATGCAGTCGCCGCCGGTCCGCCACATCGGTATCTTGGGTCTGCATCGCGCCGACTTGAATCAAGAGGACGTGGTGACCACCTCGCTCGATGTCATCAACATGGCCACCGCCGGCTACCTCACGCAGCGCAAGGGCGCGAAGACCACGCTCGAGCCCTTGTTGCAAAGCTCCTCGAGCGCCGCCCCCTTGCCGGCTGAGCGCTTCAACGGCCTCAGCGACCCGGCCACCTTGCGCGACGGCTTCAAACCCACCGGCCAGCGCTACGCCCTCGGGGTACGCTTGACCGGACCGTTGGAGTCCGCGTATCCGAATGGCGCGCCCGCCGAGGCTGCCGCCAAGGCCGGGCCGCCGGTCGCACACCTGGCGAAGTCCAAAGCGCCCGCGAACATCGTCATCATTGCCGACACCGATCTGTTGATGGACTACATGTGGGTGCAGACGCGCGAGGTGTTCGGCCAGAAGTTGGCGCAGGCATTCGCCAACAACGGTGATCTGGTGGCGAATGTGCTCGACAATCTTGCCGGCAGCTCCGCACTCATCAGCATCCGTGGCCGCGCGAACTTTTCGCGGCCCTTCGAGCGGGTCGAGACGCTCAGGCGCCAGGCCGATGATCGGCTGCGGTCCAAAGTCATGGAACTCGAGAACGAGCTGCAACAGACCCAGACCAAGCTCACCGAGTTGCAGAACAAGCGCAACGATCAGGGTTCGCTGATGCTCTCCCCCGAACAGGAGCAGGAAATCGTCCGCTTCACCGCCGAGAAGGCGCGGGCGCGCAAGGAGTTGCGAGAGACGCAGCGCGGCCTGAACGTCGACATCGACCGGCTCGACAACCGCATCAAGATCTTGAACATCGCCGTCGCGCCGCTGCTCGTCGCCGTGGTCGGTGGACTGGTGCTCGCGGCACGGCGGCGGCGTCAGGCGCGCGGCTCCTCGCAAACCCGCGGCCTCGCCGACCCATCGAGCGCGCCATGAAACAGCAGCGCTTCCTCGCGCTGCTGTTGGCGGCGGTCGTGGTGCTTGGCGGCGGCCTGTGGTTGAGCGCGCGGCGCGAGTCCCCGCAGGAGACCCAAGGGACGGCCCTGCTGCCGGCATTGGCGAAGAGCGTCAATGCCGTGACGTCGGTGCAAATCCGCAAAGGCGCGGCAGATCCCGCCGTGACGTTGCAGTCGACGCCGGCGGGTTGGGTGGTGGCGCAACGCGCCGACTATCCCGCCGACGTCACGAAATTGCGCAAGCTGCTTCTGGCGCTGCGCGATGCGAAGATCGTCGAGGTCAAGACCGCGAATCCGGCACTGTTCGACGTCATCGGCGTGGACGATCCGCGCAAGCCCGGATCGACGGCAACCGAAGTCACCGTGCTGAGCCCTGATGGCACGCAGGGAGTCATCGTCGGCAAGCCGGTGGGCGAAGGTAATTTCGTGCGCCGCGCGGGCGAGAACCAAGCCTACAGCGTCGAGCCGTCCATCGCCGTCGATGCCGATCCTCGCCATTGGCTGAATGCGAGCCTGCTCGATCTCAAGTCGACAGCAATTCAAAGCCTGGAGTTCAAACCGGGGGCGGCGGGCAATCAACCGGCCGCGGCTGGCAAGCCCGCCACGGGCAACCCAGCCACGGCGGCCAAGCCAACGGCGGCGGCCGGCCAAGGCTATACGCTGCGGCGCGGCGCGGCGCCGGACGACACCTTCAGCTTGGGCGCGGTGCCGGCCGGCCGCAAGGCACTTGCGGCGCCGGCACTCGCGCCCAGTCAGACGACCTTCGCCGGGCTCGAGGCCGAGGACGTGGCGCCCGTCGCCGACATCGATTTTGCTCACCCGGCAGAACTCATCGTCACGCTCGCAGGCGGCAATGTGGTCACGTTGGACGGCGTCGTCAGCGGCGACAAACACTGGGTGACGGTGCAGGCCACGAAGGATCCTGCACTCACGTCGAAGACGAAGGGCCGGGCTTTCGCGATCGCGAGTTACCGTTACGACGCGATCTTCAAGCCGCTCGATGAGCTGCTCGAGCCGCTGCCGACGCAAGCCAAGCCGGGGGCGGCCGGGCCCGGGCCGGGCGGGTCGCCGTCGGCCGCGCCCAAGTCGGCCGTGCCGCGATCGGCCCGCCCCAAGCCGGCACCGGGTACGCCGCCAGCGGCTTCGTGATCACCGGGATCAGCGCCGGCTTCGGTAGACGCTTCGCGGCGCTGATCTACGACAGTCTGCTGCTCGCTGCTCTGCTCATGGTGTACAGCTACGTGCCGGTGGTGATCCTCAATCATGCCGTCCTGGCCGAGACCTACGGCGGCTGGGCCTATGTGTACCAAGCGGGGCTCATCGCCATCATCGGCGCCTACTACATTTTGAACTGGATCCGCAGCGGTCAGACCTTGGGCATGCGCGCTTGGCGGCTGCGAGCGGTCACGCCGCTCGGCAAGCCGATCCGCGGCGGCGCCGCGCTGCTGCGCTTCTGCTGCGGTTTTCTCGCCTGGCCGCCCGCCGGCCTCGGTGTGCTCTGGCTGTATCTCGACCCCGATCATCTGGCCATTCACGATCGGTTGTCGAACACCCGCGTGGTGCATCTAACGCGTTCGTGAGATGGCAACGCCGGTGCACAACGCGACCACCGCTGTCGGCAGCCAACCGACCACCACCGGATTGATGCCGAACCATTGGCCGCCCTTCTCGACCATGCCGCTTATCAAGAAGAACACCACGCCGAGCAGGACGCCGATGACGGTGCGCGCACCCGCACCGGTGGTGCGCAGGGGTCCGAACACGAAGGGCAGCGCCAGCAGGGTCACGACGATGACCGCGAACAGTCGCGCAACGCGCGACCAATAACCGATCTCATAGGCCTCCGTGCCCACTTCGTTGCGTCGCTGATGATCGATGTAGGAGGCAAGCCCCTTGAGCGTCAGCAAATCCGGATCGGTGGCCGCGAGGCCGAGGAAGTCGGGATTGACCGCGGTGGACATGGTCAACTGCGGCACCGTGTCGCTGTCGATGTGATCCTCGCTGAAGCGGGTGCTCGCGACATCGTTGAGCAGCCAATGGCCCGGATCGGCCACCGACACGCGGGTCGCGCGTTTCACCGACTTCAATGTGTGGCCGTCCAATTCGAACAACGACACGCCGCCAAAGGCCTGGTCGACCTCACCGGTCGACACCCGCAGGATCAGATTGCCATCCTTGACCCACGCGCTGCTCGAGCCGGCGAAGCTGACGTCGGCGAGTTTACTGCTGGTCTTCTCGCGCTTGGCGAGTTGCGCGAGGGGTGGCGCCACGTACTCACCGAGGGTGTACATCGCGAGCGCCATGGTCACGCCGGCGAGGCCGACCGGCCAAGCCATGCGCCACACCGACACGCCCGAGGCGCGGGTCACCACCAATTCGCTGCCGGCGGCGAGATTACCGAGCCCCATCAGCGCGCCCATCATGGCGGCGATGGGCAGCAGTTCGAAAGCCTGCTCGGGCAGGTTGAGCAGCGTGAAGATCAAGGCATCCGCGGCGCCGTAATTGCCGATGCCGATGTCCTTCTGCTGACTGATGAACAGGAACAGCGCGCCCAAGGTGATGACCACGGCCAGCGCCATGAAGGCATACACGAGCACGGTGCGGTAGAGATAACGATCGAGGATGTTCATGCGCGCTCCGCCTCACGGAAAATCAAAAAGAGTCCCAGGGCGAGCACCGTGAGGTGGACCCACCAGAGACCGATCACGGGCGGCAACTGGCCGCGCTCCACCCAAACCCTGGCGGCGGAGAGCAGATTCGAGTACACGAAATACAGCACGATGGCCACACCCACGCGCGCATAGCGGCCCTGGCGGGGTCGCAGCCGTGACAGCGGCACGGCAATCAGTGTCAGCACCAGCGCCATCAGCGGGCTCGAGGCGCGCGCCTGCAGCTGGGCGACGTCCGACACCAGGTGCATTGCCAACAGCTCACGCGTCGGCTTGGTGTCCGGATCCTGCGGACCCACCACGTCAGCGGGCGTGGAAATCGGCATGCCATGCTCGGCGAACTCGATCACGCGAAAGTCCTTTTGTCCCGGCACCCCCTCGTAACGCCGGCCGTTGAACAGCGTGACGAAGTGCACTCCGCTGGCCGCGACCTTCGAGTAGGTGGCGGTGTCGGCAAGGGCGATTTCCAGTCGAGCACCGGAGTCGCGGCGCACGAAGACATTGTGCAGCAGACCGTCGGCGTCGACCCGCTCCGCGTAGAACACCGCCGCGCCGCCGCTGAATGAGCGGAAGCGGCCGGCGTCCAAGCTGCCGAACTGCGCCTCCTTGATCGCCGCCCTGCGCAGCGACTGCACCTCGCCATCGGCCAGCGGCACCTGCACGAAGGACAGCCAGGCGAGGCCCACCGCTACCACGGAGGCGAACGCGAACAAGGGCGGCAGCAACCGCGCCGGGGCGAAGCCGCAGGCCTGCAAGGCAGCCATTTCGCTGTCGTGATACAGCCGTCCCAGGGTGAGCACCACGGCGAGCAACAGACTCACCGGCACGATGACGGACAGGTTCATCACCGCACCGAGCGCGATCAACTCGAATACCACGTGCCGACCGTATTGATTGTCGGCGGCCTGGCCCAGGACCCTCGACAATTGGTTCGCGACGAGAATTGCCACCAGGACACCGGTCACGGCCAGCCAGGTTTGCACCACTTCACGCAGCACATAGCGTTGTACGGTCCATTTCATGGCCGACGAGCTTAGAGCCTTCGCAATAATCTAGTAAACTAATTGACTTCATGAACATCAATGTCCAGCAGGCGTGGGGAGTTTTGGCTATGGAATTCAAGGCCGTTGTCGAGTCCCAGGGGAAAAGCGGCGCCGATTGCGCCGTCGTCGGCATTTACGAAAACGGCGATCTCGGCAGCGGTGCCCTGGCTGTCGATGCGGAACAGGGCGGCGCTCTCGCCCGATTGCATGCCGGTGGCGATTTTGCCGCCAAGCTGGGCGACACGCTGCTGCTGCCGCCACAGGGAAAAGGCGGCTTGCGTCTGCTGCTGGTGGGCTTGGGTCCACGCAGCGGCTTCGGCCGCAAGCAATATCGCAAGGCCCTGCAAACCGCGGCGCAGGCGCTCGGCAAGACCGGCACCACGCATGCGCTGGTCTACCTTTCGCTCGAGACGGTGCCGGACCTCGAGGCCTTGTATCGCGCGCGCATCATCGCCGAGGTCTTTGCCGTCAGTGCGTACCGCATCCCCGATTTGAAGACCTCGCCGAAGCCGAAGCCGTCCGCCCTCGCCAAGGTCACCATCGTCGTCGACAATGTGCGTGATCTTAAGGTGGCGACGGAGGGGCTGGCGATCGGCTCGGCCATCGGCAACGGCATCGCCCTGGCGCGCGATCTCGGCAATCTGCCGCCCAATGTCTGCACGCCGACCTACCTCGGCAAGCGGGCCCAAACCCTGGCCAAGCAATGGCCCGGCGTGACCACCAAGCTGTTCGACGCGGCCGGCATCAAGACGCTGAAGATGGGGGCGTTTCTCGCCGTGACTCAGGGCGCGGAGCAGCCGCCGCGTCTCATCGTCTGTGAATACCGGGGCGCCAAAAAAAATATGGCGCCGGTCTGTCTGGTCGGCAAGGGGATCACCTTCGATTCCGGCGGCATTTCGCTCAAGGATCCGGCCGCCATGGACGAAATGAAGTTCGACATGAGCGGCGCCGCCTCGGTGCTCGGCGCACTGCGGACCGTGGCGGAGCTGCGCCTGGCCATCAATCTCGTCGTCATCATCGCGGCTTGCGAGAACATGCCGAGCGGCGGCGCCGTCAAACCCGCGGACATCGTCACGACGATGTCCGGTCAAACCGTCGAGATCTTGAACACGGATGCCGAGGGTCGCCTGGTGCTCTGTGATGCCATCACCTACAGCCGGCGCTTCAAGCCGGCGACCGTCATCGACGTCGCCACGCTCACCGGTGCCTGCATCGTCGCGCTCGGCAGTCACTTCAGCGGCCTGATGAGCAACGACGATGAGCTCGCCAAGGAACTCTTGGCCGCCGGCTTGCGCGCCGACGATCGTGCCTGGTCGATGCCCATCGGTGATGAATACGTCGATCAATTGAAAAGCAACTTTGCCGACATTGCCAACGTCGGCGGCCGCGACGGCGGCGCCTGCACCGCGGCGTCATTCCTGTGGAAATTCACCAAGGACCTGCGCTGGGCGCATCTCGACATCGCCGGCACGGCCTGGCTCGGTGGATCACAAAAGGGCAGCACCGGCCGTCCGGTGCCGCTGTTGGTCGACTTCCTGCTGCAACGTGCCGGCGCCAAGTGACCGAGCGCGTCGATTTCTACGTGCTCGGCTCGGGCGGCGGTAAACAGCGATTGACCTTCGCCTGCCGGCTCGCGGAGAAAGCCTACCTGCGTGACCTGTCCGTGGTGTTGCTGAGCCAAACGCCCGAGGATGGAGCGGCGCTCGACGAGTTGCTGTGGACCTTCAGCGACCGCTCCTTCGTACCGCACGAAGTGCGTCGCGTGGGTGCGGCGAGCGGCGCGCCGGTTCAGCTGACCACCGACTTGAATGCGGTCGATGCAGCCGACCTGCTCGTCAACTTGAGCGAACGCCTGCCCGATGGCTGGGAGCGCTTCGGGCGCATCGCCGAAATCGTCGACACCGACGAGGCGCAGAGGCGCCGCGGCCGCGAGCGATTCAAAGCCTATCGCGAGCTGCAGCTCACCGTCGAGACGCATCGCTTGGATGATGGTGCCGGCGCGTGAGCACGGCAGGCGACATTCATGATCCGCGGGACATTCCTCTGCTCACGGAAGCGGTGGACGAGCGCACCGGTGGCGCCTTCGACGGCAAGGCGGCGCATGCCACCATCGTCTCGGCGACGCTGAATCTTGCTGACTCGCTGCTGCATCAAGCGGCGAAGGACATCGAAGCGGCGCTGTTCGAGCGGGTCTTCGACCAGCTGCGGGCCCAGCTGCCCGAATTGGTGGATCGGGTGCTACGCGAGCACGGACTGCGCAACGACCTCGACATCCCCTCGGCGGCAGCCGAACAGACGGGCTTCAATTCGGAAGCGGAGCATTGAGCGGCGACGTGCGCGAACCTCTGGACAAGGCCTTCGAGCCGGCCGCAATCGAGTCGCGAATTTACGCCGCCTGGGAAGCCGGCGGGTACTTCAAGCCGAGCGGTCACGGACCGGCTTTCTCGATCGTCATTCCGCCGCCGAACGTCACCGGCACGCTGCACATGGGGCATGCGTTTCAGGACACCATCATGGATGCGCTCATTCGCCACCGGCGCATGAGCGGCTTCGACACCCTCTGGCAACCGGGTACCGATCATGCGGGCATCGCCACCCAGATGGTGGTGGAGCGCCAATTGAATGCGGCCGGCCAGAGCCGCTTGGATTTGGGGCGCGAGGCCTTCGTCCAGCGGGTCTGGGAGTGGAAGGCAACCTCCGGCGGCATCATCGCCAAGCAACTGCGCCGTCTCGGCGCCTCGGTGGATTGGGAGCGTGATCGATTCACGATGGACCCCGCGCTGTCGCAGGCCGTCACCGAGGTCTTCGTGCGACTCTACCGCGAGGGGCTGATCTACCGCGGCAAGCGCCTGGTGAACTGGGATCCGGTGCTGAAGACCGCGCTCTCGGACCTGGAGGTGATCGCCACCGACGAAGCGGGCAGCCTTTGGCATCTTCGCTACCCGGTGGTTGACGCGCGCGCCGACGGCGCCGCTGGACCCGGCGACGGCGCCGCTGGACGCGGCGACGGCTCCGCTGGACCTGCCGCCGCGGGCTACCTGATCGTGGCGACCACCCGACCCGAGACCTTGTTCGGCGACGCCGCCGTGGCCGTGCATCCGGACGATGAGCGCTACCGTCACTTGATCGGCGCGCAGCTCAAGCTGCCGCTGACGGATCGGCTCATCCCCATCATCGGCGACACCTACGTCGATCCGGCCTTCGGTAGCGGCTGCGTGAAGATCACCCCGGCCCATGATTTCAACGACTACGAGGTCGGTCAGCGCCATGGCCTCGAGCTGCGCAACATCATGACGCCGGCGGCCACGCTGAATGACACCGTGCCGGACGCCTATCGCGGCCTGGATCGATTCGCCGCCCGCAGCGCCGTGGTCGCCGACCTGCAGGCGCTGGGGTTGCTGGAGCGTATCGAGGCGCATGCGCTCAAGGTGCCGCGCGGCGATCGCACTCAGGCGGTGCTCGAACCGCTGCTCACCGATCAATGGTTCGTTGACATCAAGCCCTTGGCGGCACCGGCCCTGCGGGCGGTCGAGGAAGGTCGCATCCGCTTCGTGCCCGAGAATTGGACCGGGCTCTACTACGAGTGGATGCGCAACATCAAGGACTGGTGCATCAGCCGGCAGCTCTGGTGGGGGCATCGAATTCCGGCCTGGTATGACGGCGACGGCCACTGCTTCGTCGGCCGCGACGAAGACGAAGTGCGGCGGCAACACGCCCTCGGGCCCGACGTGGTGCTGCGTCAGGACGACGATGTGCTCGACACCTGGTTCTCCTCGGCGCTGTGGCCCTTCTCCACGCAGGGCTGGCCCGCGCAGACGGCGGCGCTCGCCAGCTATTATCCGACTTCGGTGCTGGTCACCGGTTTCGACATCATTTTCTTCTGGGTGGCGCGGATGATCATGCTGGGGTTGAAATTCACCGGCGAGATCCCGTTTCGCGAGGTGTACATGCACGGTTTGATCCGTGACCACGACGGCCAGAAAATGTCCAAATCCAAGGGCAACGTCATCGACCCGCTCGACATCGTCGACGGCATTACGCTCACCGACTTGTTGGCGAAGCGAACCTCGGGACTGATGCAGCCGCAGATGAAGCCGGCCATCGAGAAGGCGACGCGCAAGCAATTCCCGGCGGGCATTCCGGCGTTCGGCACCGATGCGCTGCGCCTGAGTTTCGCGGCGATGGCGACGCAGAGCCGCGATCTGAAGTTCGACATGGCGCGGGTCGAGGGTAATCGCAATTTCTGCAATAAATTGTGGAATGCCGCGCGCTATGTGTTGATGAACGTCGAGGGTCAGGACAGCTGCGCCGACGGCGCGGTCTTCAGTCTCGCCGACCGCTGGATCGGCTCGCGCTTGAAGGCGGCGTTGCTGCGCGTCGAGAAGGGCTTCGCCGACTACCGCCTCGATGCGGTGGCGGGCGCCCTCTATGATTTCACCTGGCACGAGTACTGCGACTGGTACGTCGAGCTGTCGAAGGCGGTGCTGTTCGCCGATGAGGCGACGGCTGCGCAGAAGCGCGGCGCCCGCCACACCCTGATCCGGACCCTCGAGACGCTGCTACGCGCGCTGCATCCGCTCGCCCCATTCATCACCGAGGAAATCTGGCAACGCGTCGCCGGCGGCGCCGCTGCCGGCACCAACACCATCATGCTCGCTGCCTACCCGAGTGCGGCCGCCATCGATGCCGACGAGCTTGCCGAACCGGAGGTGCGCTGGGTGATGGGCTTCATCGAAGGGCTGCGCCAGATCCGCGGCGAAATGGACATTCCGCCCAGCCGCAAGCTCAGCGTCTTGTTGCAAAATTGCGGACCGGTCGACAGCGAGTATGCCGCGCGCAATTTACCGTATTTGGCACGTTTGGCCGGTGTGACCGCCGTTCGAGCCTTGGATCCCGGCGAGGCTGCGCCGATAGCCGCGGTGGCGCTGTTGGGCAAGATGGAGATTCTGGTGCCCATGGCCGGTCTCATCGACCCTGAGGCCGAGCTCGAGCGGCTGAGCAAACGGCTGCGCAAGACGGAGACGGATCTGAAGAAGCTGCATGCCAAGCTGGACAATGCCGAGTTCGTGCGCAATGCGCCGGCCGACGTGATCGAGAAGGATCGCGGCCGGGTGAGCGATTTACAGCTCGAGCTCGGCCAACTCCAATCCCAGTGGGCGCGCGTCACCGCCCTGCAGGGTTCCGCGCCGCCGACATGACAGCAGCACCGCGCGAGATCGGGACCGTGCTCGCGCAACTGAACCGGGTCATTCTCGGCAAGGAGAGGCAAATCCACCTCTGTCTCGCCTGCCTGCTGGCGCGCGGCCACCTGCTCATCGAAGACATCCCGGGAGTCGGTAAAACCACCCTGGCCCACGCGCTCGCCAAGACGCTCGGCTTGAGTTTCCAGCGCATCCAATTCACCAGTGATCTGCTGCCGGCGGACGTCCTCGGTGTCTCCATCTATGACCGCGAGTCCGGCGCCTTTCGCTTCCAGCGCGGTCCGATCTTCGCGCAGCTCATCCTCGCCGATGAGATCAATCGCGCCTCGCCGAAGGCACAGAGCGCCCTGCTCGAGGCCATGGAAGAGCATCAGGTGACGCTCGACGGCCAGACCATGGCGCTGCCCGAACCGTTCTTCGTCATCGCCACCCAGAATCCGCAGGATCAGGTCGGCACCTTCGCCCTGCCCGAATCGCAGCTCGACCGCTTCCTCATGCGGGTCGAGCTCGGCTATCCGCCGGCCGCCGCCGAGCGCGAATTGCTCGCCGGCGTCGATCGCCGCGACCTTGTCTCGGCATTGCAGCGGGCGATCGACGTCGAGGGGCTGTCGAGTCTGCAGCGCGCCGTGTCGGCGGTGCACGTCGCGCCCGCGCTGCTCGATTACGTGCAGGCGCTGATTGCGCACACCCGCCACAGCGGCCGCCATGGAGTGGGATTATCGCCGCGCGCGGCCATCGGCCTGTTGCGGGCGGCGCGCGCCTGGGCTCTCATCCACGGTCGGGATGCCGTCATCCCGGAGCATGTCCAGGCCGTGTTCCCCGCCGTCGTCGAACATCGGCTCAGGCAGCGCGAAGACACGGCGTCCGGCCGGGGCACGAACGGCATCGTGCGCATCCTCGAGGCCGTGCCCATCCCTTGAACGCCGCCGGTGCGCCCTTCCGCCTGCGCCAGGCGGCAATCGCCCGGCTGACGCGCTGGTCGTTGCGCCGTCACGGCGAGGACGCATTGCCGCTCAAGGTCGACCGGCGGCGCATCTACATCATCCCCACGCGTTTCGGCGCGTCGCTCGGCGTGCTGCTGATGGCCATGCTGTTGGCCGGCCTCAACTACAACAGCAATCTCGGCCTCGCCTTTGGATTCTTGATGGTGAGCCTGGTGCTCGTCGCCATGCATCACTGTAACCGCAACCTCCTCGGGCTCTGTGTCGATGCGAGCACTGAAGCAGATTGTTTCGCGGGCTCCGCCGCGGCCTTTGAATTCCGTCTGCGCAACGATGCGGCCGTCGCCCGCTTCGGCATCGAGATCCGCTGCGCCGACCGCGGCGCGCGCGCGCCGGCGGTTGCGGAGCTCAGCATCGCGGCCGGCGCAACCGAGGCGGCGGTGGTCGAGGTGCCGATGGAGCGGCGCGGGATCCACCGACTGCCGCGCTTCGAATTGCGCACCCGCCACCCGTTTGGTTGGTTCCGTGCCTGGACCTACGTACAGGTGCCGCTCACCGCTTACGTTGCACCGCGACCGGGCGGTGTGCGCGTGTTGCCGCCGGCCGGCGGCGAGACGGGCACGCTCGCGCAGTCGCAAGCACCGGGCGACGATGAGTTTTCGAGTCTGCAAGCCTACCAAGTCGGCATGCCCTTGAAGCACATGGCCTGGAAGACCCTGGCACGGGGCGGTGAGCCGGCGGTGCGCAGCTACAGCGCGCCGTCGGCATCGCCCGAGTGGCTCGACTGGTTCGCGCTCGAGCGGCTTGATGAAGAGGCCCGATTGTCGCAACTCTGCGGTTGGGTCCTGGGCGCCGAGGCCGCCCACCGCGCGTACGGCCTGCGGCTGCCGGGGGTTGTGCTCGCGCCGGCGCGGGGCGCGGCCCATCGTCTGCAATGCCTGCGCGCGCTGGCCATGCATGGATTTCTGCCGCCGCCATGAGACTGTGGACGTACGCGAAGGTGCCCGGCGATGAGGTGAGTGTCGAACAATTGCTGGCCGCCGCCGGCTGCGTGAGCCTGGTGCTGCTGACCAGCATCACCGTGCTGCCGGTGTGGATCACGCTCACGGTGGCGGCCTTGATGGGGCTGCGCCTGCTGCTCGCCAGCCGCGGCCGCGCGGCGCCCGCGCCGGTTCTGCGCTTCGTCATCGCCACGCTCGCCATCGGCCTGCTGTTCTTGAAATTCCATACCTTCAACGGCCTCATCCCGGGGACCGCCCTGCTCAGCCTGATCGCCGGCCTGAAGCTGTTGGAAACGCGCGGCCAGCGCGACCTCCACGTCATCACCATGATCGTGTACTTCTTGAGCCTGGCAACCCTGCTCGAGGGTGAATCTTTCTGGCTGCTGATCTATCTGATCGCGGTCTGTTGGCTGTCCACCGCCACGCTGCTGCGGCTCGCCGACACGGACTCCATGGCCGCGCGCTGGCAGCGGCGCTTGCGCTACGCCGGCAAGCTGTTGGCGCAGGCGCTGCCGCTCGCCCTGGCATTCTGGCTGTTCTTCCCACGACTGGACAGCCCTCTCTGGCACCTGCCGGACGACGGCGGCGGCGCGACGATCGGCCTCAGCGACACCATGAGTCCGGGGGACATCACCGATCTGGCGCAGTCCGACGAGGTGGCATTCCGGGCGCGCTTCCTGGGCGCGACGCCGCCCGCGGATCAACTCTACTGGCGCGGACCCGTGCTGCAGGATTTCGACGGTCATACCTGGAGCGGCGCCGGCGCCGACGCGGAACTGCCCATCACCCCGAAGCCCGCGCCACGATTGCTCTTGTCCGGCACGGCGTATCGGTACACCGTGAGTCTGGAACCCAGTGCACACCGTTGGCTGTTCGCCCTCGACTGGCCGGCGGAATGGGACACCTCGAAGGCATCGCAGGGCGAGGACTACATGCTGCTCGCGCCGAACGCACCGATGCAGCCCATCGATCTCACCGCCACGTCCTACGTCCACATGCGGGCGGACGGGCCGCTCGCGCCGGGCCTGCGTCGCCGCGATACGACGATGCCCGGCGGGCGCAATCCACGCACGCGGGAACTGGCCGCGCAATTGCACGCCGAGCATCCCGACACCCCGGGCTACGTGCAAGCGGTGCTCGACTTGTTTCGCCGGGAGTCGTTTTATTACACCTTGACGCCGCCGCGACTGGGGCAGGACTCCGTCGATGGCTTCTTGTTCGACAGCCGGCGCGGATTCTGTGGCCACTTCGCCTCCGCATTCGCGACACTGATGCGCGCCGCCGGCATCCCGGCTCGGGTCGTCACCGGCTACCAGGGCGGCACCTTCAACCGCTTTGCCGGCTACTGGATCCTCAGGCAGAGCGATGCGCATGCCTGGGATGAAGTGTGGCTCGAGGGCCAGGGATGGATGCGCGTCGATCCCACCGCCAGCATTCCCGCCAACCGCGTCGAGCATGGCTTGAATGACATCGTCAGCTTGGGGGTGCCGGTCACCAGCCGCTGGCAACAGCGCACCCACTGGCTGCCCGATCTACGGCTCGAACTCGATGCGTTGAAGCAGTTCTGGCGCCAGCGCATCCTCGAATTCGACCAGCATTCACAGGAGCGGCTGCTCGAGTGGCTGCACGTGCCCGAGCCCGACGGCCAGAAGCTCGCGCTGTTTCTTGCCGGCTGTTTGATCACGGGGATGCTGTGGTTGACCTGGGTCGTCCGCCGCGAACTCGACGTCAAGCCGTCGGGCAAGGTGGAACGGGCCTACGCGATGCTCTGCGGTCGCCTGGGCAAGGCCGGCTTGACGCGTCGACCCCATGAGGGAGCCGAAGACTACGCCGCGCGAGTGGCGGCGAGCCGGCCCGATCTGACGCTCGAGGTCGCCGATCTGTGCCGCTGCTATACGGCGCTGCGCTATTCGCTCGCGCCGCAATCGGCGCAGGCCAAGAGTGCTGAACGGGCGTTCATCGCCGCCGTTAGGCGCTTCAGGCCGAGGGCGCCTTGAGACAGGCTACTGACTCTCGCGGGTCTTCAGGAACTCGATCTCCGGCCAGCGCTCCTCCATCAAGCCGAGGTTGACGCGGGTCGGCGCGAGGTAGACCAGTTCGCCGGCATGGTCGAGCGCCAGATTGTCGTAGGCCTTCGTGCGGAACTCGGCGAGCCGCTTCTCGTCGGCGAGCCGCACCCACCGGGCCACGGCCACATTGATGGCCTCGAACACGCACTGCACGCCGTACTCATCCTGCAGACGGAACGCCACCACCTCGAATTGCAGCTGGCCGATCGCGCCGAGAATCAAGTCGTTGTTGCGCAGCGGCTTGAACAGCTGGGTCGCGCCCTCCTCGCACAGTTGCGAGAGTCCCTTTTGCAAGGCCTTCATGCGCAGCGGATCCTTGAGCACCGCCCGGCGGAAGAGTTCCGGTGCGAAATTCGGCACGCCCGTGAACGTGAGCGTTTCCCCCTCGCTGAACGTATCGCCGATGTTGATGGTGCCGTGGTTGTGCAGTCCGATGATATCGCCGGCGAAGGCTTCCTCCGCCTGCGAGCGGTCGGCGGCGAGGAAGGTGAGCGCATCGGCGACGCGGATCTCCTTGTTGAGACGGACGTGGCGCATGCGCATGCCGCGCGCATAACGACCGGAACACAACCGCATGAAGGCGATGCGGTCACGATGCCCCGGATCCATGTTCGCCTGGATCTTGAAGACGAACCCGGTGAGCTTCGGTTCATCGGCAGCCACCGAGCGCTGCAAGGTCGGTCGCGGCAACGGCCCCGGCGAATGCTGCACGAAGGCCGACAGCAATTCGCGCACGCCGAAATTGTTGACCGCCGAGCCAAAGAACACCGGGGATTGTTTCGCGGCGCGGTACCTCTCGAGGTCGAAGTGCGGACTCGCGCCGCGAACCAAGTTTACTTCCTCGACGAAGGCGTCATAGCGCTCCGCCAAAAAACTCCGGGCCGCATCGCTCGCGAGCCCTTCGATGGTCTCATGGCTGCCGACCCGTCCCTTCTCCACCGGCACGTAGACATAGATCCTGTCCTCGAGCAGATGGTAGACGCCAAGCAGATCCCGGCCCATGCCGATCGGCCAGGTGATCGGCGCGCACTGGATCTTGAGCACGCTCTCGACTTCGTCCAGCAATTCGATCGGCGCGCGCCCGTCCCGGTCCAGCTTGTTGATGAAGGTCATGATCGGCGTATCGCGCAGACGGCACACGTCCATCAATTTGATGGTGCGTTCCTCGACGCCCTTCGCGCAGTCGATGACCATGAGCGCGGAGTCCACGGCGGTGAGCGTGCGGTAAGTGTCCTCCGAGAAGTCCTCGTGGCCCGGCGTGTCGAGCAGATTGACGATGCAATTCTCGAAAGGAAATTGCATCACCGAGGAAGTGACCGAGATGCCGCGTTGTTGCTCGAGGGCCATCCAGTCGGAGGTGGCATGTCGCGTGGCCTTCCGACCTTTGACCGTACCGGCCATTTGAATGGCGCCGCCGAACAACAGCAGCTTTTCGGTGAGGGTGGTCTTACCCGCATCGGGATGGGAAATGATCGCGAACGTGCGTCGTTTGTCGATCTCCTTGGCGATATCCTCTGCGTCCACGTCACACCCTTTTCAACGTGCCGCAGTGTAAACCAATTCGCCCGCCATGCGTTCCGGCAAGGGTTTTTGAGCCGCCGGGCGCGCTCCGCGCCAGGGGCTCGCTCCCAGCGCGCGCACGGTCAACCCGGGCGCGTCTGGGGATAGAGCAGCCGGCGCAGCACCGCGGCATCTTCGCGGCCGTTGGTAGCCTGGTAGTAACCGCGGCGGATACCGACGTGCTCGAATCCCAGCGAGTAGTACAGCCGCGCCGCGGTGGTGTTGGACGGACGCACTTCGAGGAAGGCCTCGTACATGCCCGCCGAGCGGGCCGTATCGATGAGGTACAGCATCATCTTGCGTGCAAGTCCCCGGCAGCGAAAGTCCTCGCGAATGCAAATGTTGAGGATGTGCGCCTCACCGGCGCCCACCGACATGATGCCGTAGCCGGCGATGTCGGGGCCCACTTCGATCAGCCGGCAGATGTAGCCGACTCGCAAGCAGTCGCGGAAAATCCCTTCGCTCCAGGGAAACTGGTAGGCGGCCCGCTCGATCGCAACCACCACCGGCACATCCAGTTCGTGCATCACCCGGATGTTGGATGAGGGCAGATCATATTCTTGTTTCACGCTAGCCACGGGCAATTACCTCGCGAGCGAACTTCAAGTCTTCCCACGCCTTGCGCTTCTCAGCCGGCGAGCGCAGCAGGTAAGCCGGATGATAGGTCACGACCAAGGGAACGTTCGTGGGACCGAAACCATGCACCTTGAGCCGCAGCCGGCCAACGGGTACATCGGTCTTGAGCAGATTTTGCGCGGCGATCCGTCCGACCGCCAGCATGATTTTCGGCCTGAGCAACTCGATCTGCCGCTCGAGAAACGGCAGGCACTCGCTCACTTCGCCCGCGGCCGGGTCACGATTATGGGGTGGACGACACTTGAGCACATTGGCGATATACACCTGTTCGCGGGCGAGTCCAAGCGCTCGTAACATGGCATTCAACAGTTGGCCGGCACGGCCCACGAAGGGCTCGCCGGCGCGGTCCTCGTCGGCGCCGGGCGCCTCGCCGACGACCAACCAATCAGCGTTCGGATCACCAACGCCGAACACCGTCTGAGTTCGGGTGGCCGCCAACCCGCAGCGCGTGCACGCGGCCACTCGATCGCGCAATGGCCCCCAATCATAGGCCGCTTCGCGCGCCGCTGACGCGGCCGGCGCCAGGTCGGCGGGCGCTGCGACGCGGACGGGCGCTGCGGCACCGGCCGCATCGGCGAGCGCCCGCTCTGGCGCCGCATCGCGAGCGCGCAGCACCCACGAGTCCAACCCCAGGGCGGTGAGATAGTCGCGTCGCCGTGCACTGCTCATGCGGGCGTCGGCGTGCCGCGCGATCGGCGCCGTAGCCGTCGATACGCCCACACGCTCGGAGCGGATAACGCATAACCACCGAACAAGGCCAGCAAGGTGATCGACGGATAGAGGAATATCAGAAAAAACGACAGCGGCACCAGCACGATGTGCGGGAATCGTACGCGGGCGCCGGGGGCCACACCCTTGAAGCTGTTGAAGGCGAAGCGGCTGATCATGAGGGCGCCGGCACAGGCGGTGATGATGAAGGCCAGCAGCAATCCGGGCAAGCCGATGTTCGTGCGGTCGCTCACCAACCAAATCAACGCCGCAACGATGGCCGCGGCGGACGGACTCGGCAGCCCCTCGAAGTAATGCTTGTCCTGGCTCGCGGCGCGGGAATTGAAACGCGCGAGGCGCAGTGCCGCGGCAGCCGCATAAAAGAAACAAACCAGCCACCCCAAGCGGCGCCACAGCGGACCATACTCGGCGATGCGCGCCACGCCCCATTGGTAGGTGACGATGGCCGGCGCGAGTCCGAACGACACCATGTCCGACAGGCTGTCGTATTCCTTGCCGAAGGCGCTCTCGGTGTGGGTCCAGCGCGCCACCCGGCCGTCCAGGCCGTCGAAGAACATGGCAACGAACACGGCAATGCCGGCATATTCGAACCGCAGGTCGATGGCCGCAACGATGGCGTAGAAGCCGGCAAACAGGGCCGCCGTGGTCAGCAAGTTGGGCAGCCAGTACACGCCTCGAGGGCGGGCCTGGATATCTTCGTCGTCGCTCATGGTGGTCTCATGATAGCAGGAGCAATACTAAAGGCAGGCTTGCCGGGGAGCTCATGTAATATGCAAGGCTATGCGCTTATCCCGTTATCCGATCGCGACTCTCAAAGAGGTGCCCGCCGACGCCGAAATCATCAGCCATCAGCTCATGCTGCGGGCGGGACTGGTCAGGCGCCTGGCGGCGGGGCTGTACACGTGGCTGCCGATGGGCCTCAGAACGCTGCACAAGGTCGAACGCATCGTCCGCGAGGAGATGAACCGCGCGGGGGCATTGGAGCTGTGCATGCCCACCATTCAGCCCGGAGAGCTCTGGCAGGAATCCGGCCGGTGGGGCAAGTATGGTCCGGAACTGCTGCGCTTCAAGGACCGGCATGACCGCGACTTCGCCTATGGCCCCACCCATGAGGAGGTCATCACCGACATCGCCCGACGCGAGTTGCGGAGCTACAAGCAATTGCCGGTGAACTTTTATCAAATCCAGTTCAAATTCAGGGACGAGATCCGACCTCGCTTCGGGGTCATGCGGGCGCGTGAATTTCTCATGAAGGACGCCTATTCCTTCCATGCCGACGAGGCGGGCTTGCGGACCGGCTATCAAGCGATGTTCGATGCTTACACACGCATCTTCACGCGCTTGGGGTTGAAGTTTCGCGCGGTGCAGGCCGATGGCGGCAGCATCGGCGGCAGCACGACCCAGGAGTTTCACGTGCTCGCCGAGTCGGGCGAGGATGCGATCGCATTCTCCGATGAAGATGACTATGCCGCCAACGTCGAGACCGCCGCAACCTCGTTGAGCGGCAAGCCGCGCCCGGCGCCGGCGCAAGCGCTCACCAAGGTGCCGACACCGCGGGCGCACACCATCGCTCAGGTGAGCGAGTTGTTGGGCGTTGCCCCCACCGCCTGCGTCAAAATGCTGTTGGTGGACGGCTCGGCCGGCGGCGTCGTCGCCTTCCTGCTGCGCGGCGATCACGAATTGAACGTCATCAAGGCGCAGAAACTGCCGGGCGTCGCCAATCCGCTGCGCATGGCGAGCGCGGCCGCCGTGCGCGCCGCCACGGGCGCTGACCCCGGCTCCATCGGACCGATCGGCTTCGGCGGTCTGCTCTACGTGGATCATGCCGTCGCCGAACTCGCGGACTTCGTCTGCGGGGCGAATGAGACGGACGTGCATTTCACCGGTGTGAATTGGGGTCGCGATCTGCCCGATGTCAGCTCGCATGATCTGCGCAACGTGCAAAAGGGCGATCCCAGCCCGAGCGGCCGCGGCCGCTTGAGCGTGGCTCGGGGCATCGAGGTGGGGCACATCTTTCAACTCGGCCAGCTCTACACTCACGCCCTCAAGGCGACGGTGCTCGACGAGCAGGGGCAGGCGTTGAGCATGCACATGGGATGCTACGGTATCGGCGTGACCCGCGTGGTGGCTGCCGCCATCGAACAGAACAATGACGCCGCCGGCATCATTTGGCCCGATGCGATCGCGCCGTTCAATGTCGTGCTGATCCCCATGAACTACCAAAAATCGGCCCGCGTCGCCGAAGCCGCGGACCGCCTGTACCAGGAATTCACCGCGGCCGGCATCGACGTGCTGCTCGATGACCGGGATGCGCGCCCGGGGGTCAAATTCGCCGATGCCGAACTCATCGGCATCCCGCATCGCATCGTCATCGGCGAACGCGGCTTGAATGCGGGCACGCTCGAATATCGCCATCGCCGGGACACCGAATCCACCGACATACCGGCCACCGATCCGGTGGGGTTCGTGCGGCAGAGAATGGCTCTCTAGCATGGTTCTCTAGGAGCGCCGGCTGCCGTGCGGGCCGCAGTCGCTGTGCTGATCGCCGTCGCCGCCGCGAGTTCCGCGGTCGCCGCGGCGCCCGGCGATGCCGTCGCGAGTGCACATCGAATCGCCTCGACGACCCCCGACACAGCGCCCGCCGGCCCGCAAAACGAACCTGCGCTCGAGAGCCTGTTGAAAGGCATCATCCGGCAAGGCGATTGCTTCGTCGACGGCTACGAATCGCGCGACTGGCATCGGGCCATGGAGTCACGCCTGGCCCGCTTCGTCCCCACCCATGAGGCGCGGATCGAGATTCTGGACAGTGTTTATTGCGAGGCCAAGCGGGATCCGAGCCTGAAGCTGCGACCCGACCTGGTGCTCGCGTTGATCGAGGTCGAGAGTCGCTTCAATCCGTGGGCGGTGTCACCGACCGGGGCGGTCGGCCTGATGCAGGTCATGCCCTTTTGGCCGCGTCAATTGGGCATGCAAAACGAGCTGGCGCATATTACGCAGAACATCAGGATCGGCTGCGAAATCCTCCGCTATTATCTGCGCGCCGAACATCACGATTGGACCCGGGCGCTGGCGCGCTACAACGGCAGCGCGGGACGCGATGCCTATGCGGCGCTCATCCTGCAGCGCTGGCAGCAGGACTGGCGCTACTAGGATCGACCGCTCACGCCGATCAACCGCTAATTCACTGGCGACGCGCTTGCCGCAGGCACCACTTCCGCGGCACCGCCCGCCTCGGGGTGGCCGAGGGCGACCAGCGCTGCGCCGGCATGGTGCTTGGCCTGCATGGCCGCCAGCCGCGCGCGCGTATACTCCTGCGCGTCGAGGTGTTTTTCAGCCCGCTCGATGGCCGCCTCGGCGGCATACAAATCGGGCGAATTCGTGATCGTCGCGCCCGCCGATCGGGCCGCGCCGATGGCTTGACGGGCGTCACTCATCTCTTGAACAGGCGGCGATGTGCAGCCGAACAGGCAGGCGATACCGACCAATAAGGCGATGATACGCATCATAATTTCCGTGGACACTAACAACAGCTGTCAGGGCCGTCAAACCAGTGATCCTTTACAATGGCTCGGCCGATTCGGCCCGATCCGTTGCGCCGGCGCAGCACCTACGCGTGCAGCAGGCGTTTCTCCCGAGAGGTCAAGCGATGAGTGAGATTCTGGTTTTGTATTATTCACGCCAAGGCAGCACCGCTGCGCTGGCGCGACAAATTTGCCGTGGGGTCGAGTCCGTCGCCGGCATGACGGCGCGACTGCGCACCGTGCCCGCGGTGGCCGCGACCACCGAGCGCATTACTGCGCCCGTACCGGAGTCAGGACCTCCCTACGCCACTCACGATGATTTGCGCGACTGCAGCGGGCTCATCCTGGGCAGCCCGACCCGCTTCGGTAACATGGCCGCTCCCCTGAAATTTTTTCTCGATGGCACGAGTGCCCTGTGGTTGTCGGGCGCGCTGGTCGACAAGCCGGGCGCGGTGTTCACCTCGACTCAATCCCTGCATGGCGGCCAGGAGTCGACGCTGCTGTCGATGATGCTGCCCCTGCTCCATCACGGCATGGTGTTGGTCGGTCTGCCCTACACCGAGCCTGGTTTATCCGCAACCCGTAGCGGTGGCACGCCCTATGGCGCCAGCCAGACGGCCGGTGTGAGCGGCGAGGGCCAGCTCAGCGACACGGAACGCGACCTCGCCTGGGCGCTCGGTGCGCGCGTCGGCGGTCTGGCGAGCCGTTTGCGGGTGGGCTCGTGACCGCGATCGTCCTGGCACGCCGGCTGACACTCATCATGTGGCTCGCGGTCATTCTGTCCTTGCTGGCGTGGATCGCCGTCGGCTATCCGTGGGCGATTTGCGTGCTTGCCGCGGCGCCGCTCCTAGCCCCGCTGCGTGGCCTGCTGAAGGGCAGACGCTATACCTACACGTGGGCGACGCTGTTCACGATCCCCTACATCATGTTCGCCATCACTGAACTGCTCTCCAATCCGGCGGCGCGCTGGGTCGCCTCGATCAGCCTGATGCTGGTGTTCGGCTGGTTTTGCGCGCTGGTGCTGTTTCTGCGAGCGTCTCCAGCGCATCGCGAATGAATGGAATGGTGAGCCGACGCTGCGCGACCAGCGATGCCTCATCGAGGCGATCGAGAATCGTCAACAGCGTGGCTACGTCGCGCGGCAGCCGCCGCAGCAGGTAATCGGCGGTCTCCGGCGGCAGCTCCAAGCCGCGCTGTGTGGCACGCAGGCGCAGCGCGAGGACGATGCCCGACTCGTCCAAGGGCCGCAGCTGGTACACCACGCAGGAAGCGGCGCGCGAACGCCAGTCCTCCAGGCGCCAGGGGGGGCTCGACGGCGGCGCCTGAGCCGCGAAGATCATCCGCGTACCTACTTCGGCCGCCGCATTGAACAGGCGAAACAGCGCCTCCTCCCAAGCCGCATCGCCGGCGACGGCGTCGGCATCATCCAGACACAGCACCCGGCAGGCCTCGAACCCGGCGAGCGCCTCCGGTGGCAACGCCGCAGCACTCGGCCGCGCGGCGCTGGGCAACGCCGCGCCGCCCTCGGCGTCGTGCGCCTGCGCCGCGCCCCTTAAGGGAATATAAGCCGCGGCCCCGCCGGCGGCCGCGCACACGGCCTGCAACAAATGGGTCTTGCCAAAACCGTGGCCGCCCCATATCCACACCGGCATGCTGTCGTCGTTGCGCAGCGCCGCCAGCAACTCTTCATTGCCGCGAGCGGCAAAACTATCGTAAACCGCAGTCGCGCGCAGCTGAACGCCGAGCGGCAGCTGTTTCATACCGCGACGCGACTCGCTAGACCCACACATAGTCGATGCCGCTCACCGCCACGGTGAGAACCTATGGCCCGACCTGGAAACGCGCGATGCCATTCTCGCCCGGCGCGATCGACTGTAATCGGCCGTTCAAGGCGATGGCATGCTGTAAGGCCTCGATGCCGCCGCGGGTCAGGAGATGAAAGCGGATGCCGTCGGTGCTCAAGGCGCTGACGCCGACCACGCTGACGAAACTGAAGGAAGCGAGATAGTTTTGCACGGCCGCGTATTGCTTGACGTCTTGCACGCCGGCGACCTCGATGTCCACCGGCGCCAGGCTGCCGCTGGCGGCGTAGATGCCGGCATAGAGGTCCGCCGCATGATCCACGCCCTCCAGGACGCCGCTGAACTCGCTGCTGTTGCCTTGGAATTGCAGCGTCCAACGCAGCGCGGCGCCGGCGACATTGGCGTTGGCATGGCCGACCAGCAAAGCCTCCGCACCCAGGCGGTGGCCGATATCCGCAGGATTGGCTCCAGGCGCCGACGTCGCGCCGGCCGCGGCGGTATCCGCGCTCGGCCAGACCAAAGGAATGCCGCGCCGCATCGCCTCGGCATCGATGGCCGTCTTCAGTTCGGAGGTGTCGTCCGCCGCGAGGATGGTCGAGGGCTGGCCATTCGTCCCCACCGACAGCCAGACGTAGGTGGAGGGACGGTCCCGGCCCCAAAGCGGTTGGCCGTTCTGAGTCAACCAACGCTCGATGGCGGCGCCATCGAAGGTGACCACCAACTGATTATCGGCGGTGGTTCGATACTGCTGCACATAGCGGCGGGCATTGCCGAGCAGCGGTGCGAAAGCAGCATCCTCACCCGCCCTCGCGCTGCCCGTGGCGCGCACCAGCGCGACGCGCAGCGCCGCTTCGAAAGCGGCGCCCTGTGCGGCGTTGGAACGATCCGGCAGCGGCACCGTCACTTGGAATACCTCGACGTGGACCATGGCGAATGCCGACCGGCCACACCCTAAGGCGGCGATCGTCAGCCAAAATACAGCCGCAAGGCGCCAACCCTTGAGGCGAATCGCGGAGTCATTCTGTGCCATGGAGTAAGATAAAATAGCACAGTCAACCGACTCTCCGTGTCGGCCCTCTCCCTTAAAGGCCCCTTGAGGAACTTAATGACCGATCGAGCGCCCGCAACCTATCGCGACGCCGGTGTCGATATCGACGCCGGCGAAGAACTGGTCGAGCGAATCAAGCCCGGGGTCAAACGCTCGCTGCGCCGCGAAGTGCTGGGTGGCATCGGCGGCTTCGGGGCTCTGGTCGAGGTACCGCTCGACCGCTACCGCAAACCCGTACTGGTATCGGGAACCGATGGTGTGGGCACCAAGCTGCGCCTCGCCATCGACACCGGCCAGCATGATGGGGTGGGGATCGATCTCGTCGCCATGTGCGTCAACGATGTGGTGGTCCAAGGCGCCGAGCCGCTGTTTTTTCTCGACTATTACGCCACCGGCAAACTCGAGGTCGAGGTCGCCGCACGGGTGGTGAACGGCATCGTCGAGGGTTGCGTGCAGGCCGGTTGCGCGTTGGTCGGAGGCGAAACGGCCGAGATGCCCGGCATGTACCACGGCGCGGATTACGATCTGGCCGGCTTCTGTGTGGGGATCGTCGAGAAGGACGCCATCATCGACGGCAGCCGGACGGTCGACGGCGACGTGGTGCTCGGCCTGCCCTCCTCCGGGCCCCATTCGAACGGCTTCTCGTTGATCCGCAAGATTCTGGCCACCGCGGGCGTCGACCTGGGCACGTCGGGCGGCGACCGCGGCGCCTTGGTCGACGGCAGCCCGTTGGTGCAGCGCCTGTTGGCGCCGACCCGCATCTACGTCAAACCGTTATTGGCCTTGATCGCTGCGCTGCCCGTGCATGGCCTGGCGCACATCACCGGCGGTGGCCTGGTCGATAACATCCCGCGGGTCATCCCGGAGGGCCTCGAGGTGCGGCTGGAGCGCCGCGCGTGGCCCCGCGAGCCGCTGTTCGACTGGCTGCAGTCGGCGGGCCATGTCGCCGATGGGGAAATGTATCGAGTGTTCAATTGCGGCATCGGCATGACGGTGCAGGTCGCCGCCGGCGATGCCGAGCGCGCCATCGAGCTGTTGGCGGCGGCCGGACAAGAGGCGATGATCATCGGCGACGTCAGACCCGGCTCGCGCGGCGTCGTCATCAGTTGAGCGACCTGCATCCGCCGAACGATCCGCGCCAACCGCGGCCGATCGTTATCTTGATCTCCGGACGCGGCAGCAACATGCGGGCGCTGGTCGCGCGTAGCCGAGCAGCCGACTCATCGTATCGCGTGAGCCTGGTGCTCGCCGACCGGCCGGCGGCGGCGGGACTCGCGGTGGCCGAGGATCTGGGCGTGGCCACCGCCTGTGTGCCCGCAAGCGCGTACCCCGAGCGCGCGGCCTTCGATCGGGCGCTTGCCGAGCGGATCGATGCCGAGTCGCCCGCCCTGGTCGTACTCGCTGGCTTCATGCGCATCCTCGGCGCGGAATTCGTCGCACGCTATGCCGATCGACTGCTGAACATTCACCCGTCGTTGTTGCCGCTGCATCCGGGGCTGCACACCCACCGACGGGTGCTCCAGGCGCGCGCGAGCACTCACGGCGCCACCGTGCACTTCGTGACCGCCGAATTGGATGGCGGTCCGCCGATCATTCAGGCCAGCATCGACGTACGGCCGGGCGACGATGAAGACACGCTGGCGGCGCGGGTACAGATCGAAGAACACAAGATCTACCCGCTCGCGGTGGACTGGTTCTGCAGCGGCCGCCTGCAAGCTCGCGACGGCCGCGCCTGGCTCGACGGCGCCGCGCTGAGCGCGCCGCTCCGCTACCGTGAGGGTGAATGAGCACGCGACGCCGCACCGCCCTGTTGTTCGCCATTGCAGGACTGACCGCGACCGCCGCCCAGGCAGCCGCCCCCGCCACGAGCTCGTCCGCGGAGCCACCGGTCACCCTGTTCTCGGCGCACTACACCGCCGATTGGCGCACCATCAACGTCGGCACCAGCGACATCGTGCTACGCACCGATTCCACGCCCGACCACTACCTCTACACCTGGACGCTGACGGCCCACGGTATCTTCAAGATCATCTATCCGAACGATGTCGTCCAGCGCAGCTGGTTCAGCGTGGCGGGCGGCCACGTGAGGCCCGAACGCTACCGCGGCGAGCAGGGTGATGCCCAGGTCAGCATCGACTTCGATTGGGCCGACGGCCACGCGACCGGCGCCTCGGAAAGGAAGCCGGTCGACTTGAGCATTCCCGCAGGCACCGAGGACGTCATGTCCATCCAGATCGAGGTCATGCTCGATCTGCGCAGCGGCAAATTGCCCTCCTCGTTCCACATCATCGACAAGGACGAGCTCAAGGACTTCAACTACACCCTCGAGGGTCCACAGCGAATCCGCACCGCGCTCGGCATGCTCGATACCGTGGTGGTCGCCAGCCAGCGTCCCGGCAACAGCCGCATCCTACGCATGTGGTTCGCGCCGTCGCTCGGCTTCATCCCGGTGCAGGCCGAACGCTCGCGCGACGGCAAGCTCGATTTCGCGATCCGGATCAAGTCTTTGGCAAAGTAACGCCGCGCTGACCCTGGTACTTGCCGCCTCGATCACGGTAGCTCGTCTCGCAAACCTCGTCTGATTCGAAGAACAACATCTGCGCCACGCCTTCGTTGGCGTAGATCTTCGCGGGTAGCGGCGTGGTGTTCGAGAACTCCAGCGTCACGTGGCCCTCCCACTCGGGCTCCAAGGGCGTTACATTGACTATAATTCCGCAACGTGCATAAGTGCTTTTTCCGAGGCACACGGTGAGCACGCTGCGCGGAATCCGGAAGAACTCCACGGTGCTCGCCAGCGCAAACGAATTCGGCGGAATGATGCACACCGGCCCCTTGAAATCGACGAACGACTTCTCGTCGAAATTCTTCGGATCGACGATGGTGGAGTTGATATTGGTGAAGATCTTGAATTCGTCGGCGCAGCGTACGTCATAGCCATAGCTCGACGTGCCGTACGAGACGATCTTGTGGCCATTGGCGATGCGCACCTGCTCGGGGGAAAACGGTTCGATCATGGCCTGCGCGGCCGCCATGCGCCGGATCCAGCGGTCGCTCTTGATGCTCATCAGGTCGCTTCAACCGTGATCTTGGGGAACAGTGTGCTGTAATCCTTGTTGAGTGTGGCGAGCCGAGCGGCGGTGCGCCGCGCCATCTGCAGATAGGCGAGTGCCCGCGCACTGCCGGGCTCGGCCACCACCGTGGGCGCGCCGCCATCCGCATCTTCGCGGATGCGGATGTCGAGCGGCAGTTCGCCGAGCAGCCGGACACCGTACTGCTCAGCCATGCGAGCGCCGCCGCCGCTGCCGAACAGATGTTCCTTGTGGCCGCAGTTGCTGCAGACATGCACGCTCATGTTCTCGACCACTCCGAGGACACGCACATCGACCTTTTCGAACATCTTCAGACCCTTGCGCGCGTCCAACAAGGCGATATCCTGGGGTGTGGTGACGATGACGGCGCCGCTCACCGGCACGCGCTGCGCCAGGGTGAGTTGGATGTCGCCGGTCCCCGGCGGCATGTCGACGACCAGGTAGTCGAGTTCGCCCCAGCTGGTGTCGCCCAAGAGTTGGGTCAGCGCCTGGGTCACCATCGGGCCACGCCACACCATGGGCTGCTCGGCATCGATCATGAAACCGATCGACATGACGGCCACTCCATGGGCGAGGGGCGGTTTCATTTGCTTGCCGTCGGCGTCCAAGGTGGGCTTCGACGTGGGCACACCCATCATCAGCGGCTGACTCGGACCGTAGATGTCGGCATCGAGCAAACCCACCCGGGCACCCTGGGCGGCCCAGGCCAACGCCAGATTGGCGGCCGTGGTCGATTTCCCGACGCCGCCCTTGCCGGATGCGACGGCAATCACATTTTTGACGCTGGCGATGGGCTTCAACGTCTTTTGCACCGCGTGGGCGGTAATGTTTGCCCGGAGGGTCAATTCGAGCCGGCGCAGTCCAAGTTCCGGCTGTAAATGAGCCTCGAGGACGGGCCGCAACTCCAGCGCGTAGCCGCCCACAGGGAAGCCAAAGGTGAGTTCCACAGCGGCCGCCGCCGAAGACACGACCACCTCGCCAATCGCCTTGGCTTGACCGAGGGTTTGCGCCAGGTACGGGTCGTGATAGCTCGATAATTTTGCGCGAATCGCGCTGGCGGTCACGGCGGCATCGGTCATAGCCGGTATTCTACCGTAGCCGGACACCCCCGTGCGGTGTGGCATACTTCATTTCAGGGACAGAAATTACGAGCTAGGTCGGGCGTTGGCACTCTGGAGTATTTCCCCATCGCCGCCTAGGAATGCGCAAATCAAGGCACCGAATGAGTTTTTTTGCCAGTTACCGTGCCGATCGGCTGATTGCCGAGATCAAGACCAGCGGTAACCCAACCAGCCCGGAGTCACAGAAGGCTCTGGACAAACTCGTGGGGCTCGGCACGAGCGCCATCAGCCCCATTGTCGCGGCTCTCGCCACCGCGGAGAAGCGCGAGACGCTGGCCTTCGTTGACGCCCTCTCCCGCCTCATCGACACCAAGTCTCTGCCGCAGATGCTGCGCACGCTCTCCGAGACGAACGGGCGGGCGATGTCGGGTGTGGCTTGGGCGCTGTCCTCGAGTCGCAATTACCCCGCCAGCGCGCTGCTCGAAGCGCTGGCCAAGCCCGATATGCCGAAGAGCGTCATCATCGACGTCATCGCGGCGCAGAAAAACCGCTTCACCGTCCGCGAACTGCTCAACGCGGCCTACACCCAGGAGGCGAGCGAGCGCAGCGGGCTGTTCAAGATCGTCGCGGAGGTCGCCGATGAGTCATCGCTCGATGATTTGATCGCCCGTATCGAAGGCAAGGATCCGGTGGCGCGGCTGCACATCATCAACGTGCTCGCCCGCTTCAACACCCCGAAAGTCCAGGTGGCGGTGCAGAAACAGCTCAAGGACAACAGCAAATTCATTCGCGCGGCCGCCCTGACGGCATTGTCGCGCATGGATGGGCCGTTCGACCTGCCGCTCCTCTGCAGCATGCTGCGTGACCCGGAAATCGAGGTGCAGAACAAGGCGGTCGACGTCGTCGTGAAGGCCAATGATCCGGACACCGTCAAGCACCTGGTGGAGGTGCTCAAGGACGAGAATGAGTATGCGCGCCGCGCCGCCGTCGAAGTGTTGAACGCAGTCGGCACGGCCAAATCGGTCAAGTATTTGCTGCAGGTCATCGCCGACAGCGATTGGTGGGTGCGCACGCGCGCGGCGGACGCCCTCGGCAAGATCGGCGGACCGCGCGTGGTCGATGCGGTCTTGGGTCTCATCAAGGACGAGAACCAGGACATTCGCCGGGCCGCGATCGAGATCCTGAATCAAACCAAGGACGAGCGGGCTGTGGCGCAATTGATCGAGGCCACCAAGGATCCCGATTGGTGGGTGAGCGAGCGCGCCGTCGACGCCCTGGCCGAGATCGGCAGCACGCGGTCGCTGCCGCGCTTCTTGGAGATGCTGTCGACCGCCGAAACCAAGTCATTGCCGACAGTGGTGCGCGCGGTCGCCAAGGTCGGCGATCAGAAAAATGTCGAGCATTTGCTGCCGCTGTTGCAGCGACCCGAGAGCGAGGTCAAGTTGGCGGTGATCGCCGCGGTCGCAAAACTCTCCGACGAGGCCCGGGCGGAGAGTGTCCGCGTCCGGCTGCAGGCGGTGCAGAGCGGCGGCGACAATACGATCGGTCAGGCGGCCATGCGCGCGCTGCAGGAACTCGACAACCGGTTCTCGATGACCCAGATCGCCGCCAACCAGCGCGCCGCGCAGATGCAGGAACCGGGCAAGACGCTGCTGATCGAGAACCAGGAAATTTCCCGGGTGGTCCGCGAGCAGGAAGCGCAGACCGCGGCCCGGCTGGACATCAACACCCTGCGACCCGGCGATGTGATCGAGGGTCGCTACAAGTTCATCGAGAAGATCGGCAAGGGCGCCTTCGGCACGGTACTGCTGATGGAAGACACCGTGGTCGAAGAACGGTTGATCCTCAAGTTCTTGAATCCGAACGTCGCCTCGGATGAAGAGATGATGAAGCGCTTCGTGCACGAGCTGCGCTACAGCCGCAAGATCACCCACAAGAACGTCATTCGCATCTACGATTTCCTCTACATCCAGGGCAATTACGCCATCTCGATGGAGTATTTCCCGTCGCATACGCTGGGCGGCGAGATCGTCAACGAGAAGCCGGTGGAGTTGAAACGCGCCATCAAGTTCGGCATCGACATCGCCACCGGCATGGCGGTCGCGCATCAAGCCGGCATCGTGCACCGCGACTTGAAGCCGGCGAACGTGCTCATCGACAACGACAGTCTGCTGAAGATCGTCGACTTTGGCGTGGCGGCGGCGCAGAGCCAGGGCGACACGCAGCTGACCAAGACCGGTTACGTCATCGGCTCGCCGAAATACATGGCGCCCGAACAGATTCTCGGCAAGAAGGTGGACGAGCGGGCCGACATCTACAGCCTGGGCGTGATTCTTTACGAGTTGTTCACCGGCGTGCCACCTTACTCGCGCGGCGATCACATGTCCGTCATGTACCAGCACGTGCAGGGCAAGGCACGGCCGCCGATCGAGATCAACAAGGCGCTGCCGCCCGAGTTGAACAACCTGGTCTTGAAGTGCATGTCGCTCGACAAGGCGAAACGCGCACAGACCATGGACGAACTGCGAATGTCCCTGGAGCAGTTCTTGTAAGTTCCGGGACCTGGCTCACGTTTATGGACTTAAGGGCCCCCATCGGACTCGAAAAAACCGCCGCTTAGCGGTAGCCTTGAGCCTTATGGCAAGAATCGACGCCTTCTTGAAGCTCGCCGTTGCGCAGGGCTGCTCGGACGTTCACCTGGCTGTGGGTGTGCCGCCGATGATCCGTATGAACGGCGACTTGATTCCCATTAAATTCCGCGACTTGGGGGATACGGAACTCGAGAGCTACCTCACCGAGGTGCTGACGCAGTCGCAGCAAAAGGTGCTGCGCGACGGCCATGATCTCGATTTCTCCTATGTGTCGACCGACGGCGGCCGGTTTCGGGTCAATCTTTATCGCAAGGAAACCGGCTTGGGCGCGGCTTTTCGCTCGATTCCCACCTCCATGCCCAGCATCGACCAGCTGGGCCTGCCGCCCGTGGTGCGCAAACTCTGCGACTATCATCAAGGGATGATTCTGGTGACCGGCGCCACCGGCACCGGCAAGTCGACCACGCTGGCATCGATGATCGACTATCTGAACGCCACCCGCTCGCTCAACATCATCAGCCTGGAAGATCCCATCGAGTTCGTGCATCGAAGCAAATCGAGCCAGGTGATCCAGCGCGAATTGGGCACTCATCTGCCCTCATTCGCGGAAGGCGTTCGCGCCGCCATGCGCGAGGATCCCGATGTGATCCTGGTCGGTGAAATGCGTGATGCCGAGACCATCTCCATGGCCATGACTGCGGCCGAGACCGGGCATCTGGTGTTGGGCACCCTGCACACCACGAGCGCGACCAAAACGCTCGACCGAATCATCGACGCGCTGCCCACCGAGGAACGCGAACAGACCAAGAGCTTCCTGGCGTCGAGCCTGATTGCGGTGATCACCCAGATTCTCGTCAAGAGCCCCGACCAACGGGCGCGTCGGGCGATTTGCGAAATCATGGTGGTCACCAAGGCGATCGGTAAGCTCATCATGACGGATCAGACGCACCAGATTCCGAGCCAGCTGCAAATGGGCAAGGAGTACGGCATGCAGCTCATGGACCAGGCGCTGCTGGCCGGGATCAACGCCAAGGAGATCGACCCGGAACAGGCGTATCTCTACGCGGCCGACAAGCGGGCGTTCCAGCGCTTCGTCTCCGACGTCCAATTCGCACCGCTGCCCTCCGCGGCAACTTAAACTTTAAGGTTCGCCATGGCGGTCATCGACAGCTACTTGACGAAGGTATTGGACAGGAACGGATCGGACCTGCATTTCCTGGCCGGCGATCCTGCGCGTATTCGTCAGTACGGCGAACTCAAGCCGCTGTCGCCGGAACCCTTGAATGCGGAGATGGTGAAGAGCACGCTGTATGAAATCATGCCGAAGCAGTCGGTGGAACGTTTCGAGGCGAAGGACGGCACCGATTTTGCCTACAACATGCCGGGGGTGGCGCGCTTTCGAGTCAATGTGATGCGGCAGCTGAACGGAATGGGTGCGGTATTCCGCGTGATACCGTCGAAGGCGCGCACGGCCCAGGAGCTGAAGCTGCCCGAAGCCGTCATGAATCTCTGCAAGATCAACAATGGCCTCATCCTGGTCACGGGCAAGACAGGCTCGGGCAAATCGACCACCCTCGCCGCCATGGTGGACGACATCAACTCCCGCGAAAAGGGCCACATTCTGACCATCGAGGATCCGATCGAGTTCGTCCATACCCGCAAGCAATGCCTCATCAGTCAGCGCGAGATCGGCGTGCATGCCGCCTCCTTCTCATCGGCGCTCATGTCCGCCCTGCGTGAGGACCCGGACGTGATCCTGGTGGGCGAGTTGCGCGACCTCGAGACGATGGGAATTGCGGTGACCGCAGCCGAAATGGGCATTCTGGTCATGGGCACGCTGCACACCAACGGCGCCGCGGCGACCGTCGATCGACTGGTCAATGCCTTTCCCGCCGACAAGCAACCGCATGTCCGCACGATGCTGTCGACCAGCCTGCGCGGAGTGGTGTCGCAGCAATTGATCCCCACGGCCAACGGCCAGGGTCGGGTGGCCGCGCTCGAGATCCTCATCAACACGCCGGCGGTCGCGAATCTGATTCGCCAGGGCAAGATGGATCAATTGGAGAATGCCATGCAGAGCGGCGGCGCCTCGGGCATGCGCTTGATGGACGCAGCGGTGCAATCACTGCTCGAGCAGCGCATCATCAGCGGCAAGGAAGCCTATAAGAAGGCGATCAACAAGAGCCGTTTCGA
>Ga0116228_10000123_pt1 | contig 49716 bp, 49 predicted proteins | sample S1TSphfallax_2_FD_89694 | JGI IMG/M metagenome (GOLD analysis project Ga0116228, IMG submission 89694) | Host-associated microbial communities from peat moss isolated from Minnesota, USA - S1T2_Fc - Sphagnum fallax MG | ecosystem: Host-associated > Plants > Peat moss > Unclassified | place...
AATGGGACTGGCGCCTGCCAGCCTGTCGGGAGCCCGTCTATATCGAGCCGATAGCTAAATATTCCCGGAGTCGTAGGCGCGGTTTTTCCAGCGCGCGCCGATGCCGCGCCAGTGGTTCCAAGCCGAGGCGCAGGTTGCCGCTATATAGAAAAGCGCGATCATGGGCAGCGACAAGGCCCAGAGCGGGTTGCAGCGGTAGCGCAGCAGCGTCGGCAGATACGTCGCTGCCGCGACAAGGTAGGCCCCGAGGCCGGCGTATACCGCCCAGCCGGATCCGAACAGCACAGCCGTGATCGGTACGAGCCACACCAGCACGAGACCGACGACCGTCGCGAGCAGCGCGGACGGCGAATAGCGCAATTGCGTGAAGGCGGTCCGGGAAATCATGTTGCCGATGTCGCCGAAGCGGGGATACGGGCGTATCGACGCCGCTAGACTGGAATGCCCGAGGTAAATCGGCGCCAGCGGCTTGACCACGCGCGCGAGCGCGACATCGTCGATCAGCGCGCCCCTGATCGCCTCGATGCCGCCCGCTGCGGCGAGGACCTCGCGGCGGATCAGTATCGTGCCGCCGGCCGCGGCGGCGACGGTCGAACGGGCGTCGTTGACGCGCCGAAAGGGGTAGAGCATCTGAAAGAAGTAGACGAAGGCCGGAATCAGCGCGCGTTCTGCGAAACTGGTGCAATTCAAATGGACCATCTCGCTGACCATGCCGAGTTGCTGCGCCTGCAGGCCCGCCACCAGTGCCGCGAGATGCCGCGGATCGTGCACGATGTCGGCATCGGTGAAGAGCACCAGGGGCGCCTCGCTGGCACGGATGCCCTGGGACAGGGCCCACAGCTTTCCAGACCATCCGGGCGGTTTGGCCTCGCCGCGTAGGATCGCGAGGCGCGAGGCGCTGCCGGCAAGGGCCGCCGTGCCGTCGGTCGAACCATCGTCGACGAGGATTACGCGGAATTGGCCGCGATAGTCCTGCGCGAGCAGCGAGGCGATCACGGGCGCGATCGTCGCGGCTTCGTCGCGCGCGGGTACGATGACGTCGACGGGCGGTGTCTCGGTCGGCACGCGTGGTGCGAGTTCCGGCCGGGACGACCAGAAACGGCCGTGTGCGCCGGCGAGATAGACCCAGACGCCCAGGGCCAGCAGCGCGAGCAGCAAGCTTGTGCTCACGAGGCCGTCGCCGCAGTCGTAAGGCGGCCGAAGCGGGGGCGCCAGACCGCGAGGGCGATGTTCGCAAGCGACAGCACGAGCAGCAGCCAGAGGCCGCCGCGTTCCGTGCGGATGACCTGGGCGAGCAGGGCGGGATCACCGCTGCCGGATGCGGCCAGCGCCGACAGCGCCGCGGCCTTGTGCGCACTCGCATCGATGGTCAGCAGCGTCCCCTCGAACATGCCGATGCCCAGCAAGGCCTTGACCCAGGCCCAACCGGCGCTGTGATACGCCTGCGTGATCGCGAGCGCCAGCAAGCCGCTGACCAACACCAGGGCGAGCGACGGGACGAGCAGCCACTGCGTCACCGCAGCGATGCCCTGACGGACGGCGGCATAGCCGATCAGCGAACGCGTCGGCGCGGTCCCGACCAGCACGATGCAGGCAGCCAGCGAACCGCTGACGCCGACAGCGCCGATTTCATGGAGGAATTTCAGCATTCTGGGCAGCATGCGCGGGATCCTATCGCTCTGCGGCCCGCGTTGCACTACCATGGCGAACGCCCAAGTTCCCGAGCCGCGAGAGCATTCGATGCCCAAAGCCTATTGGATCACCAGTTACCGCAAAGTGCTCGATGCCGAGAAACTCGCCGCCTATGCGAAACTCGCGGCGCCGGCTATCGAAGCGGCCGGAGGGCGTTTCTTGGTTCGGAGCACGGCTACCCACGCCTACGAAGACGGTGTGTTGGGCAGGACCGTCGTGATCGAATTCGCCTCGGTGGAAGCGGCGCTAGCCGCACACGACAGCGCAGCTTATCAGGCGGCGCTATCGGCCTTGGGCGATGGCGCAGTGCGAGATTTGCGTATCGTTCCCGGCGTTTGATCGGCGACATTCGCGCCCGCCGCACGGCGCAGCGCCAAGCACAGGCTATTGGCCGCGTTATACGACAGCGTCCGGTCCGCAACCATGTGCTCTAGCATGCATTTGTTGATTTCACGGCGCGCGACCAGCGCGTGAGCCGCGGTGGGATCACTCGCTTGGCCATCCTTGGCCTGCACCGTCGCCGCCCAGCCGCCGAGCGTCGCCGCGGCTAGCAGCAGACCACCAATCATCTTTTTACTACGCATGTGTATCCCCCCGGTCGTAACGGTTGAGGAGTATGAGCGTGGGGCGCCGATCGACAAGCACCGAGGTTCGCCAAGCCGCGTAGTCATTCAGCCGACAGCGGCGCGTCGCGCGCCTACAGCGCCGCGGCGCAGACCTTAGCCTACCTGCGCAAAACGCTGACGCGAGGCTGAGGCCTCTTCCCAGGGGCATCTCCGGTCGGTGCGAGCATCCTGGCGTGGTTGTCCAGCACTCTTGAGGAGGATTTTATGAGCGACGCATTAATACCTGTCTGGATCATCGGCGGTCCGTTCGTGGCGCTGCTGATTCTCGCTTTCTCATTTCGCGGTCCGAGCAGCATGTCGGGTCCGGGTCTCGCCAATCGCCGGTTCTACGGCGATCGCATGGTCAGCGGTTCGGGCTTCGATCGGGACACGGCGCATGGGCAGACTTACGGCGAGGCTCTACGCGGCGAACGCGCCGCCTCGGCCGTCGGCCTGACCGAGCGCTCGGTCGTGCATGAGCGCACGCCATCGCGGATGTGAAGCCGGAGCTTGGGCGCGGGCCTCGGTCCCGCGATGCTCCCGCCATTGCGGCGCGGGCGTCGCGGGCCCGGCGGCAAGTCACGAATTGCGCGACAGCCCTTGCGCGTGGGGCCCGAGGATAGTTATATATCGGGGGCCGCCACGCGGCGCGGAGCCCGCGCTGGCGTGGCGGCGCCAACCACACGCACTCGCGGAGGCTCATTGATGGCTACGAAACGTGTCAAGACGCAAGAGAATCCTGTCACTGCAACCTCTATCCCCGAAGAAAAAAAGAAGAAGAACGGAACGAAACACGGCAAGCGGACCGCTGCCGGCCCCGAACATCCCCACTCGATCGATCGCGACGCCCGGCGCACGCTGGTCGCCGCGGAAGCTTACTATCGGGCGGAACGGCGCGGTTTCACCGCCGGTCACGAACTCGAGGACTGGGTCGCCGCAGAACGAGTGATCGACTCGGCACTGATGGGCACTCCCGCCAGCTGAGTTAGGGCCGGATTAGTGCCGCCCGCGCCGCTGGTCGGGCGTGGATGCGAGCCGGCGGCCCGCGCCGTGTGGGTCGCCGGGCGTAAACTACGCCCCTGCATTCCCCAAGGAGCTGTCATGAAACGTCTACTGCTCGTCGCCACCGCTTGCGGTGCGCTCGCCGGACCGCTCTACGCCGAGCTGCAACCGGGTGATGAAGCGCCGCCCTTCACGACAGCGGCGACCCTGGCGGGCCAGCCATTCACGTTTTCGCTTGCAAGCGCGCTGCAGTCTGGCCCCGTGGTCCTGTATTTCTATCCGGCGGCGTTCACGAAGGGCTGCACGATCGAGGCGCACGACTTCGCCGAGGCGACTGAACGCTTCAAAGCGCTGGGGGCGACCGTGATCGGCGTCTCTCATGACACGATCGACACGCTCAATAAATTTTCGGTCAGCGAATGTCGCAGCAAGTTCGCGGTCGCTTCCGATCCGGATCTCAGCATCTCCAAGGCCTACGATGCGAAAATCTTTCTGACCCATTACTCGTACCGGACTTCTTATGTGATCGCGCCGGACGGCAAGATCCTGTATTCGTATTCGGCGCTCGATCCCGACAAGCATGTGGAGAATACCTTGGCCGCGGTGGCGAAGTGGCAGGCAGAGCATCGTCACACCTGATCGTGGCCTGCCTGAGAGACCTTCGGCGCGTCTAGGCGCTCAGGCGTTTGCGTCGTGGGGCGGCGCGTTGGGATGGTCACTCGGACGGCGCGGATGCTGACCCGAGGGGTTCGGTTCATTGCCGGTGCGCTCGTTCTCGGGTAGTTCGTCGGGCTGCGGATGATTGGGATTCTCTTTGGCCACGGGCTTGCTCTGTAACGGAAGTTGCGCCAGCATCGGCGCGGGCGCGTAAAGCGTCTGTAAGTGTCCTTCAGCGGCCCGTGTCGTCTTCGGCCGAGTCGGGCCGCAGCCTCAAGGAGAACGCAATGGCAATCGGCCCCGGTCAGGCGATAATACAGGCGCGCGGTTTCGCCCAGCTGTTCGGGCTGGATCCGCGCGTTGCAGCCCTGACCTTCATCGTCGATGCCATGGTGTTCGGCGGCACCGTCGCGAGCGGCGGTTTGTTGCTGCCGGTCGCGTTCGCCGCCGGATGCGTGCTCGTTTTCATTACCTACCGGGCACAGCGGCGCTGGTACGGCGATGACACCGATGCCGCCCTGATCAAAGCCTGCATCATCGGCCTCTTGACCGCGATTCCGACGCCGCTACCGGCGGTCCTCTACGTGCCCTCTGCGATTCTCGGCATCTGGCATCTGGCGCGAGCGCGCTGGGCGCGTCGTGTCGTGCAGCGGGATTGATCTGGCCCGCAAATCCTCACCGTTGAGCTTTGCTGCCGTGCATCAGGCCGCTGCGCGGTTACCGGGTGTCGAATTATCCACGTCCTATGGGACGGCAGCGCTGAAGGTGCGTGGCAAGCTGTTCGCGCGCTTGCATCAAGACGGCGATTGCTTCGTGCTGCGCGCCGAATTGCTTGATCGTGAGATCCTCATTCAGGCCGATCCGCGCGTGTTTTTCATCACCGATCACTATCGCGACCATCCCTGGGTTTTGGTCCGTTTCGAGACCGTGCGGCCTGGCGCCTTGCCGGAGCTGCTCGAACGGGCCTGGCGGCTGGTCGCGCCGGCCAAACTGCTGCGCGAATTCGATGCTGCCTGAAGGAGGGCGGTCATGGGCTATTTGAACGACGGTCTCGGCGTCTTGGCCGGTTATTTGCCGGCGCCACACGATGCCGTGCGCATCGAGGTCGGACCCGTGGACAGCGACAGCCTCTACGTACGCTATGACGGTACGCGAGCGGCCTTGTTGGCCGCGGGCGCGATCGATCCGCAGATGGCGCAGAATGTCCAGCACGAGGACAGCGGTCGCGATCGCCTGGCGCGTCCCTATCGCTGCGCGATCCTCCCCGATGGCAGGCTCAGCGTGACGCGCCAATTCACCGCGATCAAGAAAGCGTACGATTTGCCGGGCATCGGCGGTGCGCGCCCGCTCGACGTGGGTCTGCTCAAGCCCCGGCGGCCGCGACTACGGCTCATCGTCAACGATTCGGATGAACCGACCGGACTTTGACCCAAACCTGCGCGTCTGCGCCGAGGTCCTGCGGACCTGAGCGCTCACCACGGAGCGGGCTTGTAGTCCTTCAAGAACTGCCCCCAGACGTGGGTGCCGCTGCGGCGGCCGACGAACAGGGGATCGAGGATGCGCGCGGCGCCGTCGATGATGTCGAGCGGCGGGGCGAAGCCGAGCTCGGCCTTGCGTGCGGCATGGACGGCCGGATCCTCGTCGCTGATCCAGCCGGTATCGACCGCGTTCATGTGGATGCCATCCTTGACGAAATCCGGTGCGCTCGTCCGGGTCATCATGTTGAGCGCGGCCTTGGCCATGTTCGTGTGCGGGTGTTTGTCGGTCTTGGTCGTGCGGTAGAACTGGCCTTCCATCGCGCTCACATTGACGATGTGCTTGTGCCGCTCAGGCGTGCGCAGCAGCAGCGGCTTCAAGCGGGCATTCAAGATGAACGGTGCGATCGCATTGACGAAATGCACTTCGAGCAGTTCGGACGTTTCGACCTCGTGCAGTCGCAGCCGCCAGCTGTTGAGCTCGCGCAGGTCGATCTGCTGGCCGTCTGCATCGAACGCATCGCGTGGAAACAAGCTCTGACCGTCGCGAAAATCCGCATCGAGATCACGGTGCTGCGAGAAAGCGACACCGTGTACCTCCGCATGCCCTGCGAGCGGTCCGCGCCAGGCGGGGGGCAAGGCCGCGAGCGCCAGCTTCTCCTGTGCGAGCAGATGCTCAAAGAAGGCCGCCGGTCGCCGCACGGTCTGACAGGCATTGTTGATCACGTGGTCGAGACGCGGCAGCCGCGCCAGCAGATAGCGCGTGAACAGCTCGACGCTCGGCGTATGACGCAGGTCGAGCCCATGAATCTGCAGGCGCTCGCGCCACTGTGGGAAATCGTTCTCCGCGGCGTAGCGGGCGACCGCATCGACGGGGAAGCGTGTCGTGACGATCACATGCGCGCCGGCGCGCAGCAGCTTGAGGGCGGTTTGATAGCCGATCTTGACGCGGGCACCCGTGACCAGGGCGTAATGTCCCTCGAGATCGGCGCTTTGCGTGCGCTTGGCATAGTTGAAGTCGCCGCAGTCCGCGCACAAGGAATCGTAATAGCGGTGCAGTTTCGCAAACGGCTGCTTGCAGACGTAACAGTGCTGCGCGTGGCGCAGTTCGGGTGCGTCCGCAAGTTCCTCGGGTTCGGGCGGCGCCAGCCACAAGGGGGCGTAGGCCGGCGCGAGCCGCTGGCGACGCAAGCCGGTCGCCTCGATCGCGAGTCGATCCTGGTGCTTGGCGGCTTGCCGCTCGGCGCGGCGAAAAGCCTTGGCCATCTTGACGAGATCCGCGCGCTCCGGCTTGGCCACGAGCCCGGCGAGCGTCAGCAGCTCGCGGCGTTGCCCCTGCGTGAGGCGGGTCAGATGCGAGCGATCCGCGTCGATCGCCCGGAGCACACGCACGCAGGCGTCGATTTCGGCCTGAGTCGGCGGCGATGGGGTGCAGTCAGGCGCAGTTGCAGGCGCATCGGCGGGTTTCGGTTCTGGTAGGGCTCGCATCGGACGATTCTACGTCAGCCCTTGCGTTTGAACGCGAGCGCGAGCGCATCGGCCATGGCGCCGCTGCCGACAGCCGGGACACGAGGCGGCGGGGTGGCCGGCCTGGAATCGCGCTGTCGCGGCGCGGGCGCGGTCTCGCGTGGCCGCGCCGCCGCCTCGTCGAGGCGCATCGAGAGCGCAATCCGCTTGCGTGCGGTGTCGACCTCCAGCACCTTGACCTTGACCACCTGGCCGGTCTTGACGATCTCGTGCGGGTCCTTGACGAACTTGCTGGCGAGCATGGAGATGTGCACGAGGCCGTCCTGGTGCACGCCGACGTCGACGAATGCGCCGAAGTTGGTGACGTTGGTCACCGTGCCCTCGAGGACCATGCCGGGCCTCAAGTCCTTGATCTCCTCGATGCCTTCCTTGAATTCCGCCGTCTTGAATTCCGGGCGCGGATCGCGCCCCGGCTTGGCCAATTCGGCGAGAATGTCGCGCACGGTCGGCAATCCGAAGCGCTCGTCGGTAAACTGTGCGGGATCGATGCGCGCGAGTGTCGCGAGGTCGCCGATCAAGGACGGCGCCGGGCGGGCGAGCGCCGCGAGCATGCGTTCGACGACCGGATAGGCTTCCGGGTGGACGGCCGAGGCATCGAGCGGATTGGTCCCCTGCATCACGCGCAAGAAGCCGGCCGATTGCTCGAAGGTCTTGGCGCCCAAACGTGGAACTTTCTTGAGCGCATCGCGGGATGCGAAGGCGCCATGCTGGTCGCGATGCGCGACGATGCTCTCGGCCAGCGACGTCGACAAACCCGAGATACGCGCGAGCAGGGCCGGGGACGCGGTGTTGACATCGACGCCTACCGCGTTCACGCAATCCTCGACGACGGCGTCCAAACTGCGCGCGAGGCGCGACTGGCCGACATCATGCTGATATTGACCCACGCCGATCGATTTGGGATCGATCTTGACGAGTTCCGCGAGTGGATCCTGCAGGCGCCGCGCAATCGACACCGCGCCGCGCAGGCTCACGTCCAGCGCCGGGAATTCGTTCGCCGCCAATTGCGATGCGGAGTAGACCGACGCACCGGCTTCCGAGACGACGACCTTGGTCAAGTGCAGATCGGGGTGCAGCTTGATCAGCTCGCCGGCGAGTTTGTCGGTCTCGCGCGAGCCCGTGCCGTTGCCGATGCTGATCAGGTCCACCGCATGCTTGCGCGCGAGCACACTCAAGGCCTTGAGCGTCCCCGACCAGTCGTTGCGCGGCACGTGCGGATAGACCGTTGCCGTCTCGAGGAGCTTGCCGGTATGGTCGACGATCGCCACTTTGACGCCGGTGCGCAGTCCGGGATCGAGACCCATGGTCACGCGCGGACCCGCGGGCGCCGCGAGCAGCAGATCGCGCAGATTCTCGGCAAACACGCGAATCGCTTCGGATTCGGCGCGCTCGCGTAGCTCGGTCAGCAAATCGGTCTCGATCGCCCAGGCGAGTTTGACGGCCCAAGTCCAGTGCGCGGTTTGCAGCAGCCACGCATCGGCAGGCCGCTTGCCGACGCCGATCGCGAAGCGGGCCGCGACCCGCTGTTCACAGGCGTTCATGCGCGGTGCGGGCGTAGCCGTCGGTTCCTGCAAGTCTTCGGGCAGGCGCAGCGCGAGCTTCAGCAGGTTCTCCTTGCGGCCGCGAAACAAGGCGAGCGCACGGTGCGGTGGCACACTCGCGAGCGGCTCCCGATAATCGAAGTAATCGCGAAACTTCGCGGCAGCTTCTTCTTTGCCCTCGGCGACGACGGCGGTGAGCACCCCGTGATCGAGCAGGTAGGCGCGCAGACTCGCCAGCAATTCGGCGTCCTCGGCAAATTGTTCCATGAGGATCTGCCGCGCACCGTCGAGCGCCGCCTTGGCGTCGGCGACGCCAGGGTTGTCGCCCTGCTCGGTCGTGAAGGGCGGCTTGAGGTAGCGCAATGCTTCGGTTTCAGGTACCAGCGTGCGATCCGCGAGCAGTGCGGCAGCCAACTCTCCCAAGCCGGCCTCGCGCGCGATCTGAGCCTTCGTGCGTCGCTTCTGCTTGTACGGCAGATACAAGTCCTCGAGCCGCTGTTTGGTGTCGGCCGCCCCGATCGTGGCGCGGAGCGCCGCGGTGAGCTTGCCTTGTTCCTCGATGCTCGCGAGGACCGTCGCGCGTCGCTCCTCCAGTTCGCGCAAATACAGCAAACGCTCCTGTAGAGTACGTAATTGCGTGTCATCGAGTCCGCCCGTGGCTTCCTTGCGGTAGCGGGCGATGAAGGGCACGGTTGCGCCCCCGTCGAGCAGGGCAACCGCCGCGGCGACTTGCGGGACGGATGCTGAGAGTTCTTGCGCGATGCGGGTTTCGATGGATCCGAGCATGGGGAATGTCGCCGTGGTGAGATCGAGGCGGCGCACTATGCTATAACGGACGGGAGCGGGCAATTCGGTGTTCGCTCAAAAGGATTTTCCATTGAACCACCGCAGTTCCTTCGGTCTCTGGGCAGTCGTGACGGCCTCGCTGCTTGCGGCGGTCGCGACCCCCGCCAAAGAGCCGAAGATCGGCGCACCGGCACCCGATTTCGTCGCGACGACCGTCGACGGTGAAAAGCTTACCCTCGCAGACCTGCACGGCCAGGTCATCGTGATCAACTTCTGGGCGACGTGGTGCGGGCCTTGCAAGCGCGAATTGCCGATGTTGGACGCCTATTATCGTGCAGCGAAGGACAAGGGGCTGCGCGTGCTCGCCGTGACGACCGAAAACTCCCTGCCCTTGTCCCAACTCAAGCCGCTCGCCCGCGTGCTGGCGATCCCGATGGTCAAGGCTCTCAAAGGCGACTACCGTGTACTCGCGGGCGTTCCGACGAATTACATCATCGATCGCCAGGGGATTCTGCGCTATGCACGTGCGGAGGCTCTGGATGCGGACTCGCTGATATCGCTACTCAACCCCTTGCTCGAGGAACAGCCTGCAGCGACTGCCGCTCGTGCCGCGACGAGCCCCGGCGTGCTTGGCCACTGAACCCGCGCATGCACTGCGCAAGCAATTGCGCCTGCGCGATCTCGTCTTCGCGCAGGTGCTCATCGTCGTCGGCAGTTCCTGGGTCGGCATCGCTGCCGGTGTCGGCCGGGCGCAATTGGTGGTCTGGTTGCTCGCCTTTGCGTTCTTCTATGCGCCGATGGCGGTGGCGGTTTACTACCTGAATCGGCACATGCCGCTCGAGGGAGGTCTGTACGTCTGGGCGCGCAAATCCTTCGGGGACCTGATCGGATTCATGACCGCCTGGAACATCTGGGCCTATGCACTCACGAGTATCGCGACCGTGCTGTTTCAGATTCCGACCGAGCTGGCTTATTTGATCGGACCGCGCGCCGCGGGCTTGCCGGAGAACCATTTGTTCGTCTACGGATTGCTGTCGGCGCTGCTCGTGGGCTTGGTCTGGACGACCGTCCGGGGCTTGGGTCTCGGGAAATGGATCAACAACATCAGTTCGCTCGCGATCATGGCGACGTTTGGCCTGCTGATCGTCGCGCCGCTGGTCGCCGGCTCGCACGATGCCGCGCTGCATTACGCGCCGCTCGTGTTCGAACTGCCGCGCGCCGATTGGCAAACCCTGGCCATGGTCGGCCAGGTCATGTTCGCGGCGGCCGGCCTGGAATATATCGCCATCATGGCCGGAGAGACCCATGCAGCCGCGACCGGCATCGGCCGCTCGGTGATCCTGGCGACGCCGATCATCTTCGCCATGTTCGTGCTCGGCACGGCTTCGGTCGTCTGCTTTCATGAGCGAAATCCGGCGATCGGCATCGATTTCGTCGCGCCGATCCCGCAAACCTTGACCTTGGCCTTCGGCGGCGGCCTCGCGGCGCTACTCGCCAAATTGGCCATATTTTTGTTGCAGATTCGCATCATCGGGGTGGCGAACAACCTCTTCGCAGGCGCGGTACGCCTGCCCATGGCTGCGGGTTGGGATCACCTGATCCCCGCCTGGTTCACCCGCCTGCACCCAACGCATCGCACACCCGTCAATGCCGTGTTCGTGTCGGCGGCGGTCGTCGCGGCACTGCTGGTCTTCGGCAGCGCCGGCGTGCGCGCCGTAGAGGCGTTTTCAATCCTCAACGACGCGAGCAACGAATTCTATGCATTGGCCTATCTCGCCATGTTCCTGATCCCGATTTGCGGCGCCGCTGCGGTCCGAGATGCCTTGCCGCGTTGGGTGGCGTGGGTTTGTGCCGCGGGGGTCGTCGCGATCGTGTTCGTCTGCGCGCTCAATGCGTATCCCTTCGTCGACGTTGCGAGTCCGGGTTTGTTCGCCGCCAAAATTCTGGGTACGACGGCGCTCGTCAATGCGTTCGGCTTGGGCTTCTACGCGCTGCGGCGCGGAGGCGAGCCAGCGACGCTCGCGAGCACGCTCGAGCGACCATAACGCGCGCTGATGACCCCATGACAAAAAGGTCCTGAGCAGCAACCGAAGGGAGGATGGGGTCGTATTGCGGATCGGAAACTTGTGTATTAATTTTGACACACAAGCAGCGTTGGGATGCCGGTCGGAGTTACCGCCGGGTTGCGCGCATCAGGGATTACAAATGAACAAAGCTAGCGATTTATCGCGTTGGTCTTCTGTACTTGCTGCGATTTTGGCCTTGGCGGGGACTGTTGCCAGCGTGCCCGCCTGCGCCGAGGACCAACAAACTGTACCGAAACCGGCCAAGCCGGCCGACGACGACGACTTGAAAGAAATCGTCGTCACCGGCTCGCGCATTGCGCGACCCGATCTCGAACGCTTGTCGCCGACCACGGTCGTGACGGGCGATTTCATCGACAAGCGTGCTTACACGAACGTCATCGACGCCCTGAACGAGCTGCCTCAATTCGGCGAGCCCGACAACAGCTTGGTTGGCAGTCAATCGGGTTTCGGTGTCGGACAATCCTTCGCGAATCTCTATGGCCTCGGTTCCCAGCGTACCCTGACCTTGGTCGACGGGCGCCGATTCGTCGGTGCGAATTCGCCGAGCATCTTCGGCGCCACCGGCAATGGCGGTGAGCAAGTCGACTTGAACGTGATCCCGACGGGGCTGATCGACCGGATCGAAGTCATCGGCATCGGCGGCGCGCCGGTCTACGGCTCGGACGCGATTGCGGGCACGATCAACATCATCATGAAGCACGACTACGAGGGCTTCCAGATCGACGCCCAGGATGGCATTTCCGACAAGGGCGACGCGAATGAGAAACGGATCCGCCTGCTCGCCGGCAAGAATTTCGATGACCAGAAGGGCAATATCACGTTAAGCGCGGAATTCGCAGATGCGGACGGCCTGGTCGGCACGCAGCGGCCACGCTATGCCTCGGGGCTGTCTTTCCTGTCGCCCAACACTGCCAGCCCCTACGCCTATGTCCTGTATAACAACGAGCGCATCGGTAGCCTCAGCTATGCGGGCGTGCCGATGACCAGCGACGGCTACTTGAATTTCAGCAACAACGGCATTACCAGCCCCTCGGGCCAATTATTGTCGTTCAATAATGGAGCGCTCGCGCCCTGGACGCTCGGGCCGGCGGACGGTTCGGGTGTTTACAACATCGGCGGCGACGGTCTCAATTTCGCCAACTTCGACAGCTTGCTGTCCCCACAGGAGCGCATCAATCTATCCTCGCTCGGTGATTATCACATCAACGACAATGTGCGCGTGTTCGAGGAATTGTGGTTCTCGGAAACGCACACGGCGTTCGTCGCGACCCAAGGTTCCTACGACACGGCCTTGTTCGCGCCGGCGGGCACGGTCTCGGGCAACTTGATCCTTTCGTCGACCAACCCGTTCTTGTCGCCCGCCGATCAAGCGACGATTCAAAGCAATTTGGCTGCGGCGGGTATGCCGACCAATCAGTTCTATCTGGGGAGGCTCAACCAAGACCTCTCGAACGGCGGCGCGACCGCAAACCAGAACACGAAGCGAGCCGTACTCGGCGTCGACGGGTCGTTCCCGATCCTCGGCAATGACTACAAGTACGAGGTGTCGGTCAATTACGGCCAGACGATCAACGACAACAATACCCCGTCGATCAACTTTCAAAATTATCTCAATGCCTTGAACGCGGTTCCGGGTCCGAATGGCACGATCATCTGCGCACCGGGTTATGTCAATTCGCCCGTGCCGACGGAATCGAAGACCTGCGCACCCTATAATCCCTTCGGCTACGCGATTGGATCGCTCGCGGCGGCGCAATACGTCACCGATCTCGCGCAATCGACGTCGACGCTCACGCAGCGTGACATCGTCGCGAACGTGAGCGGCAATCTGATCAAGCTCTGGACGGATCCCATCAAGGCCTCGCTCGGATTCGAGAATCGCCGCGAAAGCGCCGACTTCTCCCCCGATCAGTTCTACCAGCAGGGCGTCGGCTACGACATCCCGATCGGCGGACTCGAGGGGGCCTACACCAGCAACGAGGTCTTCGGCGAACTGCTGGTGCCGATCCTCGAGCCGACGAACAACATCCCCGGCGCGCATCGCATCGAACTCGAAGGCGCGATCCGCGACGTCGACCAGACCGTGGCCGGCAAGGCGATCACCTGGACCGCGGGCCTGCGCTTCGAACCGGTCGAGATGTTGCAGTTCCATGGCAACTACACGCGCTCGATCCGGGCGCCGTCCGTGACGGAGGCCTTCTTGCCCACGTCCGAGGCGTTCACGACGGCCAACGACCCCTGCGACAAGTCGCTGATCAACACCGGCCCGGATCCGGCGGTACGCGCGGCCAACTGCGCGAAGGCGGGCATCGTTCAGCCGTTCACGTCGAACATCATCAACTTCACGGAGCCGGAGACCGTTTCGGGTGATCCCAGTCTGCAGAACGAAATCGCGGACTCGCGCACGTTTGGTTTTACCTTCCGGCCGCTGCCGCGTGCGTCGTTGACCGTCGACTGGGTCAGCATCAACATCGAACAGGCGATCGTCAGTTTCAATGCGACCAACGTGCTCGATGCCTGCTACGACAGTCCCAGCTATCCGAGCGCCTATTGCAGCAAGATCACGCGCGCGCCCGATGGGCAGATCACGCTCGTGCAGACCGGCTACACGAATGCGGGGTTTGAAAATTTCGACGGACTACAGACTGAACTCGATTATGGCTTCGATCTGCCCGCAGCGCTCGGTTCGATGGGCGTACACATCAATTACTTCTTGTTGAACCAGTTGTACCAGGCGGTCGGCGAGGCTGACGTGACGAACTTCGCCGGGCAGATAGGCAACAGCAAGAACAAGGCAACTGTCGCCATCAACTGGCAGAAAGGCGCCTTCGACGCGCTCTGGCAAACCCGCTTCATCGGCCATGCGGTCTACGACAACTCCCTGACCCAGGCGGAGACGCAGGTGCTCGGCGTCGGCGATTGGTTCGTATCCAACCTGACAGCGGGTTTCGAGCCCGATGCACATTTCCGCGTGCAACTCGTCGTCGACAATGTGTTCAATCGAGAGGCGCCGTATCCCTTGCCTGCGGTTCCGCAGAACAGCTCGGGCAGCGATGGAATACAGACCTACTTCAGCGGCGTCTTGGGGCGCTACTGGACGCTGTCGGCACGTTACAAGTTCTGACGGCGAGACGATCCGCAGCGGAGGGTCTCCTTGCGGAGGCCCCCCGCCTCGGGAAGTTCAAAGACTCGGGCAGTTGGTCACCCACAGTTGGTCACCCAAGGTCGTTCGCGACTAGTTCCGCCCGAGACTACGGCTGTCCGAGCGTGCGCAAGGCGCCCGCGTCCAACTCAGCGAGCATGCGGCGTAATGCCTCGGCGTTGCCAGTGTCGTCGGCCGACTCGAGCGCATCCTCGAGTACATCGCGAATGTCGGCTGCTTCGACCAGTTCCATGTCCCAGGTCGGAAACAGGCGTTCACGAATTTCCTCGGTCTCGCTCAGCAGTACGATGGATTGGTGGCGGGGATCCTTGTGCAGACTGGCGAACAGGTGCCTCACGTTGTCCCTCGGCCCTTCCAGCCACTGGACGAACACGCCGCTGCCGAAGACGAGCAGCCCGGTGATCCCGTGCACGGGATTGTGCCGCCTGGCATAGGTGATGATGTCATCGACGGCTGCCGAATCGACGCCGGCCGTGGCGGTGCTGCAATAAACGATGTTATAGAGCAGGGGTAGGTAATGCCCCGAAATGGGTTCGTCGCTCTGTGCGTAGGGAAAGTGGCTCATGATCGTTCTGTCCAAGGTTCGGTGCGCCGCGCCACCCAATAGGTCGCGCCCTCGGCGCCGTAGCGTTCGGAATGCGGCTCGTTGGCCGCGAGCTGGAATTCGAAGCCGCGCGTCAGGTGCCGCGTATGGGTTCCGACCGTGAGCCACATCTCTCCCTTGACGACGAGCGCCCGGGCCGCGTGGGCATGTTGATGCGCCTCGACGATCGTGAGCGGCGGCCAACTGACCTCGACGACTTCATCGAAGCCTTGCGCGCGCAGGTCCTTTTCGAAGTCTTTGAAATGCGTATACATCGGATGCTCGATTGGGTCGGGTAGATGAGGGCGCTCCCAGCGAGAGTACACTGATAGCGGGCGGCAGGACCATCGGCGCGTTCGCCGCGCTGCACTCCATGAATTGGCGGGCAGGCCCGGCGCTTGGTTCTTGACTAATCGCGCCGGGCTTGCATAGATTCCACCGGCGGCGGCGCCAGTCCGCAAGGAACATGATGAAATTTGCCACAGCCGATCTCTGCGATCTAAGTCCCGAGGCGCAGGTCGCGGCGCCCCTGTTCCGCGATTACGGTGGCGTCAGCACGTTTTATGGCCCGATGACCGTGCTCAAGGTCTTCGAAGACAATGCGCTGATCCGCACCCTGTTGAGTGAGCGCGGCGACGGCCGGGTGTTGGTCATCGACGGCGGTGGCTCGATGCGCTGCGCCCTCGTAGGGGGCAATCTCGCGCAACTCGCGATCGATCAGGACTGGCGCGGCATCGTCGTCAACGGCTGCGTGCGCGACGCCGCGGAGTTGCAGACGGTCGCGATCGGCATCAAGGCCCTGGGCACGCACCCGCGGCGCTCGGAGAAGGGCCTGCACACCGGCCATCGCGACCGGCCCGTGAGCTTTGCCAATGTGATGTTTCGCAGCGGTCAGTGGCTCTACGCGGACCCGGACGGCATCGTCGTGTCGGATCGGCCGCTGCATTCGTGATCGTGGACGGCCATGAGGCGGGCAGCACCGCGACGGTGCGCGCGCTGTTCGAGGAATACGCGGCCTGGCTGGACGTCGATCTCGGTTTCCAGTCCTTCTCTCAGGAACTTGCCGATCTGCCGGGTCGGTATGCGCCGCCCACGGGCGCACTCCTGCTGGCTTATGTCGAGGCGCTCGCCGCGGGCTGCGTCGCCATGCGCCCGTTGGAGCCGGGGGTCTGTGAGATGAAGCGGCTTTGGGTGCGCCCAGCCTTCCGCGCCCGGGGACTGGGCCGGCAGCTCGCGCGCGCGATCTTGATCCGGGCACGGCGTGCGGGCTATGCACGCATGCGCCTCGACACGCTCGCGACCATGCGCCCGGCTCGCGGTCTTTATCAAAAGTTGGGCTTTCGCGAGATCCCCGCCTATTACGCCAATCCCATCGCAGACACGGTGTATCTGGAGACGAGCTTGCTCGACCGGCGCGGCGACGGTGACGGCGACGTTTAGATCGGAGCGGAATGGACTTCGCTGCACTGCGAATGTGAGAATGGCCGACCGATGAAGTTCATGACTACCCTGCGGTTCTTGCTCGACGTGTGCGTCTGCGCGGGACTCGCGATGCCCCTTGCGCATGCCGGCGAGGCGGCCGCCGACGAGGCGCTGCGCTGGCGTGCGCACAGCGCCGCGACGCGTATCGTGCGTGACGATTGGGGCATTGCCCACGTGCACGGGCACAGCGACGCGGACGCGGTGTTCGGCATGAGCTACGCGCAAGCCGAGGATGACTTCAATCGCGTCGAGACCAACTATTTGAATTCCCTGGGACGGCTCGCCGAAGCGGAGGGCGAGCGGGCGCTCTGGTCGGACCTGCGCGAGCGCCTGTTCATCGACCCCGACGACTTGCAGCGCCGTTACCGTACGAGCGCACCCTGGTTGCAGCAGCTCATGGTCGCCTGGGCCGATGGGCTGAATCTGTATTTGCACAGCCACCCCGACGTGCATCCGCGCGTGCTCAAACATTTCGAGCCCTGGATGGCGCTCAGCTTCAGCGAGGGCAGCATCGGCGGCGACATCGAGCGGGTCGATCTCGATGCGCTCGCCGCGTTCTATGGCAACTCGGGCGCTGCGCTGGCGCGCGTCGCTTACGATCCACGGCGGCGCGAACCCGGCGGTTCGAACGGCATCGCGATCGCGCCCGCCAACACGGTGAATCATCACGCGTTGTTGCTGATCAATCCGCATACCTCGTTCTTTTTCCGTTCGGAATTGCAGGTCACGAGCGACGCGGGGCTCAACGCCTATGGTGCGGTGACCTGGGGGCAATTTTTCATCTATCAGGGTTTCAACGAGCGCGTCGGCTGGATGCACACTTCGAGCGGCATCGACAACGTGGATTTTTTCGCCGAAACCGTGCAGCCACGCGGACCGGGCTATCGCTATCGGTTCGGCAGCACCTGGCGGCCGGTCACCGCGGCGTCGATCGTGCTGCGTTACCGGGACGCGGGCGGCGCGCTCGCAACGCGCCGCTACCGGGTTTATCGCACCCAGCACGGCCCCGTGATTGCGCAAAAAAACGGGCACTGGATCAGCATCGCGCTCATGCAAAAGCCCGTCGAGGCCTTGAGTCAATCGTATTTGCGGACCAAGGCACGGACCTACGCCGACTACATGAAGGTCATGGAGTTCAAGGCCAACTCCTCGAACAATACGATCTACGCCGATGCCGACGGCCATATCGCCTACCTGCATCCGCAGTTCGTGCCACGCCGGAATGACCGCTTCGACTATGGCCATGCCGTCGACGGCGCGGATCCGGCAACCGACTGGCAGGGTCTGCATGCGCTCGACGAGCTGCCGCGCGTCCTCGATCCGGCCGTCGGCTGGGTCATGAACACGAACGACTGGCCTTACTCGGCCGCGGGACCCGACAGCCCCAAGCCCGAACTGTTTCCGCGCTACATGGATCGCTTCGGGGAGAATCCCCGCGGTCTGCACGCCACGTTGCTCTTGCAAAACCAGCACGCCTTCACCGTCGACTCGCTGGAGCGTGCCGCCTACGACCCGTATCTGCCGGCCTTCGCACGCCTGATTCCGGTCTTGCTCGCCGATTACGAGCAACTCGCGGCCGCCAATCCGCTCAAGGCCACGCTGGCAGCGCCGATTCGCGAATTGCGCGAGTGGGATTACCGCTGGTCGGCCCATTCGGTGGCGACGACGCTGGCAGCTCTCTGGGGCGACGAACTCTGGACCGTCGTGAAACAGGATCCCGAAGCCGAGAATGTATCGGTCTACGACACCATGGCCATCGCTGGGCGCGCCGCGCAGCGACTCGGCACGCTCGCGAGCGTTTGCGCGCGCCTGACGCGGGACTTCGGCAGTTGGCGCGTGGGCTGGGGCGACGTCAATCGCTACCAGCGCCTGAATGGCGACATCGTCCAGCCGTTCAACGACGCCGCTCCCAGCCTGCCGATCCCGTTCACCTCGTCCCGCTGGGGCTCGCTCGCCTCGTTCGGTGCGCATCGGTATCCCGGCACCAACAAATATTACGGCACGAACGGCAACAGCTTCGTGGCCATCGTCGAGTTCGGGCCGCGCGTCTCGGCGCGTGCGGTTTCCATCGGCGGGGAGAGCGGTGATCCGGACTCGCCCCACTTTGCGGATCAAGTGAGCCGGTACACCGACGGGGCGCTGCGACCGGTTTATTTCTATCCGGAGGATCTGATTGGTCATAGCGAACGCGACTACCATCCGGAGTGAGCGCCAGCCTATAATCTTAGGTCTCCCGACCGTTGCCTACCGAGGATTCGCGATGCCTGCGCCGAGTCTGCAAACCTTCCCGCGTGACGCGGCTTTCGACAGGATCATGGCCGGTCTTGCCGCAGACGGCGGTGTGATCGTCCGGGATTTCATCGACCAGGATCTGCTACGCCGGCTCAACACGCAGTTGCGCGACCACGTGGAGCGTACCGAAGCCGGATCCGAGCATGTGCAGGCCGAGCGCCGGCGTTTCTGGGGCGGCCGCACCAAGCGTTTCAGCCGGCTCGCGGCACGCGCGCCGGCTTTCGTCGAATTACTCGAGCACGAATTGATGCATCGCTGGGCGCGGCACAGCCTATCCGCGGACTATTGGCTCAATACAGGACAGGCGATGATCGTCGGCCCGGGTGAACAGGAGCAAGTGCTGCATCGGGACATCGGCATTTGGCCTTACATCCAGAAAATGGGCAAGCACGCACCCGAAGCCATGGTGAGCATACTGCTGGCGCTGTCGGACTTCAGCGAGGAAGTCGGCGCGACCCGCGTGATTCCGGGCAGCCATGTCTGGGAAGATTTCACGCAAACGCCGCGGCGCGAGGAGACTGTGCCCGCGGTCATGTCCGCCGGCAGCGCCTTGCTCTATCTCGGCAAGACCGTGCACGGCGCGGGCGCGAATCGCACCGAGGACACCTGGCGGCATGGCTTGCACATGAGTTTCGTGCTGGGGTGGCTCACGCCCGAGGAAGCCTCGCCGATCGGTGTTCCGTGGGAGATTGCGCAAAGCTACTCGCCGCGCGTACAGCGCCTGTTGGGGTTTGCATCGCCGGGTCCCGGCGAACACGAGCCGCCGCGCAATTGGCTCATCGACTTCGTCGATGTCCGCAGTTACCTCGACGCTCCGCTCGACGCAAAACCCTGAAGCAGCGATTCACGGATGAATCAAATGTCTTTGGCACTATCGGTGCGGGACTTACGTAAGACCTTCACGCGCCCCGCGGTCGCCGGCATCGATTTATCGATACGCCCCGGGGAGTTCTATGGTCTGCTCGGCCCCAATGGCGCGGGCAAGACCACGACCCTGCGCATGGTCGCGGGGCTGCTCAAACCCGACCGGGGCAGCATCGAAGTCTTCGGTGTCGATGTGCGCCAGGATCCCCTCGCCGCGAAGCAATTGATCGCCTGGCTGCCCGACGAGCCGCTACTCTACGACAAGCTCACGGTCAGTGAATACCTGGAGTTCGTTGCCGGACTCTGGCAGATGGAGCCCGAGCGCGCCCAGCGCAACGCCCGGACCTTGCTCGAGCGTTTGGACTTGTGGGCGCATCGCGATGAGCGCTGCGAGGGATTCTCGCGCGGCATGAAGCAGAAGGCCGTGCTCGCCGGCGCCTTGATCCATGAGCCGCGGCTGCTGATCCTCGACGAACCCTTGACCGGCCTCGACGCGTCGATCGCCCGCCAGGTCAAGGATCTGCTGCTCGAGCGCGCGCGCGGGGGCTGTACGATCATTCTGACCACGCACATCCTCGAGGTCGCCGAACGTCTCGTCGACCGGATCGGGATCATCCAGTCGGGCAGGCTCGTCGCCGAAGGCACGCTCGACGAATTGCGCACGACAGCCGGGCGTGCCGGTGGCACGCTCGAAGAGGTCTTCCTGCGCCTGGTCGATCCGGCCGTCGCGCCGGCGACGCAGCCCGTGTCATCGTGACCCTCGCGCCCGGCTCGACGCCCTGGCTTCTCCAGCACGAGGCGCGTCTCTACTGGCGCGGGCGACCGAAGGGGGTGGGCGGCTCGGCGATGATCGTCGTCCTGCTCTTGCTGCTGCATCTTCTTGGGCTGTTGCTGGCATGGGCCATGAGCCACGCGCCCGCCTTGCCGGCGAACGTGCTCGCGGTCGGCTTGACGAGTGCGGCCGCGGCGCTGCTGTTGCTGATGATCTCGCGCTGCCTCGTCAGCGCCGTGCAGGTACTCTACACGCGCGGCGATTTCGATCTGCTGCTGGCCTCGCCGATGCCGGCGCGTCGGCTCATCGCGACCCGGGCGACGTTCATTGCGGTCTCGGTGAGTGTCGAGGCCGGCGTGTTGATCTGGCCATTCGCCAATGGCTTTGCCCTGTTCGGCCATCCCGCGTCGCTCAAAGCATATGTGCTCGTGCCGACCCTGGGGCTGCTGGCGACGAGCCTCGGTCTCTTGCTCACGCTGCTGTTGTTTTCGCTGTTCGGTCCGCGGCGCACGCGCGTGATCGGCCAGGTCCTCTCGGGAGTCATCGCCGTCTGCTTTGTGTTTGCCGGGCAAATCCCGAACTTGGTCGTGGGTTCGGGACATCGTGGTGCGTACGCTGCAGCGTCCTGGCAGGCCACCGCCTTGTCGATCGACGGCCCCCTGTTCGCACCGGCGCGGCTCTGGCTCGCCGGAAATGCGTTGCCTGTCGTCGTACTGCTCGGTGGCGGCGCGCTGCTCGCGCTGACGATCCGGGGATTCGGCGATCGCTTCATGAGCGCGGCGATCGCTTCCGGCGGCATCGCGGCCCGCCCATCGCGCCGAAAGGCGAGTGCGAGCCTGCACTTCGCCGGTACACGCCGGCGGATCTTGGTGCGCAAGGAACTGCGGCTCATCGTGCGCGACCCCTGGTTGCTGACGCAAATCCTGCAGCAATGCGTGGCCGTGCTGCCGCTCGGCGTGCTCGCCTGGCGTCACGGTCGGGGAGGGCTGCCGCTGATCTGGGCCGTGAGCATTTATTTCTGCGGTTTCCTCGCCGGCGCGCTTTCCTGGATCACGCTGGTCGCCGAGGATGCCCCGGAACTACTCGCGACCGCCCCGATCAGCCGCGATGAGTTGGTCCGCGTCAAACTGCAGGCCGCCCTGTGGCCGATCCTGCCGCTCGTGCTCCTGCCGGCAATCGCCCTGAGTGCCTCGCATCCCTGGTTCGGAATTTGCATCAGTGTGTGCGCGGCGGGTTCGGCGCTCTCCTGTGCGCTGTTGAACGTCGGCGACCAACCGACCGCGAAACGACAAGACTTTCGCACACGACACCGCGGCAAATTCCTGCGCGGCTTGCTCGAGATGGCCATCGTCCTCGGTTGGTCACTGCTTTGTTGGGCCTCGGTCTGGCTGGGTCCTAGCCATGGACGATGAGCCCTCGCGAGACATGATGCGCCAGCCGTCAGTCGACGATCTCGATGTCGAGGCCCTGCAACAGGCGGATCGCCTCATCGCGACTGAACTTCGCGTGCTTGACGTCGTTTGCGAGCACGTCGATATCGTAATTGCGGGCGCCGGTGAAATCCGCACCGCCGAGGGCGGTACGGCCGAACAGACTATGCGTGAAGTCCGTGTCGATGAAGCGCGCTCGCGAAAACCGGCCGTCGCGAAAATCCACATCATGGGCTTTGCAGGCTTCGAGGATCAGCTCTTCGAAGGCGAGCCCGAGAAACGAGCAGTCATTGATAATGCAACGATAAAATGCCAGTGGACTCGCGAGCAGCAGCCGTGGCCAGGAGGCGAGCGCCCAGTTCACGCCGATCACTTTGCAGTCGTGAAATTCCACGGTCGTGAACCGGGACTGCGACACCGCGATCGAACTCAAGTTGCAGGCCATGAAACTACAGTCGATGAAGCGACAGGCTGTAAACGTGGTCGCATGAAAGTCACAGTCGCGAAATTCACAGTCCTCGAAGACCGTGTCCAGTACCCGCGTCGCGGGCAGCGTTTCGCGCACGAAGTGTTGCGACCGGTATTCCTTCTCGGCAACTGAGATCATGGGCGACACTTCAATGGGATGGAGCGATCACGTCACGAATCCCTGTCTCAGCAGCGAGAACTGCAGCATGTCATGGTAGTGACCGCCCCAATAGGCCGCCTCCCGCAGCCGACCCTCCTCGATGAAGTGCAGCCGGCGCAGCAAGGCCAGGGAGCGGTGGTTGCTCGGGTGCACCTGGGCTTCGATGCGATTCAATTCCATGGCCGTGAAGCCCCAGCGAATCGCTGCGCGCAGCGCTTCGTTCATATAGCCGTAGCCCTGCGCTTCGCGCGCGAGCTCGTAGCCCACGCTGCATTTTCGCCAGTTGCGGTTCCAGGCGAACAGGCCGCAGGTACCGATGAAACGCGACTCCGCTTTCAGATCGATCGCCCAGGGACAAGCCGGATTGGGTTGCCGACGCAAGCCCTGCAGCGCGCGGATGCGCTCCTCCGCGGCCGACAGATCGCGCAGCGGATCGATGCCGTACCACTGCATGTGTTCGGTGTCCCCGTAAATGCTCAAAAGCGCAGGCGCATCGTCCATGCTGAGCTCGCGCAAGATCAGCCGCTGGGTTTCGAGCCGCGGAAGGCCGGTCGCGCGGGCAGGCATGGTGATCGCTGCCGGCCCTCAGCGCGCGGCGCGCGGGCTCGCACAGGCCGCGTACAAACCGAGTCCGATGAATGCCGCCGCCGAGACGTAGCGCCCATAGCTGCGCCATCGGGAGCGCCGCAGGAATCCGTCACGGAACAAGCTTGCACCGCTCTCGGGTGCCGGCGCGCGAATGCCCATATCGAGGCTCTCTGGGCGACGGCGCAGAGCCTTGATCCCGAGAAAAATCAGATACGCGGCCCCGGCGATCTTGACGAGCAGGAAGGCGCGCGTCGAGGTGGCGATGACCGCGACCAAGCCGATGGAAGCGAGACTCGCATTGCCGAAATTGCCAAGCGCGATGCCGCCGATCGATGCAAGTCCCGCACGGCGACCGCCTTGCAGGGTTCGCGTCACGATATAAATCACGCCGGGGCCCGGGATCAGCGCGAGCACGAGACTCGCCGCGAGAAATGCAAGATAGCTCGAGGAGGGCATCACGGGGCCGTCAGCACGGCGTCGGCGGCTACGGGTTCGTGTCTGCGGGTACGGGCGTCGGCGGCGCAGGTCGGGCAGGGGTCTGAACGATGGCCGTCTTGCTCTTGACCGCCGAGAGGTCTTGGACCATCTGGGTCGCCAGCGTCGCCAGGCTCGTGGCACTCGCTGCGGCGATCACGACCAGACCGGCGAAAACCCAGATCCCGCGGTCACCCGCGAGCAGAGAGGTGGAGCGAGCGGATTCGGGCGGGCGTCTCGACATGGGTAGCCTCTCGATGGGGGAAGCAAAACCGAAGGGACAGCGAATCAACTCCTCTTTAGTTACACCCTGCGAGCGCCGACTGCAAGTGAAATTCGCGCGATCGCCTGTGCCCTGGCGCGCTTCGATCCTATCGGTCGACCAGGGCCATCATGGCCTCGCTGTAGCGGGGGCCGGCGATCTTGTCGGCCGAGAGCGCCGTGTCCAAGCTGTGCATGTCCTGCGCGCTCAGGCTGATCGCTGCGGCCCCGACATTCTCCTCTAGGTAGCTGCGCCGCTTCGTGCCCGGAATCGGCACGATCGCGGGGCTCTTGTGCAGCAGCCAGGCGAGCGCGATCTGACCGGGCTTCGCCGCGTGTGCCGCCGCGATCTCGGCAACGATGCCGGCGGCCGCGACGTTCGCGTCGTAATTGCTCCCCTGGTAGCGCGGATCGGTGCGCCGGAAATCGTCCGCGGGGTAGTCCTCGGCGCGCTTTGCCCCTCCGGTGAGGAAGCCGCGACCGAGCGGCGAGAATGGCACGAGTCCGATGCCGAGTTCCCGCAGCAGCGGAATGACGTCGCGCTCGAGATTGCGTTCCCAGAGGGAGTATTCGCTTTGCACGGCGCTGACCGGATGGACTGCATGGGCCTTGCGAATCGTGCCGACACCGGCCTCCGAGAGCCCGAAGTAGTGCACCTTGCCGGCGCGCGCGAGTTCCGCGACCGTGCCGGCGACGTCCTCGATCGGCACGTTCCGATCCACGCGGTGCTGGTAGAGCAGGTCGATGTAATCGGTGCGCAGGCGCTGCAGCGAGGCGTCCACGACCGCGCGAATGTGCTCGGGGCGGCTATCCGTACCCGCGATCTTGCCAGCTTCGATCCGGAATCCGAATTTCGTGGCGATCGTCACCTCGGCGCGTTTCGCGCCGAGCGCGCGACCGAGCAAGGCCTCGTTGGTGTACGGACCATAGACTTCGGCGGTGTCGAGAAACGTGCAGCCAAGTTCGATCGCCCGATGCAAGGTGGCGATCGATTCGGCCTCGTCCGCCGGCCCGTAGGACTGGCTCATGCCCATGCAGCCGAGGCCGATCGCGGATACCTCGAGCCCTTGCGAACCGAGTTTGCGTGATACCAGACGCATGCGCTCTCCTGGTGGTCGGAAGCGCACTATAACTCCTCGGGACGGCCCTTGCGCGCGTGTGACCGAGGTCTCGGCGGACGCGCTGACATGATGTGCAAAATCCGTCGGCAAACATCGCGGGGGATTGCACCGACTGACCGCTGTCGCCTCGGCGACGGTCTCGAGGGCGAATGTGGCGTCGCACAATCAGCCATCCTGTTCGGTGGCGGATTGCCAAGATGGCTATACTGCGCCCGGAATCCACGCAAGTCCGCAACATCCTTGCGCCCCAAGGCGCACGCGATCCACCGACGGACCCCAAAACGAGGGCACACAGTCAGCATGTTCAAATTCAATCGCGGCATCTTGGTTCTGGTCATGAGCGTCACCGCACTTCTCGGCAGCGCGGCCGCTGGCGCAGAAACCAAGATTGGGGTCGTCAATTTTCAAAAGCTCATCGAGGAGTCGCCGCAAACCAAGGCGACGATGAAGTCACTCGAGAGCGAATTCGAGCCGCGGCGCCGCGAAATGTCGGCACTGCAAACCGACCTGAAGGCGCGCGACGACAAGTTTCAGCGCGAAGGCTCGCTGATGGCGGAAACGGATCGCTCGAAAGAGGAGATCGCGTTGCGCGATCTGCAGCACGACTTCCAACGCAAGGCCCAAGTGTTTCAAGACGATGCCACCACCCGGCGCAACGAGGAACTGGGCAAAGTGCAGCGTTTTCTCGTTCAGCAAATAGAGACCTATGCGAATACCCAGGGCTTCGATCTCGTGGTCTACGGCACTTTTTATTCCAAGCCGGCGTTGGACATCACGGCCCAAGTGCTGACGTATCTGGCTTCGCAGCCGGCGAACATTCCGGCGTCCGCGACGCCGCCGCGTCCGACCCCTCCTGCGACCAAGTGAGGCACCGAGTCGCGCCGGCAAACGAACAAAGGCTGGCACGTGCCGTCGGGCGTCAAACTTGAGCGGTGGGCGCGCTTTGCGAGGAGAGGGGGAGCTATCCGCGGCCGTAAACGAAGTAGCGCGTAGGCGAGGATGCAAAGAAGCTTGGCGTCCTCGCCAGACTCCGGCGGGGGCGTAGGTCAGCGGGTCAGGGCATCCATATCCGCCTGCATGCGCGCCTTGTATTCGTCCGACCAGTGCGCGCCGGGCTTGAGCTTCGCGTTCGCTTGCTGTTGGGGAACTTGCGGCGCCTTCTTTTCGACCGGCGGCCGGCGCGCAGCAGTCTTCAATTTCAAGGTGGTGCGCGGTGTTGTTGAGTTAGAGGATGAGTTGGAATCGCTCATGCAGGTTTTTTCAGACTCCGAATTGGTGGTCGCGCGGGTGCGCTTGATTGGATAGGGCCGATGACTGTGGCTGGCGTGAAATTCTAGATTTTCGCTGTGACGATTATATGTCGCAGCCGATTATAAGCAATCCGGGCACGGCCGCACAGAACCGCACCACGGAAATTGCTGTCAGTGCAAGGCTGACACCGTAATGCGGACTTCACCCACGTTGCCCGGATGGGCCCCAGGTGGTCTCGGCGCAGCGCCACGGCGCCTAGGGGATTATCGTACAAGGAGATTATCTTAATTGTCATGTCCGCGCTGACGCGCCCGGTGTCTAATGAATTTTCGGCGGCGGCGCCCATTGAGGTAGCACCGTCTTGTATTCCTGGACCGAAGGATTCTGTCATGTCTGCCATTCGCACCGGTGCGTGGCGAGCCGTGCTGCTGCTCGGTGCCTGCTGGTCGGCCGCGGTTCCTGCCGAGCCAGTCAAGGTGTTGCGTGCGCAAGGATCGGCACACGGGTTCGTGGAAATTGTGACGCTCGAGGGCAAGCGCATCGGCCTCGGCGACATGATTCAAACGCTGCAAGGCTCCGTTGTGAGTTCGCATCTGATCCTGCACTTCTTTGACGGCTCCTTGGATGATGAGAACACGGTTTATTCGGAACGCGGCACGCTGCACTTCATCAGCGATCATCATGTGCAGCACGGTCCCTCGTTTCCGACACCCATCGATGAGACGGTCGATGCCGCCCACTCATTGGTCAAGCTCAAGGATGCCGACGGCAAGACGACGCAGGTGCACCTGCGCATGCCGCCCGATGTCTACAATGGACTCGCCTCGACCGTGCTGATGAACCTGCCCGCGGTGCCCCCGGCCGAGACCAAGATCGCGGTCGTCGTACCGGCCGCGAAGCCGCGCATCATTCATCTGAGCATGAAATCCAGCGGCGAGAAGCCCTTCACGATCGGTGGCGCGGCGCGCATGGCCACCGATTTTATCGTGCACGTCGAACTCGGCGGCGTCGTCGGCGCGATCGCGCCGCTGATCGGCAAACAACCCGCGGACTATCATGTCTTGATCCTCGCGGGCGACGCTCCGGCATTCATCCGGGAGGAAGGCGCCCTGTACGTCGGTGGTCCGGTCTGGCGTATCCAGCAGATCAGTGCCGAGTTTCCCGACGAATCGTCGCATGCCGCCGAGCGGCGCTAGCCCAAGCGGTCCCTGCCCTTTGCAAGCGGATGTGCGCAAGCGGAGCGAGAGGCTGCGGATCCCGCAGAAGTGGGCGCCGACGGTCTATTTCGTGTTCGGGCAGATCGGCTGGTTCGCCTGCGTGCTCGGTGCCGCACATGGCCTTGCCTGGGTCGGCATCCTGGTGTCCGTCCTGCTGATCGTTTTGCACTTGTTGCGCGTCGCCCGTCCCATGCCCGAGATCAAACTCATTGCGAGCGTGATCCTCATCGGGGGTGCGTGGGAAAACACCACGGTCGCGCTCGGCTTGCTGGCTTATCCCGGCATGCCGGCCCACGGCTGGGCGCCGCTCTGGTTACTCGCGTTGTGGGGCTTGTTTGCGGCCCAAGCGAACACGACCTATCAATGGCTGAAGAAGCGCCTATGGCTTGCGGCTCTGCTCGGCGCCTGCGCAGGTCCGATCTCCTTCCACGCAGGCGCCGCACTCGGAGCCGTCTATTTTCTGAAACTTTGGCCGGCTGTTGCGGCTTTGACCATCGGTTGGGCCGTCTTGTTGCCGCTGCTGATGGTCTTGACGGGACGCTGGGATGGCGTGCACGGTCCGGATCGGGCGCGGTCTGCGTGACGCGCAGATAGTTGTTTGCGAGCGCTGCGGCGCATGTTAGAAATGCACTCCGTGGATCACGGAGGGTCGCAGCATGCATCAACGCGCAGGTCATGGTCGGATGCCGTTGGCGCGCATCCTCGTTCCGGCCGTGCTGGTCGCATGCCTGCTCGCGGCGAGCGGCTCGGCGGCCCGCGCAGACTCGATCCCGACCGTCACGGTCGAGTCCTCGCGTGAGGCCAAACAGCTCCGGCATGACGTCGACGTGTTCGTGTCCAACGCCATTACCAAGTCCCACGATGAATCGCTGATGCGCTGGAATGCGCCGATCTGTCCGCTCGTGGCCGGATTCAGCCGGCCGTTGGCGGAATTCGTCTTGGTGCGATTCTCGGACCTGGCGCGGGCCGTGCACGCGCCCTTGGATGGGGAGAAGTGCAGCCCGAATTTGTTCGTGCTGGTCGCTCAGGACCCCGCCGCATTTCTCAAACTCTTGTGGCGGCATCAGCCGAATCTGTTCGATACGCGCAACGGCATCGAGCCCGTCAAACGGTTCATCGAGACTCCCCGGCCCGTTCGGGTCTGGTACAACGCCAATGACATGAGTTCGGACAATACGTCGGCGTCGACGATCTCGAGCATCTTGGCGCAGTCGGCCGGAATCGAGGCAGCGAGTGCCAGCTATCCGGTTTTTTCGCAGCCAAGCACGCTGGGTTCGCGGCTCTCGCATGCCGTCGTGCGCAATTTGTCCAATGTCATCGTGGTCATCGATGCGAAGCAGATCAGCAAGCTCAACATCGGGCAGCTTGCCGATTATGTGAGCCTGGTAAGTCTCGCGCAGATCGACCTCGACAAAAATCCCGGCGAGGCAGAGGCACCGTCCATCCTCAAGGTGTTTAGCCCCGACCAAACCACGGCACCGCTCGAAATGACCGACTGGGATCGGGCGCTGCTCACGGCCCTGTATTCGACGAGTCAGAAATCCCGGCTGCAAATCTCGGAGATGGAGAACGCCGTTTTCAAGCAGATCTCCGCGCAATCGGCGCAATCGTCACCACCGGCCGAACCGGCGCAATCGCCACCGCCCGCGCAACCGGCGCAGTGAAGGGGCGCGACGCAGGCCGCCGCGCCGCGACTTTCAACGCGCGCTAAGTGCTGGTCGCTTTTTGTTCCTCGAGAATCCGAGCATAGATTTCCTCGCGGTGCACGGGGATACTGCGCGGGGCACTGATGCCGAGGCGCACTTGGTTTCCTTGGATGCCAAGCACCGTCACGGAAATGTCGTCGCCGATGCGTAGCGTCTCGGCGAGTTTGCGCGTGAGTATGAGCATGAGGTTCTCCTGTGTGCGTGCAGAATAAGGCAATGTCGATCGCAATGGCGCTTGCTGTCCTGCGATTTACGGACGACGAGCGCAAAGATTCGTTAAGAATGATCATCGCAGTGCAATTTTCGCCGCGCAGTGGTTTAGCACGGGCATGCTCGTGATCCACAGAGGCGCAGAGGACGCGCTGTCGTGAGCACAGTGTTGGTCACCGGCGGCTCCGGATTCATCGGCAGCGAATGCCTATTGCAGTTGCTTGCGGCCGGCCATCGCGTGCGCACGACGATCCGCGATCTGCGTCGTGAGAGCGAGGTCCGCGGCTCGCTCGCACGCGCCACTGCCGATCCCGGCGAGCGCCTCGAGTTCGTTGCCGCGGATCTCTTGGCCGATGCGGGCTGGCCTCAGGCCGTGGCCGCTTGCGACTACGTCTTGCATGTCGCCTCGCCTTTTCCGATTGGAGTGCCGCGTGACGAAAACGAGTTGATCGTGCCGGCGCGCGACGGCGCGCTGCGCGTGTTGCGCGCCGCGCGCGATGCCGGTGTCAGGCGCGTGGTGCTCACATCCTCGTTCGCGGCGATCGGCTATGGCCATGCGCCGCGCGCGACGCCGTTCGAAGAGTCGAGTTGGACGGATCTTGCGGGCCCCGGCGTCAGCGCCTATGCCAAGTCGAAGACCATCGCGGAGCGAGCCGCCTGGGATTTCATTGCGCGCGAAGGCGGCGCGCTGGAACTCTCGGTCGTGAACCCCGTCGGTGTGTTCGGACCGGTCTGGGGCCGGGACTTCTCGACATCAGTCGTGCTCATACAGCGGCTCTTGAACGGCTCGGTGCCGGGTTGTCCACAGTTGAGTTTTGGTGTCGTGGACGTGCGCGACGTCGTCGAGCTGCACTTGCGCGCGATGACGCAGGCTGACGCAAACGGCGAACGCTTCTTGGCGGTTGCCGGTCCCAGTCTCTCGATCCTCGAGATGGCGCGGCTGCTCAAGCGGGGACTGGGCGCCGCGGCGAAAAAAGTCCCGACGTGGCAGCTGCCCAATTGGCTGGTCCGACTCGCAGCACTGCGTGACCCCTCGCTCCGTCAGATCATCCCCGAACTCGGCAAGGTCAAGGAGGCGAGCCACGAGAAGGCGGCGCGCGTACTCGGCTGGGCGCCGCGCTCAGCTGAGACCGCACTGCTCGCGACGGGCGAGAGCCTCTTGCGCTTGGGCGCGTGCTAAGATTCTTGATGCGCTACACCTTGAGTTTGTTATTGGCCGTCGCGCCGTCGTGGACCGTGCTCGCGGCCTCAGCGCCGCTCGCCGCTACGCCACCACCCGCCGCCGCAGCCCCGCTCGCCGCTGCGCCCGGACTGCACGAGTTCCGTACCGTTGCGATAGCTCCGGACGGCCGCCACGTGGCCTCGATCGAGGCACGCGACGATGGCCATGAGGAGGATCCGCCCGTCTCCTTGCTGGTGCGCGACCTCGCGGGACACGCGATCACCGTCCCGCTGCCTTGCCAACCCGGACCTAATTGCCGAGTCGCCTCGCCGGTCTGGAGCGCCGACGGCCGGCTCTCGTACTTGCTGGGGCGTACCGATGCCGGCGTGACGGACGTGATCACGCTGGATCTGCACGCGGGAGTCGCGCGCCGCATCGCGAGTTTCGCAGGTCCGCTCGAACACTTGCGCTATGGCCCGAACGATCAATTGGCGGTGCTCGCCACCGCGAATGCGCACAAAAATACCGGTCGCACCGAGGCCGGCATACCGGTCGTCGGCGATATCGACGCCGCCGTGCCCGATGAACAGCGCATTGCCGTGGTCGAGCACGGCGCCCTGCGCTTTGTCTCACCGCCGGATCTGTACGTCTATGAGTTTGATTTCCTGCCGCAGGGCGGCTTCGTCGGTACGGCCGCGCCCGGTGATGGTGACAGTCATTGGTGGGTGGCGAAGCTGTATGCGTTCGAGCAGGGCCAGGCGCGTGTCTTGTTCACGCCACCGCCGCGCGAGCAGCTCGCGGCGCCGGTCGTATCGCCCGATGGTAAGAGTGTCGCCTTCATCGGTGGCTGGATGAGCGATTTCGGTTCGACCGGCGGCGATGCCTATTTGCTGCGTCTCGACGCGGCGGATGCGGTGCCGAGGAATTTGACGCCCGCGCTGCCGGCGACCGTCACGGCGATCGACTGGCACTGCGGCCGCGGACTGACGGCGACACTGCTTGCCGGCGCGCGCGTGTCGATCACGCGGCTCGACGGCAATTCACCCGCGCCGCTATGGTCGGGTGAGCAGAGTCTCTCGGGCGGCGCGAACGGGGGAATGTCGTGCGGTTCCAAGGGCGTTGCCGCCGTGCTCTCGAGCTTCAGTGCGGCACCGGAAATCGTCGCCGGGCGCATTGGGTCCTGGCACCCGATTACGCATGAAAACGACGGCGTGCGGACGCCGTTCACGGCCCGCTCGATCGGCTGGCGCAATGACGGCTACGATGTGCAGGGCTGGTTGCTCGAACCCGAGGACGGGAAGGGAAATACGCCGCGACCGATGATCGTCTACGTCCATGGCGGACCCGAGGCCGCATCGACCAACCGCTATCTGCCCGCAACCAGTACCGCGCGAGCCTTGCTCGCTGCGGGTTGGATCGTGTTTGAACCGAACTATCGCGGCAGCTTCGGGCAGGGCGAGTCGTTCGCCTCGGCCAGCATTCAGGACTTGGGCGGCGGCGATTGGCGCGATGTAGTGACCGGCGTCGATGCGGCCCTGCAAGCCGCGCCGATCGATGCGCAGCGCTTGGGTCTCATGGGCGGCTCTTATGGCGGTTATCTGACCATGTGGGGCGTGACGCAGACGCATCGGTTTCGCGCGGCAGTCTCGCATGCGGGCGTCTCCGACTGGCTCTCGATCGAGGGCGAGGCACCGCAAGCGGGTTCCGACCAGGTGAATTTCGGCGGTTCCGTTTACGACGACGTGACGCCCTACTTGAAGGCTTCGCCGATCATGTACGTGCGCGGCGTGGCAACGCCCGTGCTGATCACGGTCGGCGAGCGCGACCTCGAATGCCCGATGCCACAGAGCCAGGAATTCTTCACGGCACTGCAGACGCTCGGCGTACCGACCGAGTTCTATGTCTATGCCGGCGAGGGCCACGCATTGCGCAAGCCGGAGAATCGCGCCGACTTTCGCGAGCGCACCGTCCACTGGTTCCAACGCTGGTTCGCCGCTGAGCGTTGAGACGGCCGCGCCTCAGGCGCGAAACGGCGAGAACGTTTGCCGCCCTGTCTCGGCCGGATCGCGCGCAGTGATCATCAACAAACAGCGTTCACCGGCGCGCTGCAGGAAACAGAATCCATAGTCGGGCGCTCCCTCGGCCTGCCAACCGGCCCGCTGCAGTCGCGCGATCGCCATGCTCATGCTGGTCGCGAGATCCACGCCGGCAGCGAGGGTCAGGCATTCGATGATCTGCCACTGCAAGTCCCATAGCACGGCGTAGCGGGTCGCAGTCGCACGAATCGGTTGGCTGACGTAGCGGCGGGGCATGGGCGCCGATTGTCGTCATGCCGGACCGCGACGTCTATTCAGTACTCGCAGGAGCGCCAGACTGTATGAGGCGCGTCGTCAACGCGCGTGGCGGGCGCACGTTGTAATCCTTGTCGATCCCGAAAATCAAAGGAATGCCGCCATGATTAAGCTCACTTCACTTGCATTGACTGCCGCTTTGGGTGTTGCCGGTATCGCCGCGAGTCTGCCGGCTGCTGCCTGCCCGACCGTGGGCGTCGCTACGCCCGTGGCTTACTACCCCGCACACTATGGGCCGTACTATGGCCATGATCGGTATTGGGGGCATGATCGCTACTGGCATCGCGACGCGTGGCGCTATGACCGGTTTCACCACCGCCGCTATTGAGGATTGAGTTGGGGTTCGCGCTGGTCGAATGATCAGCGCCTACCCGGGCGCGCCGCCGATGATCTCGCGCAGCGACTGCTCGAGCGCGTCGATGCTGACCGGTTTCACCAAGTGCACGTCGAAGCCGGACTCCTTGCTCATCGCCAAATCCTGTTCGCGACCGAAGCCGCTCAAGGCGATGCCTCTGAGGCGATGCCGCGCGCGGAGTTCCCGCATCAAGCTGAGTCCCGAGCCGTCGGGCAGGCCGATGTCGCTGATCAGCACATCGAAGGGCTCGCGCTGCGCCGCTGCGATCGCCTCGGCGATGCTGCTCGCGGACGTGACCCGGCAAGCGAGAGCGCTCAACGCAAGTCCGATGACCTCGCGCGTGTCGGCGTTGTCCTCGACGAGGAGGATCCGGCAGTTCAGGGCGAGCCCGTGCGCGATCGCCGATTCGGTCACCGGCGCTGCGGCCGCCTCGCGCGCCGGAACCTCGAAGCTGAAGGTCGCGCCCGCGCCGACGCCGGCGCTCTCGGCCACGATGCGGCCGCCGTGCAGTTGCGCGAGCGCCTGAGAAATCGCCAGTCCCAAGCCCAAACCGCCGAAGCGCTGCGTGACCGCGTAGCCACCCTGTTCGAACGCCCCGAAGATATGAGGCAGTGCCTCGGGCGCGATGCCGATGCCGGTATCGGCGACCTCGATGCGCAGGCAGTCCGCGGTCGGGTTGGCGCTGCGGATCGTGATGCGGCCGCCGTTCGGGGTGAACTTGATCGCGTTCTTGAGCAGGTTCCAGAGGATTTGTTGGAATCGCGCCGGGTCGGCGTGCACGTGGTGCGTGCGCGCGCCGGCATCGACACTGACCCGCAGGCCTTTGGCGCTGGCTTCGTCCTGGCACATCTCGAGCACCCAGGTCAGGCTCTGATGCGCATCGATCAGGGTTTGTTGCAGCGTGAGCTTGTTGCGCGAAATCCGGGTTGCATCGAGCAGATCGTCGATCAGGCGCGCCTCGAGTTCGACGTTGCGGCGTATCGTGCGCATCATGTTCCGGTGTTCGGTCGCGAGGCGGGGATCGCGTTCCAACAAAATGGCGGTCGCGAGCACGGGCGTCAGCGGTGTGCGCAATTCATGCGACAGTACCGCCAAGAACTCGTCCTTGGCCTGGCTCGCCGCTTCGGCCGCCGCCTTGGCGTTGGCAAGATCGGTGATATCGAGCGCCGCGCCGATCAGGCCGCAGATGCGCCCGTCAGCATCGCGCTGGACCTCGATCGTCACATCGTGGATCGCGGCCGTGCCGCCCACGTTTAGGTGCATCAAACGTCGTTCGGTGCGGCCGGTGTCGAGCACGTGTTGTTTGAAGTCGATGAAAGGCGCGGCTTCCTCGGCCGACATCAGTTCATCGTCGCGCTTGCCGATGATGGCGAGTTCACTGAAATCGAAGCACGGTCGATAGACCCAGGTACAGCGCAGATCCCGATCGGTCGTGAACATGGTCACCGGTACGTTTTGGATCGCGAGGCGCAGGCGCTGTTCGTTCTCCGCGACGCGTTGCTCCGCGGCCTTGCGGTCGCTGATGTCCATGACCGTGCCCAACTGGCGCACGGGCCGGCCGTCGGCATCGCAGAGCGTCCTGCCGGCGGAGACGACCCAATGCACGCTGCCATCGGGCCAGACGATCCGGTATTCATCGCGATAGTCAGCGTGCGTTCGCGTGGCAGCCTGTGCGTTGGCGAGCGTGCGCTCGCGATCCTCGGGATGGATCAAAGCGGCCCACTCCGCAAAGCTCGGCACGGGGCTGTCTTCCGGTAGGCCATGAATCCTGCGCCACTCGGGCGAGATGACGGGCACGGCGTCGACGCCGAGCGGCCGGTCGAAAATACCCAAGCCGTTCGCACGCTGCGCAAGTTCCAAGCGCTCGCGCTGCTCCTGTACCGCCAAGCGCTCCACCTCGAGCGCGCGCTGGGTGGCAACGCGCTCGGCGACGTCACAAAACGTAAAAACGACTGCCGCCCCGCCATCGCTGAGTTGGATGCGCCGGATCGCCCATTCATAGTGCTCGATGCAGTCTCGATCGAGGCGCCGATCGCTGTGGCCCGCGTGACGGTAGGGCTCGCCGGTCTCGAGCGTGTGCGCGAAGTGCGCGAGAAAGCTGTCCGCATACGCGCGCGGCCAGACGCGCGCAACCAGCTCGGCGAAGCGTAGCTCGGGCCAAGCCTGACCGACGCCGAAGGCGCGTTGCGCGATCGCATTGGCTTCGCGAATCCGCCCGTGCGCATCGACGACGTAAACGCCGATGGGGAGATCGTGCAGCAACTCGGCCAGCAAATCGACGCGTCCGCGCCGGGTCGGACGCAGGGCTTCCTGGTCTTCGGCTCGGTACGGGGCGTCATCCCGGGTCTCTGTAATCATGAGAGCTGAGCCTATCAATCAAACGTCCGGTGGGCCACCGTCAGCGGAATCTTTCAGCGCCGAACCGCGTTGGCGGCCGAACAGGCTTTGTTGCAGCGCATCTCGTCACGCCTCGGGCACAGCGGAGTGCTAGCATCGATCGATCGACCGTCAAATTCTAAGGACTGCATGACAACTTGGTTGCGCCGTACGGCGTTTGGTTTGGCCCTCGTGCTCGCGGTCGGCGTGGCGGCAGCCTATTGGGTGTGCACCTCGAGTCTGCCACTCGTGGCCGGGCAACTGAAGGTCGCCGGCCTCGGCGCCCCCGTCGACATCGTGCGCGACCACGAGGCCGTGCCGCATATCTACGCGCAAAGCGCCGATGATGCCTATTTTGCGCTCGGCTTCGCGCACGCCCAAGACCGACTCTGGCAGATGGAGATGAACCGCCGCATCGCCGCCGGCCGGCTCGCCGAGATCCTCGGCAAGGAAGCCCTCGACGTCGATTTGTTTCTGCGTACACTCGGCGTGCATCGCAGTGCCGAACAGCAGTTCGCGCATCTGGATGCGCCGACCGAGGCGGCATTGACGCACTATGCGCAAGGGGTCAATGCGTTCCTCGCCGGTCGGCGCGGCGCGTTGCCGGTCGAGTTCCTGCTCACGGGAGCGCCCGCGCCCGAACCCTGGACGCCGGCGGATTCGCTCGGTTGGCTGATCATGATGTCCTGGGATTTGTCCGGCAATTGGAGCAACGAGGTGCTGCGCATGCGGCTCGCCACGCGGCTCAGCAAGGAACAGATCGACGAATTCCTGCCGCCGTATCCCGGCAACCACGGCGTCGCCGATGCGCCGCTGCCGACCGCGGACTACACCGTGCTCTATCGCAAACTCAAGCAGGCGACCGCGCTCGCGAGTGCCTTGCCTGCGATCGCGCCGCCGGGTTTTCGGCCGGGTCTCGGCTCCAACAACTGGGTCGTCGCCGGCAGTCGCAGCGAATCCGGCAAGCCCTTGCTCGCCAACGATCCGCATCTCGATCTGGCCACGCCCTCGTTGTGGTACTTCGCGCACCTGTCCGCGCCGGGACTCGAGACGATCGGCGCGACCTTGCCCGGGTTGCCCTTGATCGTGCTCGGTCGTACGCAGTCGATTGCCTGGGGTTTCACCAATACGGGGCCGGACACGCAGGACTTGTATCTCGAGGAGCTGCATGGCGATCTCGTGCGCACGCCGGACGGATGGCAAGCCCTGCAGAAGCGCACCGAGGTCATTCACGTCAAAGGCGAGGCGGATCGCCGGATCACCGTGCGCGAGTCGCGTCATGGCCCGCTGGTCAGCGATGTCCTGACGCCCGCCGGCAAGGCAGTCGCCGGGGTCGATGCCGCGCGCTACGCGATCGCCTTTCAATGGACCACACTGCGCGCCGATGACACGACGCTGCAGGCGGGCTTGAAACTCAATCGGGCACACGACTGGGCGAGTTTTCTCGATGCGGCGCGCGACTTTGCGAGCCCGGAACAGAACATCGTCTATGCGGACACCGCGGGCAATATCGGCGAAGTCTCCCCGGGCCGCGTACCACTGCGCCGCCCCGACAATGATCTGCTCGGGCAGGCGCCGGCGCCCGGCTGGGACGCTCGTTACGACTGGGTCGGATTCGTGCCCTTTGAGCAATTGCCGCAGCAATTCAATCCTGCATCGGGGCGCATCGTCACGGCCAATCAAAAGATCGTGCCCGACGATTATCAACCATTCATCACCTCGGAATGGGCGGCGCCGTATCGCTCGGATCGTATCGCGGCCTTGCTCGATGCCCGCCCGCGCCACACGCTGCAGAGCTTCGCCGCGATCCAGGGCGACCAGCGCTCGGTCGCCGCGGTGGAAATGCTGCCCTTGTTGCTCACGACCACGCCCGGCAGTGCGGGCGCGCGCGCGGCGCTCGCGAGCTTACGGGGTTGGGATGGCACGATGGCGGCCGATCGCGCAGAACCTGCGATCTATGAGGCCTGGATGCGCGAATTGGCGCGCCTCGTCTACGCCGATGAGCTGGGTCCGGAACTCTTCGCCGAACACTTCAGCCAACGCAATGTATTTCTGCTCAACGTGCTGCGGGACAAGAACGGGCAGTCGCGCTGGTGCGATGACGTGACGACGACCGAAGTCGAGACCTGCGATCAGATCAAAGCCCGGGCGCTCGAACTTGCGCTTGCCGATCTCGAGCGACGCCTGGGGGCGGACCGCGGGCTTTGGCGCTGGGGGGACTTGCATGTCGCGCGCTCGGCGCACCGGCCATTCAGCGCCGTCCCGGTGCTCGCGCGCTGGTTCGATCTGCGCCAATCGGTGGGCGGCGACATGTACACGGTCGACGTCTCGGAGAACACGATTTCAGCGAAGGCGCCCTTCGAAGCGGTCGCGGGTCCGAGTCTGCGCGCGCTGTATGACCTGTCGAACCTGGAGAACTCCCTCTTTATCCAGTCGACCGGCCAGTCCGGGAATCGCTTCTCGCCGTTCTACGACAATTTCGCCGCGCGCTGGGGACGCGTCGACTACATCCCGATGCGTACCGCGCGCGCCGCCGTCGAGGCCGATGCGCTCGGCACGCTGCGCCTCGTGACGACGGCCTCGCCCTGAGGCTCGCCGCGCAGTACCATACCCACCGAGTCTCGAGTCCATTCTGGGAGCCGTCCGATGAGCGAAGCAGTCGAACAAGTCGATGGCGCGAAGATCAGCGTCTCCTTTCATGGTTCGCGTTGCATCCATTCGCGTCACTGCGTGCTCGACCTGCCGCAGGTGTTCGTGCCGAACGCGGCCGGCGCCTGGATCCATCCCGATCAGGCGAGTGCCGAGGCGGTCGCGGCCGTGGCGCTCAGTTGCCCCTCGGGCGCGATTCAATATCAGCGTCACGACGGCGTCGCCAACGAGTCGCCGCCCGCGGTCAATACCGTGCGTATCCGCGAAAACGGGCCGCTCGCCTTGCATGCCGAACTCACGGTGGGCAGCGATCGATCCACGTACCGGGCGACGCTTTGTCGCTGTGGGGCTTCGAACAACAAACCCTATTGCGACGGCACTCACCGACAGGCGAATTTTGTCGCAACCGGTGAACCGCCGACTTCCGAACTGCCTGCGCTCGCGCGGCGCGACGGACCTCTCACGGTGACGCCGACGCCCAATGGACCGCTCATGGTCGTCGGTGCGGCCGAGATCGTGTCAGGCACCGGCCGCACGGTGACCAAGGCCGAGAAGACGTTTCTGTGCCGCTGCGGCGCGTCCGACAACAAACCCTTCTGCGATGGCAGTCACAAGAAGATAGGCTTCACCGCCTGATGCCTCACCGTTCCGGTCTCCGTGCGCCGCGCCTGCGCCTGATCCTGGCCCTCTTGTTACCGCTGCCCGTGAACCTGACAGCTTGGGCGGCCGATCCCGCACCCGTCGATTCCCGGTTGGGGCTGGTCGTGACCGCACAGCATCTAGCCTCGGACGTCGGCGCCGAGATCCTGCGTCGGGGTGGCAATGCCGTCGATGCGGCCGTCGCCGTGGGCTACGCGCTGGCGGTCGTCTATCCGCAGGCCGGCAATCTCGGCGGCGGCGGTTTCATGACGCTGCGTCTCGCGAATGGCCGCACGACTTTCATCGATTTCCGCGAAAAGGCGCCGCTCGCGGCGACCGAGACGATGTTTCAGGACAAGAACGGCCAGGTGGTCCCGGGCCGGTCCACGGATTCCTGGCTGTCGGTGGGCACGCCGGGATCTCCGGCCGGACTCGAGTACGCGCGCGCGAAGTACGGCACGCTGGCGCGCGCCGTGCTCATGGCGCCGGCGATCCGCCTGGCACGCGAGGGCTTTACGATCGGGCAGGGCGATGCAGGCGTGTATCAGATCGCAACCGCGGATCTGGCCAAGGACCCAATCGCCGCGAAAATCTTTTTCAAGGACGGCCGGCCGCTGCAGCAAGGCGATCAGCTGGTCCAGCCGCAACTCGCACACACGCTGCAGTTGATCAGCGAGCAAGGTCCCGAGGCGGCCCTTTATCGGGGGCCGATCGGCGTTGCCATTGCCGCGGCGAGCCGCGCGGGCGGCGGGATCCTGAGCGTCCAGGACTTCGAGCATTACCAGGTGCGCGAACTCGCGCCGGTCGAGTGTGATTACCGCGGCTTTCACCTCATTTCCGCACCACCTCCGAGCTCGGGCGGCGTCATGATCTGCGAAATCCTGCAAATCCTGCAGGCCTATGACCTCGCGAAAATGGGCTTCCATTCGGCCGACGAAGTGCATTTTCTGGTCGAGGCCATGCGCCGGGCGTATGCGGATCGACGCGATCTCGGCGACCCGGCCTTCGTCAGCAACCCCGTGGCCGAACTCCTCAGTCCTGCGCATGCCGACGCCTTGCGTGCGAGCATCGATGCCGTGCGCGCGACCCCGTCGACGGCGTTGCGTGCCGCGGGCGCCTCCGCGCACGAAGGCACGAACACGACCCAGTATTCGATCATCGACTCGGCCGGCAACGCGGTCAGCGTGACCTATACGCTCAACAACTGGTTCGGCGCGCAGAAGGTCGCCGGCGACACCGGCATCTTGATGAATGACGAGATGGATGATTTCACGGCCAAGGTCGGCGTGCCGAATATGTTCGGGCTCATTCAAGGTGCCGCCAATGCCGTGCAGCCGGGCAAGACGCCGTTGAGCTCGATGTCGCCGACGATCCTCACCAAGGACGGCAAACTGGTCATGGTGATCGGCAGCCCCGGCGGCTCGCGCATCATCACGATCACGCTCGAGGCGATCATCAACGTGATCGATCACGGCATGACGATTCAAGAGGCGATCGACGCGCCGCGCATTCATCATCAATGGATGCCGGACACGGTTTTTCTCGAACGCCAAGCCTTGTCGCCGGACACGCGCGCGCTGCTGGCGGCGCGCGGCTACAGCTTCCGGGATGCCGGCTATTGGGGTATCGCCGAGGGTATCCTGGTGGGCGGCCCGAGCCTCGCCGGACACGACGGCATGGGCGAGGATGGGTTTCTACCGCTCAATGCGCGGCCGGCGGCCGGCGAAGAATACTTCGGCGCGCACGACGTGCGCAGCGGCTCAGGGCAGGCGAGTTCGCAAGAGGGCTTACCGGTCGACTAGGCGGCGCACCGGCAGGGGCACGGTGCAGACGTCGATCGGGCCGGGCTCGATGCGACGCCGGCCCGACGGCGAGCGAGGGAAGATGAGCGACGATCACGAACCCGATTTCTCGCAACTGCCGGACGTGCGCGACGGACTCACGCGTCAGGAACGCATCGTGCTCTGGGTCTTGCATCAGACGCAGCAAGAGCGCGGCGGCCGCAACGTGCCCACGGTCATGCTCTGGGGGCGCGTCTGCGAGCATTTCTACATCAGTCCCGAGGACCTGTCGCTGATGCTCGCGCGGCTCGGTGCACGCCGCTAAGCGTGGGGTCGACGGGCGTGGAGATTATCCTGCGAGGCGCGAGCGCCGGCGGTGATTGGCGGTGATTCAAGGCGCAAGGGAGACGGCTTCCTTGCCGGCGAGACGTTGCGCAATATGCGCGCCGAGCTTGTCGGTGAACCCGTTCGCGCCGACCGCGGTGTTGCTGAGCACGACGATCGCAACATCTTGGTCGGGATTGAAGGACGCGAAGCTGCTGTATCCGCCCGTTCCGCCGTTGTGCCAATAGGTGCCGGTGGCATCGACGTGCAGCCAGTTCAGCGCGATATGGGTTGCCTTGCTCACTTCGGCCTGCGTCACGTGGGATAGCGCGATCGCCGCCGGCAGCGTCTTGCCGTTCGCCTGCGCGAGCACCGCGGCGGGCAGCCGGTCGGGATGCAGCTGCGCGTCGAGATACGAGAGCATGTCCGCAGCCGTAGACCGAATCCCGCCCGCACCCGCCAACGCGTCGAGATCCCAGGCGTGCGCGGGTCGGTGGTCCGGATCGTGGCCGGCGATGAAGCGTGTCTGCATCGAGGCGGTCAGCAGCACGCCGGTATCGGCGAGACCCAAGGGGCCGGTGACCTCCCGTTGCAGCAACTGCGCGTAGCTTAGGCCCGTCTTGTTGGCGAGCGCCTGGCCGAGCAAGCCGACGCCTAAATTGCTATAGCCGAACGGTGCATTCGCCGGCAGCGCGACGCCATGCTTCGCGAGATAAGCATAGAGATGCTGCGCATCGTAATCCGCGTACGGATTGCTCACATCCGCGGGCGCGAGATTGTCGGGCAGGCGCGGCAGGCCCGAGTGCTGATCGCTGAGATCGCGCAAGCGTATTTCGGCACCCCCTGGTGGATGTGCGACCGTGCCCGGCGGCAGCAATTCACGCACCGGCGTGTCGAGTTGCACGACACCTTGCTCGGTCAGTTGCGCGAGGATCAAGCCCGTGAAGGTCTTGGTGATCGAGCCGATTTCGAACACCGAGTCCACGGTCGCCACGCCGTAGGTGAAAATCAGCCGTTGCCCATGCTGCTCGACGCCGATCGTGATACCGGCGCCCGTCGCGGGTGCCAAGTCGCCCGCCTGCAATGCTGCGGCAAGGTCGTGGTCCAAGACCTGCTTGAGGTCGGCGACGGCAACCGGCGGCATCGCGGCGCCGGCCGGCGCCGCTTTGGGCGCCGGGATCGCCGTGGCCACGCGCGCCAGGACGAGCGGCAGCGGCGCGCCCTGCGTCCAAGTGCCGGTTAGCGTGTTGCCGTCGGCTGAGACCGTGCCGCTCCATGTGCCGCGGACCGCGGCCACATCGAAAGACAGATGATCGCCCGCGCGCTTGACGTGCTCGCAGGGGATCGCAAAGGCCTGCTGATCGAGGCTGTCGAGCGCACAGGCCGGCTCGCCGGCCGTGCCGGGCTCGAGATGCAGTTGAATGCGCAACTTGGCGGCACCCGCCTCGAGCGTGCCCAGCCAGACGCCGGTGAGCGCGGCGTCGGATGGGGCAGCGCCGCCCGCGGTGGCGGCGAGTACAGTAAGGAGCGCCGGGGCGGCAAGGACGGCCTGTTTCATCGGTGCGTGCAGGCTAGCGCATTCGTGCCGCGGCCGCAGCATCGAGCGGTGATTTTCAAAGCCGCACCGGGCCGGCATACCGCCGCGATGAATGTGAGAGACTCGAGTGCGCCGCGTTGGGCGGTCACTCGTGGAGATTTCATGAATCGGTTGATCGCACTCGGATGGCTGCTCGGTGTGGCGACGCTCGCGCAGGCGCAAAGCGATACGCCCTGGAACGGCGCTTATCTCGGCATCAATGTCGGCGATGCGGCGAGCAGTGGCTGCAGCGCCTGGACTCCGGTCGGCGCAGCGGCCGATGCAGCGATTACAGCCGGCATCGCGACCAGCCACTGCGGTGGCGGCCGCGGCTTGGGCGGCCTGCAGTTCGGCGAGATGTTCCAATCTGGACGCGTCGTCTGGGGACTCGGTCTCGACCTCGAGGCGGCAGCAAGTTCCGACCGCACGCTATCGGTCAAATACACAGGCACGGCCTTGCCGGCCGGGAATTATGCGTTTTCGGGCAGAACGAGCCCGCGCGGCTATGTGATCGCAGGTCCTCGCCTGGGGTTTGCGGGTGATGTCTGGCTGCCCTACGTGCGTGCGGGCGGCATCGTGGCCATCGGCAGTCAGGATGCGTCGCTCAGTTTCACGCCGGCGAGTGAACCCAAATCGGTCGCGACCTTCGGTGGCGGCCGGAATTTCTCGACGGCGGGTTGGGTTGCCGGCGGTGGCACCGAGATCGGCCTGAACGGCGCCTGGTCGATCAGCCTGGAATTCTTGCATGCCAGGCTCGGCAAGGGGTCGGACGTCGCAGCGACTTGTGGCGGGTCGGCGAGCGCCTGTGCGCTCCTCGGCGGTTTGTCATTCGACAACGAGCATGACGCTTTCAGCGCCAACCTCTATCGCATCGGGATCACGCATTGGTTCGGGTACTGGCAGCTGTAACCGCGCGCGCCGGGCGGGAATGCGGGGCGGCGCGCATCGGGGTGGCACGATGTTGAACGTCGTGGCGGTCGCGGGTTACCGCTCCCTGCGGGAACTGATCATGCCCTTGGGTCCGCTCAATCTGATCACTGGGCCCAATGGCAGCGGCAAGTCGAACGTCTATCGGGCACTGCGCTTGCTCGCGGACACGGCTCACGGCGGCGTCGTGGCCTCGCTCGCGCGCGAAGGCGGCATCGATTCCACGCTCTGGGCGGGGCCGAATCGCACCGAGCCCGTGTGCTTGCGCCTCGGATTTTACGGCGATGATTTTAGTTACGCGATCGACTTGGGACTGCCAATCCCGCGGGAGACGTCGGCCTTCAACCGGGATCCCGTGATCAAGACCGAGGCGATCTGGCATGGCACAGTCTTGCGTCCGGCGTCGCTGTTGGTCGAGCGCCGGGGTGCGGTCGTGCGGATCCGGCGGGGCGGCAGCGACTGGGATCTCGTCACCCAGCATCTGCAGCCGTTCGACTCGATGATGGCGAACATCGCCGATCCACAGCGTGCAGCCGACGTGCTGACCTTGCGCGAGCAGATTCGCAGCTGGCGATTCTACGATCAGTTCCGCACCGACGCCGAAGCGCCGGCACGGCAACCCTACATCGGCACCTATACACCGGTGCTCGCTCCCGATGGGCGCGACCTTGCGGCGGCAATGCAGACGATCCTGGAAATCGGTGATGCCGCGGCGCTCGCGCAGACGATCGCCGATGCGTTTCCGGGTTCCGCGCTCGTGATTGCCTGCGGCGACCCGCAGCACTTCTCGGTGGGCCTGCGCCAGCAGGGGCTGCAGCGCGTGTTGTCGGCCGCCGAGTTGTCGGATGGCACGCTACGCTACCTGCTCTGGGCCGCGGCGCTGCTGACGCCGCGACCCCCGCATCTGATGATCTTGAACGAGCCGGAGGCGAGCTTGCATCCGGACCTGTTGCCGGCGCTCGCACGGCTGATCGGCGTCGCGGCCAAACAAACGCAAGTGATCGTGGTCTCGCATGCGTCCCGGCTCATTGCCGCGCTCGAGCAGAATCCCGCCTGCCAGTCGGTGCAACTCGAGAAGACCGCGGGCGCAACCCAGATCCTCGGCCAAGGCAAACTCGATCGACCGGCGTGGAAGTGGCTGAACCGTTAGCCCACATGGCGAGCCGCTCGTGCGCGCCTTGCCGCTGCAGCGCCGACGAGGAGAGTCAAGGCGCTGAGTTCGACGAGACCGACCGCACCGCCGCCGCCTTTGCCGCTGGCGCCACTGCGCGCGACGACGCGGACGTTCGCCTTGCCGTCGTGCACATCGGCTTGAAAGCTGGTCAGCGCGGCATCGAAGTTGCCGATCATTTGATTCGTGGCCTCGTCGAACCCACGGGCACTCGCCTTGCGGGCATCGCGATCAATGTCGACCAGCGTCGAGCTGCCATGTGCGTTGCTCGTGCCGCCGGCGCGCAGCACCAGCGAGCGGGTCGCCGGGTCGACGACCGCAAGGTCGACGAGCGTCGCGGTATCGTGGCTGCTGCCGGGCAGGATATAGGCGCCGACGATCGTCAGGTACCCCAGGGAGAGCTTGTTGTCATCGGTGTGCGTGACCTGATCGTAGGAGACGAGCGCCATCAAATCGATGTTGTAGAGGCGCTGTACGCCCTCGAGTCCGGTGAAACCGCGGCTGTTGCCGAGATAATAGTCGGGGATCACGACGATCTCGCTGACGAACGGGCGCGTCGCAAAGCGCTGCCGGATCCGTTCGAGCAGATCTTGTTTCTGAGCGGCATCCAAGGGCGCGGCCCCATAAGATGCTTGTGAGGGTAGAAAGGCGAGACCCACGCGCAGCGGCACATGCAACTCCGGAATGGTGTTGCTGGGTGGCGGCGTTCTGCCGTCGGGATAGAGAAAGCTCACCAAACTCGAGGTATTGTGGGCTTGAGTTTGGCAGCCAGGGGCGCACAACGCGTGCTCCATCACGGTACAGCCGCAAAGACCACTGAGCATCAGCGCGGCGATCGCGGCAAATTTTGCCATCGTCAACACGGGGTCGATTATCGTTCGAGTCTGCATGGGATCCCTCCTGCGGATTTGGACGAGGTCGATCCTGCAAGTGCGCCGCGCAGCCGGCAAGCGCTCGCTCCGCACTGACACTCGACGATGCCCGTGGTATCAGCGAATGATACCGGGCGCATCATCGCCGACGGGTGCGGCATGCGCATTTGCCGCCGCACGCAACAGCTCGCAGACTGCGTAGCGTCGAGGTCCAGGCTAGCGGCCTCGTTGTCACAAGGAGGAAATAACATCTTGAGACCCAGGTACTTCTCGCATGCCGGAGCCACATGGCGCGGGACTCGAGCATGAGCCCGGCATCACGCGTGTTCTTCGCGGTCGTCGCGGTGCTGATCGGCGCGCGCGTCCTCGGCTCCTCGGAACCTCTGCTTGGCGCTCTGATCGGCGGCTTGATCGCCCTTGGTGCCTTCGAGATCATCGCGCTCCGCGGCCGCATGGCTGCCTTGGACGAGGAGTTTCGACGCCTGCGGCAAGAGCTGGAACAACCGAAGGCACCGGCCCCTGCGCCGGAGACACAGGTTCCGCCGTGGCGGGGGTTCGAGGGCCCGCGCGAGGATTCAGAGCCGCCGCGGCCTGCCACGCCGCGAGCGACCGAGCCGTCGCCGCCCGAGATCCAACGCCGGCCCGCGCCCCCGCGGCCCCTCCCTGAGGCTCCGCGCCCGCGCGATCCGCAACCCCCTTACGCGACCGCGAACACGGAGTTGGCACCCGTGCGCTGGGTGCGCGAGTTCTTCACGGGCGGCAATACCGTCGTGCGCATCGGCATCATCATTCTGTTCTTCGGCGTCGCGTTCTTGCTGCGCTACCTCGCCGAACACTCGCATTTGCCGATCGAGTGGCGGCTCGCCGGCATCGTGCTTGGCGGCGTTGCGCTGCTCGTGATCGGGTGGCGCCTGCGCCAGTCGCGGCGCGGCTATGCCTTGGCCTTGCAGGGGGCGGGCGTCGGTATTTTGTATCTCACGGTGTTCGCGGCCCTGCGCTTGTATGCGCTTCTGCCGGCCGCCGCTGCGTTCCCGATCCTCGCGGCCGTCGCGGTGTTCTCGGCCGTGCTCGCGGTCGTGCAGAACGCGCAGTCCTTGGCGCTGCTCGGGATCACGGGCGGCTTCCTTGCGCCCGTACTCGCCTCGACAGGCGAGGGCAGCCACGTCGTGCTGTTCAGCTACTACGCACTGCTCGACGCCGGCATCTTGGCCATGGCCTGGTTCAAGGCCTGGCGTCCGTTGAACCTCGTCGGGTTCGTGTTCACGTTCGGGATCGCCACGGCCTGGGGAGTTCTGCGCTATCGGCCGGACTTGTTCGCCAGTACCGAGCCGTTTCTGATCCTGTACTTTCTGTTCTATGTGGCGATCAGCGTGCTCTTTACCTTGCGGCAGCCGGTGCAGCTCAAAGGCTACGTCGACGGCACGCTGGTGTTTGGTACGCCGCTCGTGGTGTTCGCGTTGCAGTCGAACTTGCTGGAGGCTCGCGCGATGCCCCTGGCCTATACCGCGGTCAGCATGGCTGCGCTATATCTGGGCCTGGCATGGCTGCTGCTGAGACGCCGCGCCGCGCCGCACGCGTTGCTCGCGGAGGCGTTCATCGGCATTGGCGTGAGCTTGGTGACGCTGGCCGTACCCTTGGCGCTCGACGCGCGCTGGAACGTGGCGGCCTGGGCGATCGAAGGCACGGCGCTGATCTGGCTGGGTTGCCGTCAGCAGCGGCTGCTGGCACGCCTCGCGGGCATGCTGCTGATCCTCGCCTGCGGCGTGCTCGCGGCGACGCGGTTCGATCTCGCGCAGGGACATGCGTTGCTGCCGCTCGTCGACTACGCGGGCTTCGTGCTGTTGAGCCTGGCCTCGGTGGTCGCCGCCTGCATCCTGCAGCGCTACCGGCAGCAGTTGCGCTCCTTCGAACTGCCGATCGCGAGCGCGCTGCTGTTCTGGGGCCTGTGGTGGTGGGCCACCAGCAGTCTCAGCGAGATCGCGCAATATTGGCCGAGGCAAGTCTTGGCGGGCGCCTTGCTGCTGCTGAGCTTCACGACGGGGGTCTGTAGCGAGATCCACCGGCGGACCCAACTCGCGGGCGCGCAATTCGCGGCGCTGCTGCAGTTGCCCGTGATGCTCTTGGTGGCGCTCATGTCGTTGGGCAGTGTCGACCATCCGGCGGCGGGCGCCGGCTGGCTGGGCTGGCCGCTCGCCTTCCTCGCGCTCGGTGGCCTCATGGTCCGGCACGAGGGGCCGCCGCGCGCACTGCTCGCGAATGCACTGCATGCGGGCGCGACCTGGCTGCTGTGCGCACTGGCGAGTTGGGAGGCGGCGTTTCAGATCGAGCGCGCCGTCGCGGGCAGCGATGCCTGGGCGATGGCCGCCTGGGTGCTCGTGCCGCTCGCGGTGCTCGGCTTGCTGCCGCGGCTCGTCACGCGGGTCTCGTGGCCCTACGTCAAGCATCGCGATGCATACCAGTTCGTGGTCGGCGCGGGGCTTGTGCTCTATGTCTTCGGTTGGAGCGTGGTCACGAACTTGAGCGCGTCCGGCGACGTTGCGCCGTTGCCGTATTGCCCGTTCTTGAACCCGCTCGATCTGGCGCAAGCCTTCGTGTTGCTCGTTCTGTGGCGCTATTGGCGGTTCGTGCGCGCGGTGCCGTCGCCGGAACTGCGCATCGATGCGCGGCTGCCCGTCGCGGCGTTGGCCGCGCTCGCGTTCCTGTGGCTCAACGCGGTCTTGCTCCGGACGCTGCACCAGTGGTTCGGCGTCGCGTACGGCTGGGATGCCTTACTGGATTCGACCTTGGTGCAGACCTCGCTGTCGATCTTCTGGGCCTTGCTCGCGTTCTTGGCTATGCTGATCGCGGCACGCCGGCACCACCGCGTGATCTGGCTCGTGGGGGCGTCGCTGCTCGGCGTCGTGATCGCAAAACTGTTCTTGGTCGATCTGTCGCGCGTCGGCTCGATCGAGCGCATCGTCTCGTTCGTCGGCGTGGGCCTCTTGATGCTCGTGATCGGCTATGTCTCGCCGTTGCCGCCGGCGCGGGAGGCGCAATGATCGTAACGATCGCGACGCTGGCGACTGCCGCGCTAGGTGCTGCCGGCGCTGCCTGCGCGGCGTCCACGACCGCGGGGGCGCAGACGGCGGCGCTGTCGCCCGAGGACTTTGCCTTTGGCTCGCGGGTCTTAGTGTCCCAGCCGGCCGCGGCCTATCGCGTGCCCTTGTCCTTGTCGGTCTACCAACACAGCGTGCGCCCGGATCTTGGGGACTTGCGCGTCTTCAATGCGCAGGGGGAGCTCGCGCCCTATGCCTTGCAGCGCGCGCCGCCCGTGACCGCGACCGCGGAGGCGGTCGAACTCCCGCTGTTCGCGCTGCCCAGCGGTGCGCGCGCGGTCATCGACGGCATTCACCTGAGCATCAGCCCGCACGGTTCGGCCGTGCAGTGGCAGGCGCACTCAGCGCCGGATGCCGCCGTCGTGCCGGGCGCCCAATATATTCTCGATGGTCGGACCCTGTCGGTGCCGGTCAGCGCGTTTGTAGTGCACTGGGCGCAGTCGGACTTAGGCTATTCGGGACACTTGCGCATCGACGCCAGCGAAGACCTCGGAACCTGGCGCACCGTGGTCGCCATGGCGCCGGTCGTCAATCTGCGCGCCAAGGGGCAGTCGATCGTCCAAAATCGGATCGAGTTACCCGCCACGCAAGCCAAGTTCTGGCGATTGTCCTGGTTGAGTGCGCCGCCGCCCGTGAGATTGGACTCGGTGAGCGCCGAGCCCGCGCAACGCGTCGCGGCCGCCGCACGTGAGGCCTTGGACGTGCCCGGAACGCGGGATCCGGCACATCCCACTGAGTATCTGTTCGACCTGGGCGCGCAGCTGCCGGTGGAGCGCATCAGCCTGAGCTTGCGTGAGGCGAATACCCTCGTCGATACCGAATTGGCCACACGCGTCGCGCCCAAGGAACCCTGGCGATCCGTGCTGCGCGCGGCGTTCTCGCACCTGAGCACGGCCGAGGGCGATCAACAAACGGCGCCGCTCGAGATCGCGATCGAGCGCAGCCGCTATTGGCGGGCACGATTGCTATCGGCCGACGCGCAGTCCGCGCAGCCCCTCTGGTTGCATGTCGAATGGGAGCCCGA
>Ga0116228_10000124_pt1 | contig 49653 bp, 55 predicted proteins | sample S1TSphfallax_2_FD_89694 | JGI IMG/M metagenome (GOLD analysis project Ga0116228, IMG submission 89694) | Host-associated microbial communities from peat moss isolated from Minnesota, USA - S1T2_Fc - Sphagnum fallax MG | ecosystem: Host-associated > Plants > Peat moss > Unclassified | place...
CCACGACAAGCTGCTCGACCTGTTCAAGGGCGACGCGGTCGGCCGCGGCGTGGTGCTGGAGCCCGCCACGATCGACGACATGTGCGCCGCCTCGGTCAACACCAAGCCGTCGCTCGAAGTGATCTACGAAGGGGTGTGATCGTGGACGGAACGGTCATTCCTCTCGATTTGAAGCCGGGTTCGGCGCCCGCCAGCGGCTCGGGCTGTCATGGCGGGCGCGAGACCATGCTCGACGCCGCCCGCGCGGCGGGAAAGAGCGAGGCGATCGCGAAGATGCTCGCGGATTATCCGCGCGGGCCGCACGACCAGCCGCAATCCATGTGCCCGGCCTTCGGGTCGCTGCGCGTGGGCCTGCGGATGCGCCGGACGGCGACGATCCTGTCGGGCTCGGCGTGCTGCGTCTATGGCCTGACCTTCACGTCGCATTTCTACGGTGCGAAGCGGACCGTGGGCTACGTGCCGTTCAACAGCGAGTCGCTGGTGCGCGGGCAATTATTCGAGGACATCAGGGACGCGGTGTTCCAGCTTGCCAAACCGGAAGATTACGATGCGGTTGTGGTGATAAATCTGTGCGTGCCGACGGCGTCTGGCGTGCCGCTGGACCTGTTGCCGAAGCAGATCGAGGGCGTGCGGGTGATCGGTATCGACGTGCCCGGCTTCGGCGTGCCGACCCATGCCGAGGCGAAGGATGTGCTGGCGGGCGCCATGTTGCGCACGGCGCGACTCGAGGCGGAAGCGGGACCCGTTGCGCGACCACGCCAGATGATCGTGGGCGACGCGGTGGCCTTGCTCGGCGAGTTGTTCCCCGGCGATCCGCCAGGGGTCGCAGCCATGCTGGCGCCGATGGGATTGACCGTGGCGCCGCAATGCCCGGCACGGGAGTGGCGCGACATGTACGCGGCGCTCGATTGCGCAGTGGTCGCCGCGGTGCATCCGTTCTACACCGCATCGATCCGCGAGTTCCAGGCTGCCGGCAGGCCTGTTGTCGGCTCGGCGCCGGTGGGGGTGGACGGAACCGCGGCGTGGCTGGATGCGGTTGGCGGCGCGGCCAATGTCGCTAACGCCAAGATCGATGCCGCGAAAGCCAAGATTCTGCCCTTGATCAAGGCCGCCATCGAAGCGAATCCCATCAAGGCGCGGGTGACGGTCTCCGGATATGAAGGTTCGGAGCTACTGGTCGCTCGGCTTCTGATCGAGGCCGGCGCGGAGGTGCCTTATGTTGGCACCGCTTGCCCGCGCACCGAATGGAGCGATCCTGATCGGGAATGGCTGCAGGCGCGCGGCACGCACGTGCAATATCGTGCATCGCTGGAACAGGACATGGCGGCGATGCGCAGCGAAAAACCCGACCTGGCGCTTGGCACCACACCTTTGGTGCAGAAGGCTAAGGAAATCGGGTTGCCCGCCGCCTATTTCACCAACATTGTTTCGGCGCGGCCGTTGCTGGGCGCCCCCGGTGTCGCCTCGCTGGCGGCAATCGTTGCGGCACAAACGCGCGGCAAGGCGCGCTTCGCGCAAATGGTTGAATTCTTTCAGGGCGTCGGTGTTCCGGACGCCGCAGGATACGGCTGGACCGGTGTGCCCGACCTGCATCCCGACGCACGGGCAAAGGCAAAAAAATTGCGCGAAGCGCGGGCCAAGGCGGCCGAAGCGGTGGGCACATGAATATGCAGGCACCTATGTCGATGGGTCTGGAATCAGGCGCGCGGGGCGGGGGCATGCGCCCATGCTAGTGCTGGATCATGACCGCGCCGGTGGTTATTGGGGCGCCGTGTATGCTTTCACCGCGATCCGTGGTCTGCGCGTGGTGATCGACGGACCGGTCGGCTGCGAAAACCTGCCGGTCACCGCGGTGCTGCATTATACCGACGGATTGCCGCCGCACGAATTGCCTGTGGTTGTCACCGGCCTGGCCGAGGAGCAACTCTCCAGTACCGGCACGGAAGATTCGATGCGGCGGGCGAATGCCACGCAGGACCCGGACATGCCGGCCGTGGTTGTTACGGGTAGCATTGCTGAGATGATCGGTGGCGGCGTGACGCCGGAAGGCAGCAACCTGCTGCGCTTCATTCCGCGCACGATCGACGAAGACCAATGGCAGGCGGCCGACCGCGCCATTAACTGGCTGTGGAGCGAGTTCGGCGCTAAACGCGCGCGCCCGAAGGCTCGGCCGGCCGGTGCCAAGCCGCGCGTGAATATCATCGGGCCGATCTATGGCACGTTCAACATGCCGTCCGACCTCGCCGAAATCCGCCGGCTGGTCGAAGGTATCGGTTGTGAGGTAAACCTCACCTTCCCGCTAGGCTCTCATCTGGACGATGTGACAAAGCTCGCAGATGGGGATGTGAACATCTGCATGTATCGTGAATTCGGCCGCTTGCTGTGTGAGGAGTTGGGCAAGCCGTATCTGCAGGCGCCGATTGGGCTGTTTGCGACAACCAATTTCCTGCGCAAGTTGGGCGAACTAGCCGGTGTTAATCCGGAACCGTTCATCGCCGCGGAAAAGCAGACGACAATCAAGCCGATCTGGGATCTGTGGCGAAGTGTGACGCAGGATTTCTTCAGCACCGGCAGTTTTGGGGTTGTTGCCAACCATACCTACACGTTTGGGATGCGCCAGTTCCTGGAAGATGAAATGGGCATTGCGTGCCGTTTCGCTATTGCGCGAAAGCCTGGTGAGAAGTCCAACAACGCTGCTGTGCGGGAGGCGATAAAAACCACCCCGCCGCTGGTGCTGTTCGGATCGTTTAATGAGCGCATGTATGCACAGGAAGCCGGTGGGCGGTCAATGTTCATACCGGCAAGTTTCCCAGGCGCCATTATACGCCGGCATGCCGGCACGCCTTTCATGGGATATGGCGGCGCCACCTACATCATTCAGGAATATTGTAACGCGCTGTTCGATGCGCTGTTTAACATCCTGCCCCTTGGCACCGACCTTGATCGCGTCGAGCCGACGCCCGCGCGCCCGGAATTGGCGGACCGCATGCCGTGGGACGAGGATGCGTCGGCGCTCTTGAACACGGTGGTGGAAAACGAACCATTCCTGGTACGCATCTCTGCTGCGAAGCGCATGCGCGAGAAAGTGGAGCGCGAGGCATTGCACGCCACCGAGGAGCGGGTGACTCTGGCGCGCGCGCAACAATCACTTTCGGCCTTTGCTGGCAAGCAGGCTGCATGAAATCGCCAGGGCACAATTTGCCCGAACGATCCCCGCCGCGGGGGAGTTTCGCGGCTTTGGCTGAGAGGCCGAGTTCTGGAGGGTTCTGAATGTCAACGCATATTGAAAGGCACACGGCCGGAAGCGGCCTGACCGTAGAGGAGGCCAAGGAGTTTCATAAACTCTTCGTACAAGGCTTCCTGGTGTTCACCGGCATCGCGTTGGTGGCGCACTTCCTGGTTTGGCAATGGCGTCCTTGGGGGGTAACCGCCACCCAGACGTCGATGCTCGACCATCTGCACCACGTCACCGCGCTGCTGGGTTAGGAGGCACAAATGTGGAGAATATGGTTTCTCTTCGATCCGCGGAGAGCATTGGTGGGCCTGGCCGTTTTTCTACTGGTCTTGGCGCTGCTGATTCACTTCATCCTGCTCAGCACCGAGCGGTTCAACTGGCTGGAAGGTCCACACGCCCACGCGGCGGTGGCCGAAACTTCCCAGCCGCTGCCCGCGACGGTGAAGTAACGTCTGGGCGGTGCGCGTCGCCTGGCGGCGGCGCGCACCGCGCTAGTTCTAAAATCCGAGGGTAACATCATGGCTATGCTGAGCTTTGAACAGAAATATCGCGTCCGCGGTGGCACGCTGATCGGCGGCGATCTGTTCGACTTCTGGGTGGGGCCCTTCTACGTGGGCTTCTTTGGCGTCACCACAGCGTTCTTTGCGGCGCTTGGCACGGCCCTGATCGTGTATGGCGCCTCGCTGGGCGGGACCGGAAACATTTGGCAAATCAACATATCGCCGCCAGATCTAAGCTACGGTTTGGCGCTTGCGCCACTGAAACAAGGTGGTACGTGGCAGATCATTACGTTATGTGCAGCCGGCGCGTTCATTTCGTGGGCGCTACGGCAGGTTGAGATATGCCGCAAACTCGGGATCGGGTTGCACGTTCCGTTTGCCTTCAGTTTTGCCATTCTCGCCTATCTCACGCTGGAAGTGTTCCGGCCGCTTCTATTGGGCGCCTGGGGCCATGGCTTCCCGTACGGCATCATTGGCCATCTCGACTGGGTATCGAACGTCGGGTACCAGTATCTGCACTTCCACTATAATCCGGCACATATGCTGGCGATCACGTTCTTCTTCACCAACGCGCTCGCGCTGTCGCTGCATGGATCGCTGGTTTTGTCAGCGGCCAATCCTGCGCCTGGCGAAACGGTGAAGTTCGCCGAGCACGAGAACCAGTATTACCGAGATGTCCTTGGGTGGTCGATCGGGCCGCTCGGGATTCATCGGCTGGGCGTGTTCTTGGCGATAAATGCATCGTTCTGGAGTGCGGTTTGCATCCTGATCAGCGGACCTTTCTGGACCCGCGGTTGGCCGGAATGGTGGAGCTGGTGGCTTAATCTGCCGATCTGGGCGCACTAACGACATCCACTCGTAGCAGAGCCAATCGTAGCAAAAGAAGGTCGGGGGAGAGGAATTCCGCCATGGCAACCTATCAGAATGTATTTACCCGCGTGCAGGTGCGCGGCCCAATCCACGAGGTACCGCTGCCGCGCGGTAGTTCGCCGCGCCTTGGAAAGGGCGGATTCAATCACCTGCTTGGCCGCATCGGCGAGGCACAAATTGGGCCGATCTATCTCGGCACCTCCGGTATCATGTCGCTGGTGTTCGGTTTCTTCGCAATCGAGATCATCGGCTTTAATATGCTGGCGTCAGTGAACTGGAGCCCGATCCAGTTTGTTCGCCAACTCCCCTGGCTGGCGCTGGAACCACCGGCGCCAAGCTATGGGTTGCGTATTCCACCCCTGGCCAATGGCGGGTGGTGGATATTGGCGGGTTTCTTCCTCACCCTCTCGATCCTTCTATGGTGGGTGCGGATGTATCGGCGGGCGAGGGCCCTCGGGCTCGGCACACATACGCCCTGGGCATTCGCGTCAGCCATATGGTTGTATCTGGTGCTTGGCTTTATTAGGCCCCTTTTGCTCGGCCATTGGTCGGAAGCAGTGCCGTTCGGCATCTTCCCCCACCTCGACTGGACCGCGGCGTTCTCGCTGCGATATGGCAACTTGTTCTACAATCCCTTCCATATGCTTTCGATAACGTTCCTCTATGGCTCAGCGGTGCTGTTCGCCATGCATGGGGCCACGGTGCTCGCCACCAGCCGGTTTGGCGCAGAGCGCGAGGTTGAACAAATCATCGATCGCGGAACGGCGTTCGAACGCGGTGCGCTGCTATGGCGCTGGTGCATGGGCTTTAATGCGACAGCCGAGTCAATCCATCGCTGGGCTTGGTGGTTCGCGGTTTTGGTTCCCTTGACGGGCGGCATTGGTATTCTGATGACAGGAACGGTTGTCGATAACTGGTATCTTTGGGGCGTCAAGCATGGGTTTGCGCCGCACTATCCGCCGTTGAACCACTCGGTCGATCCGGCGCTCACTTACGGAGGCCCAAAATGAGCTTCGGTCTCAAAATCGCGGGGGCCCTGGCCGTCGTCGCCGGCGTGTTTGTGGCGTCCCATTTTACGCATCCGCCGGTCATTACCATCCAGCGCGGGTATCGCGGAACCGGGGACGAAATCGTTTATCTGCCGTCTACCCTGGAACATCTGCGCGCGACAAACCAGGCGCCCGCGCCGGAACCGGCGCAGGACCCGGCTGGCCAGCCAGCCTCGCAGGTCTATCAAAATCTCAAGGTGCTCGGGAAAGTCGACGCCAATGAGTTTCTGCGGCTGATGGCGTCCATCACCAATTGGGTGGCGCCGCAGCAGGGATGCACATACTGTCACAACCAGGAAAACCTGGCCTACGACACAAACTATGCAAAAATCGTGGCGCGTCGTATGCTGCAGATGACGGAGCACATCAATAAGGACTGGCAAAGCCACGTCAAAAGTACCGGCGTGACTTGCTATACCTGCCACCGCGGTTTGCCCGTTCCGACATACATATGGTTCAATGCGCCGCCCCCGGCCCCAAATGCTGTTGGTGGTTTCGCGGAAGCCAATCAGGGCAAGAACCTAGTTTCCACGGTGGCCGCCGATGCTTCGTTGCCATACGACCCGCTGACAACATTCCTTGAGCAATCGAACGAGATCCGCGTTCAGTCGACGCAGGCGCTTCCCGGATCGGACAACGTGTCGATCAAGGGCGCCGATTGGACCTATGCCCTGATGATGTCTATGTCGGTCGGCCTAGGCGTAAATTGCAACTATTGTCATAATACGAGGGCGTTCCGGGATTGGGATCAGTCGCCGCCGCAGCGGGTGACGGCGTGGTACGGCATACGCATGGTTCGTGACCTCAACAACAACTACCTCGACCCGCTCAAGACGGTATTCCCAACCAACCGGCTTGGGGCGCTCGGCGATTCACCAAAGATCCAATGCGCGACGTGCCATAAAGGTGTCTACAAGCCGCTGTTCGGCGTGAGCATGGTGAAAGACTATCCGGAGATTGGTGCAAACGGCGGGGTCGATCTCACCGCCAATATCGGCAGTGTTGGCGACTTCAAGGAAAAGCCGTAGTTTGCAAATGAAATTCAGGGGGCTATTCGCCCTCTGAATTTTAACACGGCAAAATCCGGTGCGTTGCCAAAACAGAAATCGTAGCGCCGACCGGATTCAGTGCGACTCATGGAGTTGCGTATAGACTAAGGCAGCGAACTGATCGAGTTTGGTCGCCTTCTCGTCCTTTGCCAATGAAGCATTCTTGAACACCACAGGGCAGTATGCCGCGGTCAGTTGATTGACGATCTCCGCGCTTTTCGCATGCGGAACCTGATGCCGCACGTCGTCAATAACCTTATCAATCATCGGCAATTCATTATCGTCATTAATCTGCGCCAGCGCACTCTGGATGCCACCGTTCCGATCGCTGACGTAGTGGCCAAGTTTGGTGTCGCCAGGCTTGCCGCACCAATGAGTGGCCGCCATCATGCTGTCCGTCTTTGGCCTGAGATCATCGACCATTTCCACCGTTGCGGTAGCTGGCGCGCCGTTGCCCCAGGTTTGGCGAACGTAGTTGGCAACATCAGCGATTTGTGGCGAACTTAAGATTGTCGCAAAACCCGGCATGGCGGCATAGCTTTCTTGTGCCGGCAAGCCACCGAGCACGGCGCGAATAATATCCTGCGGCCCCTTGGCGGTGACGGCACCGTTGCCGGCCAGCGGCGGGACGGCGCCCGACAGGCCGTGCCCATCCGGCTGGTGGCACGAAGAACAATTCGTATCGTAAATGTTTCCACCAGAATTGTAGGCCACCTGACTTTGCATGGTCGCCTTGGTGTAGCTCGTCTTCGCGGGAATGGACTTCACGTAGATTGCGATGTCATTCAAGTCCGAGTCGGTCAGTTTGGCGAGGCTCACATGCACCTCCTTCATCGGCCCGATCGCGACACCCTTCTCCGGTGCAGCCCCTTTCTTGAAATACGTGACAAGGTCAGCCTGGCTCCAACTGCCGATGCCCTGCTTTGGGTCGGATGTGATGTTTGGCGCGTACCAGTTGTCGATTTGACCGCCGGCGTAACGTTCACTTTCGATGGGCGCCATTGCGGCGTTCTTCGGCGTGTGGCACGCGCCACAATGGGCGAGCCCCTCGACGAGATAGGCCCCTCGGTTCCATTCCGGCGATTTCGAGGTATCTTCCTTGAAGGTGCCTTCCTTGAAGTACAGGGCGTTCCAGCCGCCAATACCCTCACGGATGTTGAAAGGGAACACCATGCGATTGGGCCGGTCCGCAATATGGGCCGGCGGAAGCGAGAACAAATAGGCCTTGATGGCCGCGACGTCGTCCTTCGTAACGCGCGCGAGCCACAGATACGGCATGCCAGGGTAGATATAGGAACCATTTTTACGTAGTCCCGCATGCAGGGCGCGATAAAAGTCCTCACCGCTCCAGGCGCCAATACCGTATTGCTTGTCCGCGGTGATGTTGGGTGGCGCAATGGACCCGAACGGCGTGCCGATATAGTCGCCGCCTGCAAATGCCGGCTGCCCGGCCCGGCTATGGCAACCAACGCAGTCGCCGGCAGTGGTTAGATATTTTCCACGCGAAACAATACCCGATGTCTGCGCGGCAGCTGTCGGAGGCCGTATGCCATTGGCCGGCTGTGGCGCGGCGCCGGCGGTGGCTGGGATGCTGGCGCTGCAAGCGAGCAGCATATAAAGGTGGCGTCTGATTGTTCGTCCCATGCCCCGTCCTCACGCGCTTCACCGGCTGCGGCGGGAACGTGTGGCAAAAGAGAAGGTTCCGACTGTGCAGTTTGGTCACAAAGCCGGGCGCAACCAAGGGGTGAACAATGGTCGATGAGGCGACACCGCCGGACACAGCTCTTCCGCGCAGGGTTTTCCTTCAGGTGGAGCACGGCGTATACACGGCGCTCGGCGTCCTTCTAGCTGTCGTGGCGATTGTGGCGCTCGCGCATGCGGCTCTCGATGTCGTCAGCAGTATCGTTGCGTTCAATGATAACAAACGCCTGCTTTCCATTATGGACCAACTGCTGGTCGTGCTAATGCTGGCGGAAATACTGCACACGGTGCGCGCCTCGATGCGTTCGGGCTCGCTGACGGCAGAACCTTTCCTCGTCGTCGGGCTTATTGCATCGATCCGCCGGGTGCTGGTCATCACCCTGGAGTCCTCCGACGCAACAAAGATCGGCGGGGGATCAGCAAGTGCGGAGGACCTATTTCATCATAGCATGCTCGAGCTCGGGGTGCTTGGGATGCTGATCCTGGTCATGGTGGTCTCGATTTTCTTGCTTCGTCGCGCGGCCCCTGCGAGCGCGTCCGATGATGCAGGATGGGATGCCTGATCGGAAAAGATGATCATGGGAAGGATTGGAGCGGCTTGAGCGGAACGGCGTGCATTTTCGGGATGAAGCGAACCGTCCCCCACTTTCACTAGGCCACCGCGCCTCCTGACATCATGAACCAGCCCTTTCGCCAAGGCCACGTGAAACGCACCTGACGGGACACCGAGGGTTGCGACCGCAACTCCGGTAGAAGGTTCTCGTAACTCCAGCGGAGCGCAGTGGCCAACCGCTGACGTGCTTCCGGCGCATCGCGCACCGTATCCAGGGCATCCACCAGATTATGCATCAATGCGTCGACGGCAGCTTTAAGTTCGGGAAGATGCCTTGGCGGCAGGTCTAATTCCATGCAGGCGACGATATATCTGCGGAGTGCCGCCGGATAACGGTCGTGGCCCTCTTCCACTTCGGCCAGGAAGGCGTTCGCCCGGCGATCGAAGAAAAATTCCCAAGCCTTGCCAAAGTTCTCCAAGTGACCGTCCTGGAGGAACATATGTGCCATCTCACAATAGCAGAAGTAATTGCCACGCCGGACGCCGTCCTTGAGGTGACGGAGGGCACGTCCGCGTTCGGCTTGGGATGGAGATCCTATGTGAAGGTATATAGCGCCCAAGCGCTCATGGGCCACGAGTGCGCCACGTGCGGCGGCGATACGGTAACAACGTAATGCCTCTCCAAGGTCTTGCAAAGTCTCGCGGGCGCCGTGATGGTGCCTTTCGCCCTCCGCCAGCAACTCTGGGGCCGTCTTCGCAGAATGCCACGCGCGGCTGACGCCCGGGGTCGCCGCGACATCCAACACGAGGCGCACAATTTCCGCGGGCGATCCACGGAAAAACTCGCGGTTTTTGGCGACGCGCAAACCGCGGCGCTCCAACTCGGCATGAACGTCGTGCTCCGCGGCTTCGCAGTCGGCAAACTCTTGCTCGAACGCGAGCACGAAAGGCGTGGCGACGCCAGTTGCGGCGGAAAGCTCGGCAGTGCGTTCGTGCGCCGACCGGGTGGTGCGACCCACCTTCACCAGCCCCGGCATTGATGAATTCACCAGAACGTAGATCCATCCCTGTTCCATGCGACAGCCCCTTGCGCACTCGCCTGATAATTGCAGGCATCCACATATTTACAACCTATAGTAGTAAGTCTTTGCGCGCGAAAGTGTGAGCGGATCATACAGAGAACATTAGCGTTATCACAGCAAAGTGATTTGTGACTCAGGAAATAGGGTGCGCAGGCGCCTAAGACTGCGGCGTCAAGTGGGTTGTGCGACGGTCAGCGTGAGACAGAGCTAAGGATCGCAGGCTGGCCATGATCTGCTCTGACCAACATTCCGAACCAACTGATGTTGGCGGGATTGCGGCCGGTAGGGGCGCGGGATTCCGGCCAGGATGAAAGTGCTCTAATGATCGAGATTGAACGCGGTGTCCTGAACGTGCACGCGCAGTCAGGCTGCTAGGACGCGCCGGTCCGCCGTTCAGATCAACTTCATGACGAGGGAGTTTGCATGCCGTATCTTGTCGCCGCCGACCTGCACGAGGAACCAGCAGGAACTCGCTTCCGAAATGCTTTGTGCGCGGGTGGCATTCTACAAATTCCGGGCGCTCATAACGGTATGGCCGCACTTCAGGCCCGCCGCGCCGGCTTCCACGCTGCGTATTTGTCGGGCGCGGCAATGAGCGCCAGCATGGGTTTGCCTGATCTTGGTGTCATTACCCTAGACGAGGTGTGTTTTTTTGTTCGTCAGGTAACCCGAGCGAGCGGATTGCCGGTTCTGGTGGATGGCGATACCGGTTACGGTGAAGCGCTCAATGTGATGCACATGGTACGCAGCTTCGAAGATGCGGGAGCGGCCGCAGTGCATATCGAGGATCAATTGCTGCCCAAGAAATGTGGGCACCTGAACGACAAGCGGCTGGCGGATGCACACGACATGGCGGCAAAGGTAGCGGCCGCGGTGAAGGCGCGCCGGCATCTTTTCGTCATCGCTCGTACGGATTCGGTCGCCAACGAGGGGATGGATGCGGCGATCGCGCGCGCACGTCTGTACGTCGAGGCGGGCGCTGACGCGATTTTCCCGGAGGCGCTTGTTACTGCCGATATGTTTGCCGAGTTTGCGCAGCGCATGCCCGGCGTGAGCTTACTGGCCAACATGACGGAGTTTGGCCGCACGCCATTCTTCACGGCCGCTGAGTTTGAGGCGATGGGTTATGCGATGGTGATTTGGCCCGTCAGTTCACTCCGGATGGCGAACAAGGCGCAGGAGGATCTGTATGCGGCAATCCGGCGCGATGGCGGGACGCATGGCGTCCTCGAGCGCATGCAGACGCGGGGCGAACTCTATGAGACGATTGGCCTAGCCGACTACGAGGCGCTGGATTCGTCCATTGTGCAAACCGTCCTACCTGTTTCGGCCGAAAGCCGGGTTGATGTCTAGGCGTGGAAAACACGCGCTCGCCTAGGGCGCGATCGGTGCAAGTTGACGGAGTAGAACGCTCGATCGCGCCCTGGCAACCTGTCGAAGTTAACCAAGAATCGAAATTTTTCGAACATAGTTACGCCAACTTAGCGCCGCAAGAAACAAACTGGATGCCGTCGTGTCGAGTTATGAGGTTTTGTTGCGTGAAAGCCTTAACTCCGACGGGCTCCTAGGTGGTTGTTTGAGAGCGTGACTCACGCCGCCGGTTATTCAACCTCCAGCGATCACGCCCTAAATCACCGCCAGAATAGCCTCCGCGCGGCTGACATCGAAGTCGCCAGGCTTTTCTACCGCCAGATACGTAACTTTCATATCGTCGGCGACAAGCGCAAATCGCTGGCTCCGAACGCCTAGGCCTCGCGCCGTAAGGTCCAGTTCCAGTCCCAAAGCCTTGGTGAATTGCGCCGAGCCATCCGCGAGCATGGTGATCTCGGAACCAATATTTTGAGATTTCGCCCAGGCTGCCATGACGAAGGCGTCATTCACCGCCAAGCATACCAGACTGTCGATGCCCTTTTCGCCGAATGCGGCACCATGTTCGACAAAGCCGGGCAGGTGGCGCGCCGAGCAGGTCGGGGTGAACGCACCAGGTACGGCGAACATGACCACGCGCTTGCCGTGGAACAGATCATCGGTCGCAACCTCTCGCGGCCCATCCGTCGTCGCCACCATCAGCTTCATGGAGGGCAATGTGTCGCCGGTCTTGATCATGGTCGGTTAAGCTCGCGGTGGTGGGGTGTAGAAGCTGTAACCAAGGTTGGCTTGGCTGTCACGCAAGAGCGTAACGCCTGTAACAACGCTTGCATGGACCCGAATGGCGGCCAAAATGCGTTGAATGGATTGAGGCGATCGGATGGCGAGAACGGTTTTGGACGGTGAGGGCGCGCTGACCGGGCAATTGCTCATAGCAATGCCGGCACTGAATACTGCGCACTTTGCGCAGGCGGTCATTTACATCTGTACCCACACTAAAGAAGGCGCCATGGGCATTGTGCTGAACCGGCCCCTGGCCAGACCAAGCTTTGACGATCTGCTCGAGCAACTCGAGGTTTTGCCGGCACCCCCCACCCGCCGCATCGAGTTGTTCCGCGGTGGTCCCGTAGATTCAGCGCGTGGGCTTGTTCTCCATACAAGTGACTGGACAGGCGAAGGCAGCATGCTCGTCGATGATCGGGTCGCGCTGACGTCGAGCATGGATGTGCTAAAGGCGCTGGCCGACGGAGGGGGTCCGGCGCGGGGGCTGTTGGCGCTGGGTTACGCAGGCTGGCGGCCTGGCCAGCTCGACAGGGAAATGCACGACAACGCCTGGTTGTCAGCGCCTTCGACGTTGGATTTGCTGTTCGATAGCGATCATGAGACGAAATGGCGTCGGGCCATGGCGATCATAAAGGTTGATCCGCTGCTGCTTTCGGGCACCGCCGGGCATGCCTGAAGGGGCGACAAAGCTTTCTCGGCATGATTACCAGCACAAGCGTTCGATAATGCCAGTGGGCCGCAATCCCGCTGAAGTTGCAAACCGCTCGGCCGCGGATGGATCGCCCGCCAACGCCGCACCGTGAATGCCGCCCAGAACCCAGACGCAGTCGACGCCAACGCCCGCTGCGCCGGCGACGTCGGTGCGAAGGGAATCGCCCACTGCCAATACACGGCTTGGCTGGAGCCCAAGCATCGACAGTGCTGAGGTGTAGATCGCGGCGTTTGGCTTACCGATCCAACGCACCTCCCCGCCTTGCGACTCGTACCAGGCGGCGAGCGCTCCAGCGCAGAGAATACGGGCGTTACCCCGCATGATTTCCAGGTCGGGATTCGCGCAAATCATCTTCAAGCCCGCGCGCAGGCAAGCGGCGAGTTCAGGTATGAAAGCCACCAGTTCGGCGGTGTCCCGCATATCATCCGGGCCGGTATTCAGGACAAAGTCCGCGTCCTCGGGAGCGCACACCAGGGTACAGTTCAGCGCCTCAAGACCATTCCGATCCCGAGCCGGCCCCAAATGCAGGATGCGGCGGCCGAGGGATGCGAACCATGGGTCCTGGCGATCATGCAAGGCTTGCCAAGTTGCCTCTCCGCTTGTGAGAATGTGTGTATAAAGGGTGTCTGGCACGCCCAGGCCGCGTAAAGTGTGCTGGACAGCGGCAGCCCGCCGTGGTGCGTTCGACAGCAGCAGGATTGGTCGGCCTTCCAGGCGGCGCATACAATCGATGGCCTCCGGAAACGGCCGGAGGCCATCGTGGATGACGCCCCAAAGATCGAGAATGAAGCCACTATATAAATCGGCGACGGGTGCGAGCCCAGCGAGGTACCGCATTAACCGGCCGTGCCTCGGGCCTCGGAAACGTCGCCAAAACCGTCGGCCTGCAAGGCTTGCAGCAACTCCCGCTTCAGGCGTGGGATGAGCGCCGGACCGGCATACGCGAAGGCAGTATAAAGCTGCACGAGGCTGGCGCCGGATCGGATCTTGGCCAGCACATCGCCGCCGGTTCGAATGCCGCCGCAGCCAATGAGTGTGAGGCGGTCAGCCGCCAATCGATGGGCGCGGCCAAGCATCTCTGTCGAACGTGCGAACAGAGGCGCGCCCGAAAGGCCGCCGGCCTGCTTTGCATTCGCACCAGCGAGATCCGCAGGCCGCGCGATCGTGGTATTGCTGATGATCAGGCCAGCGGCGCCGTGGATAACCGCTACCTCCACGACCGCCTCAAGGCCGGCATCCGAAAGATCCGGCGAGATCTTTACCAAGATCGGCGGGCGCACTGGCACCGTCGACTTGACGGCGCTCAGGATTGCCGAAAGTCGGGCCTCGCTTTGCAGATCCCGCAAACCCGGCGTGTTAGGCGACGACACGTTAATCGTAATATAATCCGCAAACGGCGTCAGGGCCGCCACCATGGCCGGATAATCCCGCTCCGGGTCAGCACCGTCCTTGTTAATCCCAATATTGGCACCGAACGGACATTGCCGCGCCGCCAGCGCCGGGAGGCGTGCGCGAAAAGCCTCCAGGCCGTCGTTGTTGAAGCCCAAGCGATTGATCACGGCCTCGGCCACGCGCAATCGAAACAGCCGGGGGCGCGGATTGCCTGGTTGCGGCCGCGGCGTCACAGTGCCGGCCTCTATGTAGCCGAACCCGAGGCGCATCAGCGGCAACACAGCAACTGCATTCTTGTCGAAACCTGCGGCAAGACCGATGGGATTGGGGAACAGGCAGCCAAGGGCACGAACCTGCAACGCCGGATCGTCGCGATAAGCCGCGCCCCGCACTAAGCCGTGTCGAAGCGCGTATACGGCAAGCCCATGCGCTGTCTCCGCATCGAGCAGCCGCATGGCGGGTGTGAGAATGGACACAGCGGCGCGTGAAATCATGAATATTCGTTCCTGCCGACCGAGCGCGGTGGGGGCAAGCCTTGTGCAGCGGCAGGCTTGTCCGACTTAGCACGCATGTGGCGTGAACCATATCTGGAGACGTGTTGCAGATCGGCTTTGCATCGGGTCATGCTGGCCGCACCGTCCGGGCGTCCAGCAGGGCTCAAGGATGGGCCCTGCCTGGAACGCCTGGCACGGATGCGTATCGTCATCGCAACGCCAGAGGGCAGATACATTGCAACCGATGCCGGCATCGAACGGCATAGGATTGAAGTCCTGCAATTCGTGCCTGTTGCCCTTTATCCTAAAGGCGCGGTGTGAACGGTGCCCTGGTCGGCAACCACGCAAAGCATACGCCCCCCGTCTTTGGCCGACACCATCACCATATCGCCCGACGCCAGCATGTCGCCTGCGTCATCGAAGAAAGCTGGCGCCGCCACTGTGATCTGATCGTCGGCAGCGGCCTTGTAATGCCAAAGGGTAAAGCCGTTTGCGTAGGCGAGAACGGACATGTTGCGAATCGCGAAAGCCATGATCTGGTCCTTTTTCCAACAAAAAATGGGCCGCTCCTTACGGAGCGGCCCGGAAAGTCGATGAAGGGCGGAGTCCGCCGGGTGACAGACGGATGCTATTTACGATCTGATAGCATGTCAAGGATAATTTACCTAGACGAGCGATCATGCCACGATCCCCTTCTGGCGCAACATCGGATCAAGGCGGTCCATGGCTTCGCGCCAAAGCTTATTATCGCAGCCACCTGCCCGGCGCTGTGAGGGCGGCATCTGCTGCTCCCCCCACACGCGAAGCACGCGCGCATGGCACGAATTGATCCCTCGGTTGCGATAGAGGCGTTCCACGCATTGCAGCACGTCGTCCGGGTCGCAGGGTCGCGATACGCGCAACCTCTCGCTGCGGCCGCCATCTGCTCGCGCCTGCATCGCGCCGATCGTCCAGAACCAGGCGTCCTCAACGGAGGCAAACGGCGTATGCAGGGTTCCCTTAGGGAGCGGCAAGCAGCAATTCAGGGACATGGCGACAACTCCAGGTTGTTATGAACAGACCATGAACAACCTAAGAGGATTATTTTTCTGCGGCAAGGGGCTTAAGGTGAAAAATCCTATTGGCTCCAGCAAAAAATCCGCGCACACTGCTTCGATCACAACGACAGCAGGGGCACGTGAAGCACGAGGATATTTGGCGGGCACTGGATACGCTGGCGGCAGAAGCAGGCATGTCAGCGTCCGGATTGGCCCGTCGCTCGGGGTTGGACCCCACAACGTTCAACCCATCAAAGCGGCGTATGCCGGATGGAAGAGCGCGCTGGCCCAGCACCGAGAGTCTGGCCAAGGCGCTGAATGCCGCCGGCGCTGACCTGGAAGCGTTTGCCCACTTGGTGGCCGGCGGCCGCACGTTGCCATCGGGCCGGTCACCGGCCCGCAGCATTCCTTTGATCGGCTTTGCACAAGCGGGCGGCAACGGTTTCTTTGATGACGGCGGCTACCCCGCCGGCGCCGGGTGGGACGAGGTAAGCCTGCCAGAGGTGGGCGATCCGCACGCTTACGCATTGGAAATTTCTGGGGATTCGATGGAGCCGGTCTATCGGGATGGCGACATGGTGATCGTCGCCCCCGGTGCGCCGGTCCGCCGCGGCGATCGCGTGGTGGTTCGCACAATGCGTGGCGAGGCGATGGCCAAACAACTCGCGCGCCGCTCCGCGCGTCGCATTGAGTTGCGCAGCCTGAACCCGGAGCATCAGGATTACAGTTTTGACTTGTCAGAAGTTGCCTGGATGCACCGTATCATCTGGGCAAGCCAGTAGCCGAGTTAATTGACCGCATCGTCGGCACCGGACGGCAGCCGCTCCTCGCCCATGCGAATATCCCGTGCCTCGCGGCCGAAGCTCACCAAAATCGCTATGGAAACGGCTGCCGTTCCCACGACGATGCCCAACGGCCAACTGAGATTCCCATGAAAGTATGCGTCCGCGAGGCCGCTTTGAATCGGGTGGTTGATTGAAGCGAGAAGATTTCCCAACGTGTACGTGAGGCCAGGAAACGTGCCGCGAATGGCACTAGGCGAGATCTCGTTCAAGTGAGCGGGAATGACCCCCCATGCACCCTGCACGCACAACTGCATCACGAAGGCGCCCACACCTACCGCGACCGGGCTGCTGGAAAACGCCCAAAGTGGCAGCACCGGCAGCGAAAGCACGGCAGCCGAAACAATCGCCCGTCGCCGGCCGATTCGCTGCGATAACGTAGCGCATGTGATACCACCAATGATTGCGGCGACATTCATGAAAAGCAGAATCGCTGTGGTGGTATCAAGCGGTAGGCCATGATCCTTTGTAAGGAAGGACTGATATAGATCCTGCGTGCCATGGCTAAAGAAGTTGAACGCTGCCATCATCAAGACGGCATAGATCGTCAATCCGAAGTGGCGCTGGAGTACGGTCATAAGGCCGCCATGGCGCTCACGGGCACCTCGTGCCGCCCAGTCCGGGCTTTCCGGCACATTGAGGCGAATGTAGAGCACCAACAATGCTGGCAAGGCTCCCAGCATAAACAGGCCGCGCCAACCGACGGCGCCGATCGCAGCCCAATTGACCAGTGTGGCAAGCAGATATCCGCTGGGATATCCGGCCTGCAGCATGCCGGATACAATACCTCGCCAACTGGCCGGGACGCTCTCCATGGTAAGCGACGCGCCCACGCCCCACTCGCCTCCCATCGCCACACCAAATATGGCACGCAAAACCATAAAGCTGGTCAAAGACGGTGCGAATCCAGAGGTGAATTCCAGCACCGAATAAAGCAACACATTGGCCATCAAGGTTGGCCGCCGACCAAATCGGTCGGCGATTCGGCCAAAGATCAGCGCCCCGAGCGGCCGCATCGCGAGCGTCGCCGTAAACGCCCAGGAAACTGTGGTGCGATCCGAGTGGAACGTGCGTGCGACATCGTCGAGGGTAAATGCCATGATAAAGTAGTCAAACGCATCGAGCGTCCAGCCGAGATAGCACGCGGCCACGACATGCCGCTGCTTCCGTCCGACGTCAGCCATGGCGCGCCTCCCTCGAATGATTGAGGCAGGTATGCGACCGCGGCTTCAGTCGTCAACGGCGGGTCCTAACGCGGCGAGGCAGTGCCGCGTGGACAGCGCGATGTGGGCTACTTCATTGCCACGGTCGGGCGAAACTTTGCGATCAGGTTCTCGGTGAGCCCTTGCGCGTCAGCCTTGGCGACGGTGTTGTCGGGAAGTGCAATCGATATGATCGCGCCGGCCAGAAGGGGCGCAGCCTGAACCCAACTAATCTGATGAAGTACCAGGGCCGAAAAAGTACCAAAGGCGGCGGACAATCCGGCAACACTGGTCGGCTGCCGCGCCCATGCGAGAAGAGCTTTCATGGTAAATCTCCTTTTAGGTTGATGGTCACGGAATTTATGGAGTGTAGAACATCGCGGGCTTAATCACGCCTGCACTAACAACCGCGCTGTGAATCACGGCTGCAGGATGAACACCGTCTATGCTTCCGGCCCCGAGATCCACGCGCCATTTGTACGAGCCGCCTAAATCCGCCATGTAGGCATCGTCATCGACGACGCCGTAACATCCCAATGCGGCAAGTCCTGCAGCACTCCGTAGGTAGGTGTTATACGTCTGCCGTGCGGTCTCGGCCGAGTTCGCGCTCTGCGACCCCGTATAGATCACAGTGGACGAGGCTATTGCAGCTATAGTCGCCGGCGCTATGGTGATTGCGCTTGTTCCCGTGTTCACGGCAGTCACTTTCGTTGCGGGTGCAAGTCCGGTCCCGAAAGTCAGGGCCTCAAGCGCCGCCACGTTGCCTGAAGTGGGCTTGCTCAACGTGAGCGTGAGACCGCTGATACTGCTAATTGTGGTGCCTGCAGCGATGCCTGAACCGTAAACCGCCTGACCAAGATAAAGTCCCGTTGTGCTCTGAAGGGTTACAGCGGTCGTATTTGCGGGATACGACACGCTTCCAACGGCCTGCGAGGATAATGGAATGACCGCCGCTTGCCCGATTGTAATGCCTGTGACGCTCGATAGCCCAATCGAGGTCGTACCAGAAGCCACGACGCTGGTAGTTGCTGTGGACGTGTTGATCCAACTTTGGTTTAACAGCGAAGTCCAGCCGTCGCCGCTGATCGTGGTTGGCGGAATTGTGAAGCACCAAACACGCTTTCCAGCCTGGCTGTACCGGCTCACGATGGTGCCGATATATGTCTCGAGCGTTGTCGCGGAAACTGAGAATTGCTGGATATCGTTACGACCTAACTCCAGGAGCACATCCGTGATGCCAGTATCTGTCGCCAGCGCAAATTGCCCGGCGCCCTGAAAGTCCTCCTCCGACGCCGTCGTTGATCCCCGTGCCGCGGTCACAAAGGGTATGTTATTTTCCAAACTTCGCTGGACATACCCTTGCAGGTGAAGACTGTCGGGCAAGTCACCGGTGCCAGCAGCAATACTGTCGCCGAGCACCAACACAGCCCCAGGTGGGGTAACGCCGGCGCTGGGCGTTACCAGCCCCAAGACGGCCACCGGCCCCCAAAAACCACCCCCGGTATTGCTGACGTTTGTGGGAGCCATCGTCTGATCATTCAGAGTAGTGCTTCGTGAATCAAATTCGTTTTGCACGCCGGTAAACCTGAAACCGCCGGGATAGTCCGAAATCTGCAATCCGGCACTGCTCATCGTTGCTGAAGTCCGAATGAAATATTGCGTGTTTGGCGGCAACATAACGGTCACGGGGTCAGAACCGATAATGTCATGCGCCGGCACAATCGCGACACCGCGATTACCACCCCAACGGGCCGGTATAATTTGTCCTGTAAACGTGACGGCCAAGCCACCGCTGTTGGCCGCTGTCGGGCTGCTACTGAGATTAATTTGTGTCGCTGTCGGCAGGTTGCCACCACCTGCTGCAAAGCTGTTGACAACCGAAGTAACATAAGTGCCGGCGCCGAAATATGTTCCGCTTGAGCTGACCAACTGCCCGGCGCTCACGGAATTGCAGCCCGTTCCTGCTGTCGGCGAGCAATTGATGTACGTGGAGGAGGTATTAAACGCAGCGCTCGTATACACCTGATTCGACGGAAGCGTAGGGACAAAGACGCTGGCGTTCGAAATCGTAGCCAAGATCACACGGTCGACCTCGCCTTGCTGCGGCATATCGAACCCAGCATAAAGGAGTTTAATGGCAGTCACCGATCCCCACGCTGGCGCGTAACACATCACCTGATCCATGATCGAAGTGTTCACCGCATCATAGTAAGCGGCTGAGCCGTTCACCCCGCGCCGTGAGCAAATAGGTACCCACACTGGCCGGCCACCAAGTGAGCGCAGGCTTCGCTGCGGAGTACTGAGTGATGCTTGAGCGCTTCCGGCCAGCGTGGTGACCGCAAGGGGTACGATGGAAAGAAGTGCACAGGTGCGCAACCACATCTAATTAACCCTCCCAAGCCGAGATCGTTGTCGCTACAGGCGAGTATATTGTTATTGCGCCCTGGGTCACATATTGTCCGCTTTCGTAGAATGAACCCGCGGCAAAGTAGATACTGTCACGTGCATTAGGTGCCGCGGTGCCACCAACAAAATTTACCCAAATAAAGCTGTTCTGCGGGGCTTGAAAAGCTAGGTAGCGTCTAGATGTGTTTGCCGGAAATACGGCCGTGCTAGTCGGCGAAATGGACGCTGATCGCGATGCCGGCTGACCACCGACGGGTACCGCCAGCATCACAGCACCCGCCGCGGGTACAACGAACATGGGTGTCGTTGACGTGCCGCATGCAGCAGCCGTGCCGGCACCCGTCACGCAATGCAATGCGACTGAAGCTGCGCGACTTGCCCCGTCAGGCAACACGTAGGAATTAGCGGCAATCGCCGGCGCCACCAATATCATTAGAAGCCATAATCCAACGCATGCACACCGCATGATAACCTCCCAATTTGCCAGCGCTAGCCGAACGGTTTACAGGTGAAAAGAGACAGGATCGTCTCTGCTATGCAATATACACCAATCATTGCCTGAGATAGTTATGTTCGATAAACCAGCGATAAATAGGCTCCGCAAGCCACAGCGCCCCGCTTCCCAGCACGCCTACACCGACCACGACGCCAGCGGCGCGCGATCTCAGTGCAACAATCTCCGCAACAGGCTTTCGAAGCTCGTGCACAGCTTGGACCAACTGGCGCACAAACCCCGCATTTTCGATCGCATCGGTTCGTATCGCCTCTAAATCATGCTGCATGACGCAAATAACACAATCTAATTTCTCTTCAAGGTCCCGCTGGTCCCCGCGCAGAACCGCGAGATCACACCGTAACAGGTCATGCAGCTTATCAACTTGCGCATGCCGTATTTCGATTGTCTCCTCAAGCGTCCGCAATCCATGAATAACTGCGCCCATTTGCCGGAAAAGTGGATCCATATCTTGAGGCATAATTCCACCCGCTTTGATCAAGGCTGGGATGCAAATAGATTTCATTCTTTGAGCAACGGAGAAAGCCGCAGTGGCAATTCTAAGATTTGCTAGGCAATAGAGACTACGCCGTTGTTATTCCAAATCTGACCAGACCCCGGGGTAGGTTTAACTGTTGGAAGGCCAGACATGTAAAGACCGGTTCCGGGAGAAAGCCACAAACTTCCCTTCGGTTCTATGCCAATACCACCAACATTTGTCGTCATCAGGCTTAGGTTGCCCGCAGTTGCGTTTTGTAGAACCGGCCACCCTGTAGAACCAGGTATGTTTATTAGGCTCAACAGATTTCCACTTCCACTTGCCCCTCCGGCAGCATTCATGAATAGAGAGCCGCCTTTAGTTTGAATGACACCATTTACGGTGCCATCGCCTCCATCGAACACGATCGTCGGGGGATTACTTTTAGTCGCCGCCACATGACGGATAAAATTGGCAGCATCAACGACAGCGTTAATGCGGTAAAGAACCGAACCATCTGAAGCAGCGAATATATGGTCCTTGGTATTGGCAATTCCGGCAGGAGCAGCACTGCTCGCGGGGCTCTGAAACGTGAGATAATTACTCACGCTCGCCGCTGAATTATCGATGAACGCAGTGGAAATGGGTACATTACCCGGATTAAGGCCAAAGGTCGTAAGGCCGACTGTACCATTGGATCCGTTGATCTGAATAATTGTCGCCATGTTGCCAAACTGACAGGCACCGACCGTATTGCTAGACGAGTTAAACGTACTTGCGAAATCGAATGCAATATCCTGTGAGTTCCCTCCGGCCGGACCGCCATTAAAATTGCAACCTACAACATAGAAGCCGGAGCAATTGGTTAAACCAAACAGAATTTGCTGATCATTTGGGCCACCATCTCTCGAGATGTCTAGTCCCACAAAATAGCCGCCTCCCACGTTAGATGCGGAGACAGTGCCAAGATTCGTATTAACCTCACCATTCGCGGCCCACAGCCCCAGGAGCATCAATTTGCCCGGAACGTAGCCATGCCAGGTCGTAATGTTGGTTTGGTTAAATAAGTAGTCGGTGCCGACGACGAGAGGATTCGTAAAGTATATTCCCTCGCAATATCCCGTCTGCAGCACAACGGTTTCACCATAGTAAGCCTGAATACCATTTATCCTAGTGTCAAACGAGTTGTTGAGTTCGATAACCGCCGAACTGGTTGCCCCGGCCGCTGCCGGCGGCCCGAACCAGCTGACATTGTTTATCTGCACGCTCCAACAACCATTCAAGACAAAGCCACGCAGGAATGTTTGAGGGAAAGGCGATATTCCATTTTGTGCGTTGGGAGAGCCGAAGCACTCGATATCGCTAATGTGGGCAGAAACATAGCCAAACGAGACTTCGCTCGGATAAAGGAGGCTAGCGACGGCGCCGGTCTGACCAGTCGTATTCGCGGCGAAGGCTGAGAAATCACGCAGAACGACTTTATTAAACGGATTCGTCTGCGTGAACGCAAATCCAATGCCGGTATGCTGCATGTGAAGACGAGTTTGCCCCTTTCCGGCTCCCCGCAGCACCACCGGCTTACCATTCCACACCAATGGACTCGCCAGAGTATAATCTCCTGAGGGAATAAAAATCTCGCCTCCGGTGTTTGGCAAAGCATTGAACGCGGCGTTGAACGCACCGGTACAATCGGTTCCGTTTGTCAGCGCCCCAAAATCAAGCACATTAAATGTATCCAGGGCCATAGCCATCAGAGTTCGGCCCGATACCGCATTGGAAACGGCAACGATGCCGAGCGATGCCGACCCGACTATCGGCTCTGTTATCTGCCCTTGCGCGTTAAGTGTAACATAGCCGCCAATTGGCACCCTGGCTGCGAGAGCGGCTAAATTGGCCTCGGTCGTTGTCAGGCCGCTGGAGATCGTCGAAAGTTCCGCTGTGACCGATGGATCTGTGGAGGACGATATCGTGCCACCTCCACTTATCGCTACGTTGGCTCCTGCGGCGAACAAGCCCTGTAACGCGGAAAGTGGCAACAGCTGTGGCGTTCCGGCAGCGTTGATAACCGCTTCATTGGTGAGAACTAGAGAAGGCGCCGGCGCAAACTCAGCGTGGTCGGCTCCGTTTGCGCCGATGGCGCCATTTTCTAAATCTAACCCAACGCCAATCGAGACAGGTTCGGGTCCACCAGGGCCGAGAGAGACACGGCCAAGAAGACTTGCGCTCGGAAGCTCAATAGCTGGCTGCGTCGTCGCAAGCAGTTCAGAAACCGTTACGGCTCGTGCGATGCCAGATTGACTGAGTGGGAGTTCATCCTGAGCGCCCGGCGGAGTTGCAGGTGGCAGTTGAGGAATCGTCGGCATATTGCACCCCGCTAGTATTTGACGCTAGAATGGAAGCTGTAAGAAGCTTTTTACTGGCGAACGCGCTTTACTAGGCGATTGCAAGCCAACCGGTTGCATCAGTACCGGTTTGCTTGATCCAAAAGGTGTTCCCTGGCCCGCCATTGAGATTGCGGAAGTCAGAACCCGGTGGCGCGACGATTGAACCTGTAGGCGCTCCTCGTCCCACTGTGGACGTGCATCCGGCCGGTTCAGCGGCGCTGGCAATTTGAAGTGCGCCGCCCGCGCTAGGGCGCAACGTGACGTCACCACCTCCAACACTTTGCAGTACGGCGCCGCCGTTCCCGGTTGGTGCCAGGTAATCTATTGCGGGGAAGGAGACCGCGCGCCAGGCCCCAAAGACTCCCTCGATTTCTGCTGCGCCAAGTGCCGGAATTGTAATCGCGAAATCTGTCCAGTTTTGTTGGGACGGAGATGTTCCGTTGAGAGCGAGTTGGACCATGCAATTACAATTCAACCTAAGGCGACGCCCTCCCAAGACCGGAAGCCCTACATAAGCGGTTGCAGCAGCACCCGAACCATTCCCTGTGATTATGATGGTGGCGCCATTCCCAAGCAAACCGTAGCCAGAACCAGGGTTCGTTACAATAATCCAGATGACCTGGCCCTGATTGACGACCGCTATAGCGGCGGCACCATCACCGCTGCCAGCGACCTCGATTTCGGCGGACGTATAACCGGACCCACCTGCCATTACGCGTATAAAGCCAATCTGTCCCAATGTGTCGGCCTGATGGTCTGTGAGGAGCGAGTCAATTTCGGATCCTACGTTGAGCACCAATACCTCATCAGCAATGTCCGGTACAACCAAGGCTGATTGGCCGCCTACTGTGCTGCTCTGAATCGACATGACGGGTTGATTGTTCCAGCTATTGCCGCCGACGACCGCCTGATCCGTGTGAAGCCACATTGCTTGGCCAATGGTAGCACTTCCCCAACCATTAAAGTCGTTCCGTACAACGCTAGTGCCAACGCAACCATCGTGCACGAAAATACCTCCGCCCTGCGCCGCGGAAAATCCGATCCAATTTTCGATTATAGAGATCGGCCCCGACAGGTTGAAGGACAGGCTGGGCTCTATGGCGGGAACATCTATAGCCCATTGGTTGCCGGTTAAGAAGTTTGCCGAAACCGACACGTTCTCGCAACCACCCAGCAGAATGCCGGTTGCGGCATTAGCCACCTGATTCGATGCAATTAGGCTACTCCAACTGGTCCGTGCATCAATCCCTGCGAAACCGCCGGAAACCTGGTTGCCAGTTAGCCGCGAGACACATAATCTCGCAACAATCCCACCCCCTGCAGTATTCGTTCCATTAAACATCGAAATATTATTACTTATCGACGCGGAACTGCCGCTGACCGCTATCCCCCACGTCGTGTTATCAAAACAATCATTCCCCTCAACAAAGCAGGCCACGGGTGTGTTGGAATTGTTAGCCGCGCTCTGCCAAGATCCAACTGAAATTCCGATATTGTTCATGTTGCAGCTGTTACCACGTAGCCAGCTTGCACTTTCAGGAGCCACGGATATACCCGCAGCCTTGTTGTTTTGAGCGACGCAATTTCGTAACGTGACGGTTCCGGCTCCAGTCACCACAATGCCATTCGCGCCATTATTCAAAAACTGGCAATCCAGCAACTGATGTTCGGCCGCGATTCCACAAGTGATAAGAAGCCCGTTTCCGGCACTCGCTCCCGATGCATTGAGGAACTGACAATCAGAAAAATTGGCCGAAATGCAGGAAGAATCAACTTGAAATGCTGGCGAGTTCGATGCCAGTAAGTTATTTTCGTCAAAAATGATCCCGCTTACATATATCGAGGCGCCAGCAGCTTCGATCCATGGCTGTTGCGAGAAGATTTCCAAGCGCCGTACTACCGTCGCGCCAGGCACTCCCAACAAGGCGATTGGTGCACCGATAGGCAACGGTCCATTCATGATATAAATGCGAGCATCAAGTCGCAAGGGCCGGCCCGATTGCGCTGCGGCCGCGAAAGCCGCGGTATTGTCGGTAACCCCATCGCCCACAGCGCCAAAGGATTCGATACTGATTGCGTCGGCCAGCATATCGGAGATGAGCCGATTACCAACTCCCCCACTTGGAGCAACGAGCAGATTCGAACCGCTTATGTCGGACAGAACGCTCAAACCGCCCATAAACGCGGCATAGTTGGCCGCCGCATTCTCACCGCCTTGGGCAATGGCTACGAGGTCCGTCGGGCTAGGTGGCCCCGCGACGGGCAGTGCAGTCACCAAGAAGGGCGCCGGGGCATCTATCGTTCCATTTGTTACTGGGAGATTGGCTCCTAACGAGATAATCTCCGGCCCGCCCGTGCCCGCGCTAACCCTCCCGAGAAGCGAGTTCTGCGGTAGCGCAAGTGCAGGCTGTACGCCAGACAAAATCTGCGCGCGTGTTGCTTTGCGAGCAATATCAGTCTGCGAGACCATAATCTCATCGGTGTCGCTCACCGAAACGGCGGGTGGCAGTTCGTCTATGGTTGGCATGCCCTAGCCTTCACTCAGTTCGTGGTGATCGGTGCGTCGGTCTGGTCCGTAATCGGTGCCCCTGTCTGGTCTATAATGGCATCCGGTGGCGTCGGCGGCGTGGCTAGGGACAGCACCGGCAAACTGACTGTTCTGCCAATCATGCGGCCGCTATTTGTGCCCATGGACACTGTGATAGCATATGTAGTTCCGGCAAAACCCGCATTGAACCACATGATTGCCAACGCGCCATCCGCACTTGAGGACAGCAATGTCAGGTCGCCCGGATTGCTTGGGCTTATTACAACATCCAGAGTTGCGATTGCATCACCTTCGTTCCCTGCAATTACCTCTGATATGTCGAGAACATAATCAAGCGTATCCGTTGGGTCCTTTGTTGGCCAACTCAACGGTGGCTGCAAGAGTTGCACAGTGCCACGCGGAACCGTGCCGAATCCATCAATTACAATCACGCGCGCCGTCGACGGAATCCACGAGTAAGTAGCCGGCGTAGCCATCTTTGTGACCCTCTAATGTTAACTTAGCGGAAGGAGTCGAACGACGTTCCGAACGGCATCGCTCAGTACCGAGACGTCTGGGGCTTCTGCAACAATAGCGGAAGGTTGTTAAAATCGAAAGAAACAACCGGAATATCGGCGGACGGGCCTACCACTCAACCAGCACAAGGCCCGGTCCACCCTGCCCACCCAAGCCGCTGAAGACGCCGCCGCTGCCGCCGCCGCCAACCACCGTGCACGAACTGCCCGGACTGGATGCGCCACCTGAAACAGCGGCAACGGCGTTGGCCCCGCCGCCACCAAAAGCAACGCCGCCCGCACCGCTAAGAGCAAACGCACTGGTTTCGATGCCGGCACCTCCGGATTGACCGGTTACGGCAAATCCAGAACTGATTGCATTTCCACCAGAAGCTCCGCCGGCACCGACGCCACCAGATGCACCGTTCGCGCCAGCTTGCCCTCCTCCAGCAGAGGCAATATTGCCGAAGCTTGAGGAGCCTCCAGGCGTTCCAGTTCCGACTCCGCCGTTGCCAACGGTAACGAAGAAGCTCTCACCAGGCGAAACAGTGTAATAGCCCTCGGAGTAACCGCCGCCGGCGCCACCCCCACCCGCGCCGCCGAAGCCCGCGCCACCAGCACCGCCCCCTCCCCAGATTTTTAGTTTAACGACGCTTATCCCGCTTGGGACAGTCCACGTTCCCTGTGTCGTTGGCGTGAAAATAGCGAGACTGCGTGTTCCGGGACTTAACTGCGGTAACTTCCAAGCTAAAAATGGCGCGCTCGGCAATTGCACGATATTGGTTGCCGATACGGCTGTTTGGCCACTCTGAACCGTAATGACATAGAGTCCGGCCCAGCCGGCGTCAACGGCGGGTGTCTGCTGAAACCCCACAGTTCCCGGCGCACCAGCCTTTAATTGCAACTGCACTTGTTGCAGGCGCTGTGTGTTCTGCGGTAAGCCGTCACCACCAGGACCGCTGTAGGGCTGCGATGGATTGGCCGCATTGTAATAAGGCAATACCACGGGAGTGGTATCCACTTCCAATAAGCTCGCCTCAATCAGGTAGTTCACAGCCTCACTGGCGCCTGTCGGTGCCGTCAACTGAAAATTCGTGGGATAAAGGTTTGTCCCCATCCGAAGGAGCGGTGCAGTCGGTTCTGAAGCCAGTGACCCGAATGGCAAAATATCGACATCACCAAACTGCGTGATACTGCCAGCACCGATTGAAACAGTCATAGATGTTGGCTGTGTTGCCAGGCATTCGAGCCCATCAGCAACAATGTTAGTCCCAAGCGTTGCCTGCGCCAAGTAGCCAATCGCAACCATTGTGCTGCGTTCGGTGCTTAGCAGGTCGGTGTCCAGCGGTATGGCGCCTGGATAGACGATTTGCCTGTCCATTGTCTCTTCCCCCAATGAGGTTAACTACTAAGACTCTTCCAGTTTGTCGTCACGTAACAAGATCGCGCTCTAATTTGATAAGCGGACCCAAGCGACGGTGGCCGCAGGCAGCAGCCGCGGAATGCCAGACACAATGCTTGCATCAGCGATTGGCGTCGCCTCCATATCAGGGTCGCCGTATACCGGTATGCCGCCAGTGCCGTAGCCCGCCAACTGAGCAATTCCGCTACCTTGCGGGCGGTAAGCTGTAATAAACATCTGAAACGGTAGCGACAGGTTGCCCCAACCCCCCGCCACTCCGTAGCCAACGCCGCCAAGCGTGTAGCCTCCCGTGTCGCTTGTAAGGGCCGGCTCGAAAATAACCGGTGCGCGGCCAGTCAGCTGCTGTAGCGCTGTGCTAACTGCCGATCGCGTCCCACGTGGCCGAAGGAGCTCATTCTTAATACGACGCACATAGGCGCTATCCTGCTCTAGAGGCAGTCGCGGCAGCGAGTTGCCAAAAAAGTCCACGCTTATCATGTCAAGAAAAATGCCACTGGCCGTGGAAATACGTGCCTGCTGAACAACGAATTGAATGAGCGCGTAAATGCAGGCCCAAGCAGCACCAAGTCCGTCGAGCAGTCCGCCCAAGACGACGGCGTCGTCGGCGAACCAACCTTCCGGAACAAGCGATCGGAGCCGGGCCGCCATGTCGGAAATATCGCCAATCATACTAATTCACCGTAACAGAACCCGCAATGATTACACCATTGTCTGGCGCGATCAGATCCGCGGGCTCATTGTTTATAAGGGCGCTCGTTACGCTTATCACGCTTGAATCAGTTGCATGCGCGATGGCTTCGATTCTTGATACGGCAAGAATTCCAGCCACAGGAAGACTAGCTATCCAAAGTAAAATGTTTTGCTGAACTGCAGCGGCGACGCTGGTAAAGGTCATAGAATTGGTGGTTTGCAGCACCACATTCACGGCCGCTATCGTTACTACGGGTCCATTTACCGAGAATGTTGAGCCGATCGGTCTTACGGCGTTGACCGCGCTCTGCGCCGCTGAAAGCAAAGCGAGGGGCGGTGATCCGGTCCCATCATCTACGATCGCGCAAAAATTGCCAATTTGAGCTAGGCCGCCCATCGTTTGATTCTCAAGAACGGCGTAGCGAAGTCCCTGCTGTATATTCGCGATGGCAGATAAAACGGCAAATTCGGTTGCCTGCGAGCGGCTATTGATGTAAAGCCGAAAACGGGTGCAGAAAGCTAAATCGGTTTCAGGGTCCAAGCCGCCACTTGTAGGCGCCGAGTTTGTAACAACGTCAACACCCGGTATGGGTGACGACAGTATTCCAATCGCACCGCTCTGCACGTTCCCCGCGCTGCCAGGCTGTGTTGCCACGACGGGGACATTAATACTGCCGACACCTGAAAGCAAGGTGTAACCTACGGTGCCGTTCCACGCCGGATTGGTAGGATCTGCATCAACCGTGAACGTCTGCGTGCCTAGCGTGACGCGAACAATTGTTCCAACTGGGATCGTCGTCGTGATTCCTGCATTGTAACGACTGAAAGTTACTACCCCCGCGGCGCCGATAGCTTGCAGTCGAGCAAAAGAGAAGTCGGCCATCCAACTATCGAGATCTGGCCCTACGCTGGTGGCGGCGCGTGTCATAGACAAAACCTGGAGCACCAACCATTGCATCCACAGTGCCACAGAAGCGCATGCCTCGAGCAAAGCGCGCAGTACGCTGCCGACCGTAAGGTCCAGCAATTGAACCGCCGTGCCCTGCAAAGTCGCCGCCATTTGCTGAATCATTGCGGTAAACGTTCGTACTGGTAGCTGCATGTTAATTGCCCACGGTGAAAGTGAGTGATTGTGTGCCGCCGTCAAGAGCGTCAACGTAATTGATTTCCAGATAAACGCTTCCGTTCGGAAAGGTCTCAGCCGCCACAGCGGGGTCGGGCTGGCGAGCGACTGCGGACTCCGCAAATATCTGACTCTTTATCACTCCGACAATCTCGCGTTCATTGACGACTTTGCCTACGAATTGCCCAAGCCCCGCACCATACTCTGGATTCCAAACGTAGTCATCTTCATTAGTGAGTAATCGCCTTAGAACCCTCTGCTGGCCAAGAGTGCCGCCAGATGCCAACGCGATGTCCCCGGTTGGACCTACAGCGAGATCACCACCCCACACCAAAGTTGCGTCGTTCATCATCATTGCACCTCAATCGGTAGGAGACGGCGGCGCGCTATTTGGCGGATGCGTGTGAACGTTGTAATCATTGCGCAATGCTGCGAGTGACCCGTAATAATCCGACACTTCGCCCGTTACTTGTAAGCTCCCGTTGTGAAACCACGTCCCCGCACTGCTGGAGATAGACCCATCATTCTGCAGCTTAATGTAGCTGCCTGTGCTATGGACCAGCCAACATTCGCCGGAAGGGGCTTGCGGCGGAGGGACGTTGGCCGACCACAATCTTCCTACCACGATGCCCTGTTCAGCATCACCTTCTTGCCACAGCACAACAACCTGATCTCCGGGCTGCGGCGCGCACGCAAAGCCCCATCCATTACCCACCCAAGACGTCGCCACAGGCAACCAGCCGGACAATACAGCCTCAGGCTGTACAAGCACCCGAACTGCGAATGTAGCCGGATCGACCGAACTGACCACGGCAATTCGAGGATGCGCCCACCCCTGATCCAATTGCGTGGATTGACCCTTGAGAATATTTAGGAGATTGTCCACGAGGGTCGCCTTGCTTGAACATGCTGTGTAAAACCAAGGCGAGTCGAAAATCGACGCTCCACCTCAAATATAACGTATGTGCCGTCAAAATCCGTATTTGTACCGGATAGCTGAAGTTGAAGGCGCGGCGCGGTGATTACGTCACCTGGAGCCTCGTAGCTTAACGTACGTTCGTGGCCGCCCAGCTGGGATGCAGTTTTTTGCGCCAATGATTGCGCGTCGGAGACCGAAAGGTTCGGTCGAAGTGCAATCATGTTGCTGGTCGTCGACGTGCCGGCACCGTATGTAGCTTGTTCTGTCACAGCTTGTTGGGTTGAGGAGTTCCAACTCATGACCTCGATCGTGAAGCCGGAAGCGATGACCAAGTCTCGGCTTAACTGCATCGTCATGCATGTATTTGGCTCGACGGCAATTGTCTCCACGCCCGGCGATGGCGGTCGAAAGAATAAAGTAGTTCCAGCAACCCAGACATCGTAGCCTTCTTGTTGTCCGAGCCACGACAAAACGTCCCATTCAGTCGTAGCTCTGCCGTGCTGGCTCAACGCCGAGCGCGTATGCCCATCCTGAAAGAACCGCCCAATCAGCGTGCTAGTGGGCACCACGGAAGCAGTTAGTCCGTGACGGCCAGCTAACAAGGTAGCAACGTCACTCGATGTAAGGTTTTCGAAGCTCTCTCTTGTTTGGGCGGCCACAAACAATGCGGTCATATCCCGGCCGCTCGCACGCACACTCTCCCGAATCGGGTCGATCTGAATACAATCTGCTGCCCCGGTAATCATTGATTGCCATGAATTATCGAATCCAATCTGTACCTCTACTAATAGAGGCAAGGACGTCCATATCGAAGTAGGAGAGGCGCTCAAAGCAGCGCTAAACGAGAACCTATCAGCCCCCAGGTAAGCGTTAGACTGAACTTCAATTTCATAGACGCCGGTCAGGGCCACACCATTAACTAGCACTTGCAGCTGGGGCGTACGAACGTTAGTTTGCGACAAGGGTCGCCCCCGTTCCATTCGTGGGATCAGGAATGATTAGTGTAACAAGACCATCCAGCCAAGGGTCGGAGATGTCATTGGCAGCGGCGATAATATACCAAAGGTTCGCGTCACCGAGCAACCGGTTGGCGATATCAAAGAGATTTCCGCCGGTTGTCGAAATCGTCTCCATTAGAACGCCACTTGTGAATAGTTGGCCGCTGCCCGCGCGATGTAGCCGCGAGCGGCCGTCGCGGTAGCCAAAGTTTCAGCGGCGCTGATGATGCTGGGCAGTTGGTCCGCGCTCATTTGAGGCTCCGCAGTTTGAATCGATATCGCAATAGTCGATCCGGCACTCTGTAGGGCAATGTTCGCCGCCGAGTACAATGTGGTGCCAGATCCCGCGCTGCCCGCCGTTGCAATCGCTGCGATTGCAGCGGTGACGTTGGTGAGGTCAGCCGCGCTCGCGAGGTCCGATGCTACCGCTGAAAGAAGAGAAACCGTTTGTGGCAGACCCTGAACACTTGGGTCATTCACGACAATACAGCTGACTTTGTAAGGAATCCACCAACTGTTGCAGAAGGCCAGTTGCAGACTACCTATGACCACGGAGTAGAAAAACTCGTCCCAAGCAAGGGTCACGGGCAGCCCAGCGATCCGCATCGCGTCCAGCGCCCGGGCTCGATCGGTCGCATCGTCGCCTGACAATATGCCTTGCCACCCGATATCAGCGTCATCCGGTCCCATCGCGTCCACCACGCGGACGCCGCCTGGCAAGCGATATACCGCGAGCGACTGCGCGCCGCCAAACGTGACGACTGAAGGTACTTCGAACGCGGTAAAGGCAACGCCACCGAGGGAAAGGCCCATGGGCTAAACTCCAATCATTGCACCTACTGGCAAGCGATTTCGGGTCGAATCGAAGGCTGCACTGCCGCTTGGCTGGCGACTTGCCGCCTGCGTCAATGCCCGCGTTACCCATCGGCCCATCAATGTGCCATCCAGATATATGTCTCCCTCGGTCGGTCCCGCCGCGGACGGCGCGCTCGAGTCGTTCGTACCCGTTTGGCCTTGCGGAGCCAGTCCAGAACCGGGCGGCGCAGTGCCTGAGTTGGCGAAGGCCTCCCCAAACGGCATCTGCATACCGGCAACGCCGGGCGCCATTTGTATTGTTCCGGATCGCGAGGTGCCCACAGGTGCAAATGATCGATTTGCATCTTGCGGCAACGCAGGTGCTGCGGTCCCTGCCGAAGAAGACTGTCCAGATCCGCCGGTCGTCACTCGGCTGCCAGGCGGCGACGCCACTCGGACTGTCGAGGCGATGAGCGCCGCCCCGCCGCTAGATCCCGCCTGCAGAGATGGCCAACTGTTGTCGCCGATGGATGTTCGCGCAGTGCCTGACGAGGTATGCGGTTCCAAAGCAGGGGGACGGAATATGGTTTCCGTCCGCCGGCCCATGGTCAGCGTAACACACCGTGGTGCGGCCGCGTCGGGCCTGCCGGAGATAGGGGGCAGATTACGGGAGACTGTTAAATTCGATATGTTGCGTGGCGCGTGAGTGGACGGGGATGGCGTGTTTGCAGCCAACGTTGAGGCCTCCCTCACACCGACATTACGGTTCACGACACCGTATTCATTTCTCGTTCCAATATAAGATTTGGCGTCGCGATTATCTCGTGCATTTACCAGGGCGGGATCGAACGCCGTCGGATTTGCCGGGGCAGAGGTGCCGCCCAACGGCGGCCCTTCAACCCGATCGGCTGTGGCCGAGCCCGGTAGGAGAGACGAGGCACTCTGGCGCGGCGCACGCGCCGATGGGGTTCCTGCATGTATTGAACCAAGCAAGCGATGTCCAATGTATAGCCGACGCTCAGCAGACAATCCCAATTGCAACTTGGAGAGCTCGCGCTCTCCGCTAAGGAGAGCTAGTGTCATCCACCCTGCCTCGGCCAGTGCAGTTTTGCGTGGAGCAGAGTCATTCACGGATGGTCTCCTACGAAACGAAATCTTGGAAAACCGCTATCGGCGTGTTTGCAAGCCGTCGAACCGTGTAGGTCGTGGTAGAGGAATGTCCGGCACGAGCCTGCGCTGCATACCAGGTTAACCTGCTGCCGCGTCATTGACCGACCCACCGGTATCGGCACCAGTCGTACTCCAGGCCGTCCAGTTGGCCGATCACAACGATCCAGGCTAACCGGTCCGCTATCGACAATGAGAACGCCACGTCAAATGGCACCCCGTTCTTGACCAAGTAAAGGCAGTCGATGAGATCAGGGTGCCGGCTCAGTTTCCCGAGGTCGAAATCTCCGTCGCGTCGCAGCACTCGTCCGCCAAGGCATCGGCGATTGCGCCGAGACCATCGTCTCCAAGCCGTTGCACCAAAGTTTCTAATTGAGCTTCGCTCACCGGCGGCGGCACAGGTATGTCATCAATAGCCGTAACGGAGACGGCAAGCAAAGCCATTCCGAGATATGGGGCATTCTGCGCAAGATCGCGGCCGAGCGCCTTGAAGAGGCGCAATCGATCGAGCGCGGAAACACGCCGAAAGGAAATTTGTCGTCCACGGTCGTCACTAATCACAAATGACGCTGCAGCGTCGGCGACCATTCGCCCGGCAGGACCTTCCACCATTAGAGGCGCTGCCTCTGGGTTGCATAGAAGTCAAGTCTCTGCTTGACGCTAGCATCGCCGCGCCAGGTGCCCGAGTTTGCCAGTTTGAACACCACACCACTGAATTGATAAGTGGATGTTGAGCCGTCTACCTCGGCGATATACTGATAGACGGTGCCCGCCGGAATGGATCCTTGGCTGAAAAACGCAGTTTCGGCGACTGCAATAAAGTCGTCCACTGCGCTCGTTCCGCGTTCCACCTCAAAGCTACCCTCCCAGCCCTTCGGAAGTTCTGCGCCCATTGGCACACCATCCAGGCGGTCAAGCCTGACCGATTGCGTAATCTGCCGACTATCGAAGCCGGTAACGTAGGTCAAATCGACTCGCCCAAATGGACCCATCACGACCAACTGACAGTCGCGACCGATCGAGAAGGAGTTTACTGGCATGGTAAGCATGCTCCCGATCTACTGAGTAAATCTCAATAGTATGTGAAAGAACCCCAGGCTTGGGCGCGAGCGGCTTCCGTCGCGCCTTATTCAGCCGCGGTGAAAACCGTCAATGCAGGTCGGGTCAGCCAGATCGCAGTAATTCGTTACTTCTGCTAACGTAACAGGCACATTGACCTGCGCTTCAAAGGCGACCAGTGCCGCGATGGCCGCCGAAAGCACTGTCGCCTCTGTCGTGTTTCCGCTGGGAGTGTCTTGCCAAGCCAGCAGGGCGGCTTGTGCCGAGGCCAGCAAAGCGGTGAGTTGCTTCACTGTGTCTGCATTGGCTTTCGGGTTTGCTATATACGCGGCTTCAACTGCGGCGGCGACGTTGTATGCTTCCGTCAGATCGGCTTGGTTCGTTGGCGTATTCGCACAGGCCGTCAGATGCAAAATACCAGCAATCAATGGTGCAATCGTCAGTTTGCGCATGGTAATCTCCACTATTGGATCCGCCTCGCATTAGGGGCAGATGGTTTAACAACATCGGAATGTCATTCAGATACGTGAGCTAGACCGGCTTGGATTTCCTGTATTGGCTTGCTTCCCTGGCCGGCATTTTCTTCAGTCCAACATATATTGATGTAGCATCCATTATCTGTGGCGAGACATCCATTACGGAAGCCTCACCCTGTCGGCAGAAGCTGCCGCTGCACCACAACGGTTTGTCCGCCTTCCACATTAACAATAAAGATCTCGTTGATTCCCTGAAACTGCACTTGCGCATCGCTTTGAACGTAACCCAGACTGGTTTGGCTAAGGGGGTTATTGCTAGGATCGCATATTACTGAAAATGGAAGCGAGCCATCTGTGCTACCAAGGATTCCCTGGCTGAATAAGTTGTAAAGATAGCTCAATTGAGTGGCCCGTATACGATTAAACAGCCCACCGTTAATCACTTGCCCGACAAACTGGCCCATGCCAGCCGCAAGCGTGGCCGCGATGAAGTTCGTCATTCTGGTGTAATTGTCACCGTTGGTCGCCGGATTGCTTGATGTGTTATGACCACATCTCACACCCCAGTAGGCTCCGCCCGGCTGCGGATTGCTAACCAAATCAATGCCTGCCTGAAAGAGTACTTGCAACTCAGCGTCGCTGTATGTGGCCGATTGTCCGCTCCCGGGCGTTCCTGAGCTCTGCGTACCTATGATATTATACAAAGGCTTATTCAAGCTCGACTGTTGAGGCGACAGGTTTGCTAGAATACCTGCCACAAACCCCTGTGGAGAGACGATACGAATAAATCCATTCGTTTGGTCAAACCAAAAAATCCAATCGCCAAACATCATTTTGGCTGAAAACGAATCTAGTCCGGCTTGCTGCAGTACGGTTACGGCATCAGTGATGGTGTCGCCGGCCGGCCCAACCAAAATCATGTAAGCACCTTCGGAGGCGCCAAAGTTTGCCTGAGCTACCCATTGTGTGGCGTCGTCAGTGTCACAGAGCACGCCGATGCTACAGCCCTGGCTGCGTAGGGCATACATGCCGGTTCTTGGGATCGTATCTTGCCCAACTAACGTTGCCGCGGTAACCCCCGCCACGCCGTCTGTGCCCCCCAATAATGTCTGTCCTGAAACAGCTACTGGTGCGCTCGATACGGCTGAACCGGCGCTTGCAACGATCAATTGAGAGTTGCCGCGCATTGGCCCCTGCCCACTGTTTACCGCGGATACAAGGTTCTGCCAAAATTGGGCTGGGGTGGGAGCGGAGATGTTGTCAAACCATTCGGGCAACTGGCCCGGCATACTAACCGTCAGGCGCCAAGTGCCGCTTGCCGATCCGGCCCCAAGAGACACAGAGATGGAGTTCCCACCGGAACCTGTGAACAGTGCAATCAGCTTTGCAGCATAAGCACCATTCAAGAATTCGAATGAATACGACGCCGCTGTGTCTGTCCCGTCCGTGACCCGAACGCAGCGGAAGGCCGCCGCACCCTGCTGGACAGCAGTCGCAACATTTGTCCCCATGTCATATTTGCGTGCGACCACTGGTCCAAAGGAAGTGGCATAATTCGCCATCGTCGCAAGAATAACCGGCTGATTGACCGGCCCCCAACTTGCAGTTCCAACAAGTCCCACGAGGTTGGTTGGTACACCGTTCAAAACCAGGTTTTGCGGAGGAACGATCTGAACATATAGATCAGGGACCACCAACGCGGTCGTATTCAAACTACCTTGCTGATAAATCGGCATATTTAAACCTCCTGGCGTTTTGTAGCCAAACGGGAGGGTGCCCCAACGCGCATCACACTGTGAGCGTACTCTCCCCTTTGCATTTCCTGAACAAGCTTTGCGTCATCGATAACGGATCCAACTTGATATTGACGAAATGCTCTTACAACAACCAAGGTTTCGACCATGCCTCACCTCCCTTACGCATAGATTGTGGTGCCGTTCCAGGCGAGATCACCGAAAAGCATCGCCGGATTGTTGTTCATGATCGTTGTGGCATACTCAACCTCATAGTTGAGATCGCGGCGATAAATCGATGATGCTTGATCAGTATCGTAATTTGCCGTAGAACGATACCGCAACCTGCCGCCAGTTCCATCTGCCAGTGTAAGAAAGCTGATTTGGGTCAGGGTGCAACCGATCATCTGGGCGACGAGGTCGCGAAGGTTGGGTGTCGGTGCCCATACAGACACTTGAAAGCCCTGCTCCTGACGGCTCCACTCTTCTAATGAGCTAACTAACGAAGCCGTCCGGGCAATAAAATAATAGGCGCCAGGGACAGTAATAGTTGCTTGTGTTAGCCAGCAGATCATCGTGGTTCGTAAAGTATCCGCAAGTGCCGCAGCGACTAGGGCAGCGCTGTCTCCGGCTTGCGCCTGATAGACATATGCCTGTTCATCGACCAATACGCCGGCCAGGTCACCGGCCGAAGTGGTACCCACGAAGGTTGCCGAATTGCCGGATGTCCCAACAGTCAGGGTTGGAAATGTCGGCAGCTCTGTTATTTGAACGCCCCAGCGCGTCGTGTTTCGCGTAGTGTCCGCCAGTGGAAAAATGCTTACATCGACGGCTCCACTGGAGCGGTCAGCTATAAGCGCCCCGTTGGTGGGCCGCCCACGATAAATACGCAGGGGAACACCCAAAGTACTGGATGCACCAGCCCCATTCGGATACGCTGCGCTAATAACCGCATCTACCAAGGCTTGTTCAACATCCGCAAGTTCCGCCATTGCCCGACTCACATGCAATTGTCGTCTTCACGACGAGAGCGAAGATACAGGTCCCATTCACGTTCTAATTCTGGCTTATTGCCCGCCCACTCCAGAACACCCCAGCTATTCCGCTTCAGATCGGTATCAGGGTCAAAACCATGGCGCACAAAAAGATCCCACCGACCCAAATAGGCCCGCCGCTGTTTGGATCCATGAAATCGATGCTCAATGATTCCAGGCAATGCCGCAATTCGGCCGTTAACAAAGGCTTGTGCTCGACTTTGCCAACGGTTCAGGTGAGCGCGGTAAGACGCGCTTGTGCTGGCGGGATAGCTTCGATCTACCAGGCCCGCTAATGCCAAGGCCATATGGTGATCTGCGCTGCCCATGCCGGCGAGCTCGAACAAGCCGCCGGTCCAATTGAGAAATTCGCGTTGGCAAGCCCAGAAATATCCGCTGTGCGGATATGTTGCATATCCGCCATCAAAGGTCCAAAATCTATTTCCATCAGCAACCAAAGGTGCACCCTCAAGATACTGGTTGCAAAATGAATTGTGAACGCCAATCAGTTCATCATTCGGTCCAAGATCAAGTGCGCGGCTCCAAGTTTGAATGACGCGATAGTGCTGCAAATGCTCGACAACCTCTCCTGCCCAATCGGACTTACGGTGCCATACATCAGCATCGCCCCACGCAATGTACTCGGCATCCGGCAATCGTTTAATGCCCTCATTAAGCGCGCATTCCTTGCTCCACGCCCAGCTGTCTGCGCGAAGGCCGACGTGGTTCACATGTGGCAACGTGCAGGAAAATGCCCTCTTTCCGTATTGCACCTCGACGACGGTTAACTTGGCGCCGCTATCAAGAATGTGCTCCACCCAATCGACGTAATGTCGATGCGGCACCTGCCAGCGCAGCGGGTTAAAGCGCGCGGTTACCACATGCAACTGGTCTCGTGACATTCAAGCGGTCTCCAATCAACTAGGGAAGTTAGCGTTCGTGCGCGCTTCGTTTCTCGACGATGCGGAATGTTAGCTCTAGCCGTCGACCTGGCGCAAAATCAGCCTCCAGCCAAGTTTGCTACATTGCGCCGCCGCGACTATGAATTGTCGCCCTAAATCATCGGCGACTATGTCTGCCACCTGCAGCGGCGTCGGCAACGCGGGCAAGTATGCGACCCAGTTTCCGAAATGAGTTTCCGGTAATGTGCCCGGAATTCTTGCTGTTGCGGCGATAAGAAGCGTAGGCCAGCCTGTTATCAACTCTTGAGCCGCGCTAACAACGTAGCCGCTGTAGCTACCGCTGACTGCCGGCTGTGGCCGATAGATGGTTACATTATTGCCGGTTTGGACACACAGAATGGGCTGAGTTGGCCACTGCGAGGCAATAAAGAAGCTTGCCGCTTGACCAATCATGTAGTCGCCCGGCAAGGTGTAGGATGAGTCAAACACTCCTTGCCAAAGTATACCTGCATACCCGTTAATGCCAGTTGCGGTAACACGGGACGGGACAAAGGCCGCACGCAATTTAATAATGCGATTGCGGCTGCTAAGTGGACTTGCATTTCCACTCGACCTGTAAACGGTATATGGCAGGCCGATGCGGCGCGCTGCAGTGCCCCAACCCTTGCTTATGAGATCCTGTAAAGCTGAGCCGTCCATCATACCACCCAGGTTAAGCCGGCAAGCCCCAGCCCTTCGCCCGGAGGAATTCCCATGAACGTACACAGTCGCCTGCGCCAACCGTCGAACAGCCGTAGACGGTCCGCAACTTCGTATCTATTATGTTGCCACCCTGCCGCGCCGTCACTGTCCAAGTTCTCCGTCGACATTGGAACGGCTGACTCAAGCTGATTTAGTGTCGATATATAATTTAGGACAACGACCTGCTCGTCGGGACTCAGGTTGTTCATTCTGTATTCAAGTGCGCCATAGGCAGTGAAAAACCGCCATCCCATATTACCGTCTGGCGCAGCGCCGTAAGCCGGATAGCCACAGTGACGCCGAATATCGGTCTTCTGCTGGTCGGTGAACATTTACGCTCCAGCCATATCGATTGAATGATGCCGTCCAGAATACTATAGACGGATAATGACCACTGTCGGCTGTCGGCTCCGCAGCGGCCATCATCCTGTGCTTTTCCCGTGCTTTTTTCGGCGCGGTTGGGCCAACTAACCAATGTGCTCAATCATTACCGCACGCTTGAAGTTGGCATTGGTGGCAGTTGCCATAGTCGTGCTGTTTGTGGTCGTATCGGACGGCGCACAGAAGCCTCCAATCCAATACCATGACTGCGCTATAATCTGTTGTAGCCGGTCAATGGGCTCGCGCGTCACCATGCAAATGCCATCCACGATCGTAACGATTGAGTTATCTGGAGCCACATCATCGGCAGCCATGCCAGCGAAATCTCCTTCTATCAGGGCGCCTTGGCCGACGATGATCGGACGCCTAACCATTGCTCCCGGTACTGCAAAGGAAGGCTCCACATACGATTCGTTCGTCAATACAAAACGCAACCCAAGAAAGTCGTTCACAACGCCTTGTCCGGGTCGGAAAACCTCAACAGCGGAAGTTGTGCCTATGAACAGCCGTTGGAAGTCCTGATCGGCAAACAGCTGACGGGCGCTGATAGGGTCAAGATAGCAATTGTAGGCGCCATCGATGTCGGGCACCGCATTAACTCGTAGGTTAGCCACCGCGTCCAAAACGTTAGAGAGTGCGAGTGTGTCGCCCGCCTGTAACAATGTTGTATTGGTCCTGCCATTCGGTCGCAAGACAAGTGAGGCAGTGGCGGCCAAGACGGTATTGCCAGCGGTTCCGTCGGCGATCGATGCATTTGATGAGAACGTCAGCGCTCCTGAGATTCCACCAGGAGTGGTGGAAACGTTTGTCCCATCAACCGCGGCGCCAACAACGCTGTAGGAATCTGAACCAATTATAATAGAAAGCGGATTTGTGATCGAGACCGGTTGTTGAACACCGTTCACGAACGCGGTCTGAAAACCGCGAAGATCGTCGACGCTCACGGTCGGACCCGCGGTCGGAATCGTCATTCGTACCCAGGTGTTACCGGCAAAGTAGGCGTTGAAAAGCGCATTTCGTGCCAAATCGTCCAGGCTGCGCGCGGCCTGCTGGCCATTCACATATGCATTCTGTAGAAACTGACTAGCAATGCCCACCCGGCTCGTCACCAGGTTGAGATCCATCGTGGATGCATAGTTAAATAAGGTGAGGGTATACTGCTCTACGCCCCACGACCCAGGGGTAAGGCCGTTATCCAGGTTCGTATTGTTTGCGGGCGCTAACGGTGTTGTCACTGCGGGCCGAAGTCCGGCCCGTGTCTTCGTCAGCGTCTCACCGATCCCCACGGCGAAATCTTCTCGATCTGCGACGGCTCGATACCCAAGGCGAGATTGCAGCGCCTGCTGAAACTCCCTTTCTAGAAAGCCCTGCTGAATGATCGGCTGCAGCGCGGCAGGAAAGTTTTGAATTCCCATGAAAAACCCCAGTGAAGAGGAGGCGCCGCCTCCAAGGTCAACGAAATATGTATGAGTAGCGAATTATCGAATTGGCTTAACGCCGCCGAATTAAGTCGGCGCGCGCGGTGCGCCACTCCTGCAAGCTCATTTCAGTCGCGAGTTTGCTTCGGGTCGGTGTGCTTGGAGGTGCACTAGCAAGACTGCTCGAATTTGGTGACTTGAACAACCACGGTTTCTCTCGTTGTAGCTTGGAAATAACGGACGCAGCTCCCTTAACGGCACCGGTCTCGTCCACATCAATGTCAACCGCATCTATGAGCTTCAGACCATCGAGATCAACCATTCCATTTTTCAGCGCGTGATGTTTGAGTTCTGCATTTATTAGCCGCCGGTTGGCAACCTCTTGACTGTCGCGCAATGCTGTTTCTAATCGGACATTCTTGGCCCGAAGTGAAATCATCTCGTCTTCGACATCTGCCGCATCGATTTCATCTGTCATTCAGGAACCTCATTCTTAATGCGAGCCAATTCACCGGTTACGTCTGCGATGTCATAGGTAGGCCCGAGGATATGCAAGCCGGTCTCTTGAGATAGAAGTTGGCACTTTACCAGGGCTTCGATGGTCTGTGCGTCACGTTGACGGTCGAGAGAATCCGGAGGATACCAGTTTGGCCAACGTAGGTTGAGCGGTGCTTCGGTATCAATCGCCGGTAGTACGCATCCATGGACTCGGATGTCGTATAATCGGCTCGCGCGAAGCATCATCCGAGATAACGCCAAAACTCCAAATTCTCCATAGCTGATGCGAAGATTGTCCGCCAGCCAAAGCAGCCCTTGGTTCATGAGTTCAAGCGAGCGGCCGCTAGCCGGCGCGGTCAGGCGGCTTGCGTCCGCCCGATTTCCATGCACGCTTTCAAGCGCCAGTTCGCGCAGAACCCGCACGTAATCAATGACGGCTTGCGACGCCGTGCCCGCAATCTCGAGTAGCTTGGCGTCGCCTTTCTCACTTACAACGAGTGCGTTTGCCGCTCCACGAACAATGTTTGCATCTAATCCCACAGGCTCGCGAATGAGCAGAGTCGGGTCACTACTATACTTCAGTCCTCGACCCGCCTGACTCAATTGATAATCGATTTCGATAGAGGTATCTATTGCCGCCTGAAAAGTGCAGCCACCATCAATGCCCAATCCACCCGGTAAGTTGGGAATCCAAACCAGCGGCACAAAGCCCAAACCATGCCTTACACTACGATGTTCATCCACAAGGCTTGGCCAACCTGCACCCACAGGCGTAGGTTCGTACCATTCCTCGCGCACGCTGTCCCATCGGCGCATGAACCAATAATAGATATCGGACGGGGAAATATCGTAGCCTTGTTCGGCCAACTCCGCGCCTGTCACTTTGTAGCGCTCAGTCACATGCTGAAGCGTATCGGGCGCGTCCGGCTCCCACACCGGAGTCAGATACTCGGTGCCAAGTACACTTAGAAATATTCTACCCCGCAGCACGCGCAACAGTATCGCAACAGATCCCACACTCCCCCGAAGCGCTGCTTCCATCATGACCGAGTTAAGGCGTGTCGACTGTGACAACGCTGCCAAAGCGTCTCTCACGGCCAAGTCGGGTGAATCGACGGCCGGAAAATGTCCATCACTGAAGAGTAGCGCGACGCTGTCTTCAACGACAACTCGGGCTAGTCCGTAGCGAACCGACGGCCGCCGCTTTCGAAGTGGGATATACTCACCTCCCGAGGTTCGCTCCTCGTGGAACTCATAGGGTAAGGCGTCATACAGCGTTCCGGACAGAATTCTATTTAATATGTCCTGCCGCCGCGTGCGTGCCGGGAAATCACGATCATATGGGATGAGGTCGCATATGGTTCCAAACACGGCGGTATCCTTATCGATCTAGGAACGGCAACGACCTAAAATGTGCAGCTTGCGGCCGCACCGCCAGCATTCGAAATGCGCGCGACAACGCATCCACCTGATCGTCTTTCTTCCCATGCGGGAACGCCGCGAGTTCCTCGAGGAAAATCTGGTTCCAGGTCGCTCGCCTTACGTATAGATTTCCGGCTGAAACTTGCGAGGCGACCGGATCAGCGCGAACAATCTTGGGACCTTCTTCGGGCGTACTTTGCACGCGAAAGCCGGCCAACATGCGCGTCAACATGGCTACCTGGTATATTCCAGCCTGGCCAGGATCGCGAGGCAACCCGATCGCCACCGTCTCTCCATCTTGTTCTGCGACATCCCGAATTAACGCCGCAACCTCCGTGGCAGGCAGCCGCACGCGCCGCACGTCCTCAACCACGAAGCTGCCCTGCTCGCTCTGCGACAGCTTTACACCCGCGGTCCAGTCTGGGTCACCACCCTGCCCGCCAACACCGGCGAGATCCCAGGCTCGCACCGAAGTACCAACAGGAACGATATCCAATAACTGAATTTTCGAGAGATCGAAGAGCCTACCGCTATCTGCCAATGGCGCCTGTTGAAAAAGCGCGGCAAAGCATCGGTCACCAAGTGTTGTCTGCTTAGCGATCAAGGCTTCGCGGTCCTCCCATTCCGGCCACAGCGCTTCTCCTGCCGCCCTGTTCATCGGATCCGGTAATTCCGCGAGCGCAGGCAAGCGTAACACTTTCCAGCCATCTTGCTGCAACAGCCGGCCGGCGATGTCGTCACTATGCCATCGAGTCATAATTAGAATGACCCGACCATTCGGCTTTAGGCGAGTTACCAGTTCCGATCGGTACCAATTCCATAAACGGTCACGAGCAGCAGAACTTTCCGCATCTACAAAGGACCGCACGGGATCATCTATCAAGGCAAGATCGGCGCGGCGTCCCGTTACCCCACCATGAACGCCAATCGCGAAATATTCGCCCCCGCGGGTCGTCGCAAACCTCCCGGCAGCGCGCGCGTCTGGCCTTAGTTCTAGGTCAAGTCGCTCGGAATGGTCCGATATTAGCATACGCACGCCGCGCCCAAAACTCTCGGCGAGGCTTGCAGTGTGGCTAGCGCTGATGACCGACGCGGTTGGATTCTGCGCCATCCACCAGGCGGGAAACAGTAAACTTGCGTAGGTGCTCTTTGCCGAACCCGGCGGCAGAAGCAACATTAGCTGCTTCGTGTCACCGTGCGTTAGCGCCTCCAGCGCTGCGATGATCAGTAGGTGGTGACGGGCCGGCGCATGATCACGTGCGGCTAAAGCGAACGTTGCCCAATCAGCCAAGCTACTCCGTATCTTCTGGCGCAGAATCAGCTCGTCACTCATCGGGCTTGCAAAGCTCGTCAAGCTGGTCATCCCACAGAGTTCTGAAGTGCCCGTCTAACGCGCCACGAATCGTATGCGCATGCAAACCGGTCGTCGCCGCGTTTGCGCGTAATAGGGGCTTGTCGAAGTGACCGGCAGTAAATTCTGTCGGATGGAGCTTAATACGAGGTCGAGGCGAATCGTATCACTCGCCATCCGCCGCCGCTAAATGCCAATGCGCGGCAAGGTATAATTCGCCGCCAATTTGGTCGTGCTTCAACTACAATTACGCGGCGTTAGTGCATATCCCGGAAGTGCATTTTGCCGTATTGCGGTCACTCACGCAAAACCATCATCGTAAGTTCAAATATAACCAGATGTGGGGCTTATGTCCAGGAAAAAATTCATGTTGCCAGCGTTTATGCTATGACTCTGCACGCCCGTTGATACCATCACGGACCGTGTGGTGGCGAAATGCCTGTCAACTTACGCAGACGGGACACTCGCGCGACACGCTATTATCAAATTAGTCTCCAACGCACACGGCCGATCAATGCCAACTAGCAAGAATGCATTTGGAGGCATAAGCGGGTCGGCGTCGCCTTGAGCAAAGACAATGATCAGGAAACCGAGTTTTTGATTGCCCGCCTGAGCGCGTGATGCCGAGAAGTTATGGCGTTCAGGTCAACAGCGCGCCATACTCAGCGCCAAACGCAAACCGCCATCGTTAATTGATTTATACCGAATGTTGGGGTAGCTGGGCAAGGAAAAAATGCAGAGGCGACGTCTTTTATCCTACATACAACAAACGCCGGGCCTGGCTCCCTTTTGGGCTACGGCCATTCTTGCCGCCTGCACCTCAGGATTACCGTCGAGGTTCGTCGGTGATCTGCTTCCAGTCGCGGGTAGTTGCGACAAGGGTCATCGGGCTGTTCTCACCCGGGCAGGCTCATCCATCACGTTTCTGCCGCAGGACGGGGTCCTCGCTCTGGATGGCCAACTCTCGGGTAACGGAGAAATGTCCGCCTCTCTCAACCTACGCGGCATGAACCACGCGCCATATCGGCTCGTTTTTTCCGGCAAGGTTTTGGAAAACCGTATCATAGGAACTTACGTCACGCCGCGCTGCCGCTATAATGTTACGTTGGACGGCCGATAAGGCTGTTTATGTATCGTATCCAGGTTGTGGTTTAGTCCCACATGCACCCGGGCTCCGTCTGCCTTTTGCAACGCAATGAGTGCGGCCAACACCATGTCGACTCCTTGTGTGTGCCAGCGCTGCACAGCCTTGTGGTCCGCTCCCAACACCGTTCCCAAGCGCCGCCACGAGTACAGATGCCGCTCCGTCACCGGGCTTACCAAGCTGCGAGCGCCCAAAATGCGGCGTAGCACAAACCGCTCATCCGGAATGAATGCGATCCACCCCAGCGCCTCATCCATGCGGGAAATCCGCGATGCCGATGGAACAGGCGGACGAATCCGCCCACGTTCATTGCCATATGCCTCCATTGCATTTTGCACCACATCTAGCTTTGAGAGTCTTAAACGTGTGGAATATCCTGTGTTGGGCAAGGCGAGCAAAGTTGCTCCGGCCTCCTCCAATCGATAGACCACGAAGCCCGCGTCAAGCTTCTCATGCCGCGTATGGGCACACGAGGCCCGACCGTCCACGCTAGAACTGTTCATGAAATGTTCCTTCTACAGAAAAACGGGAAATGGGTACGGCTGTCCCGCGAGCACAGTTCCATCGGTGATGAGCGCCCAGGTCGCAGGGTGCCCCGGCGGCCTTGCGGGCCGGTCACGCGGCTCCAGAATCATATCCATTGAGCGGCGCGGGCCATGCGCCCCGATGCGTCGGCCACGTTCAACAACCGTGTTGCGGGTCAGGTCCAACTCCGTGGCCACTTGGTCCCATGTCAACCCTGCGCCCCTCAGGGTTAGTAGCGCCTCATCCAGAACCCCTGTCCAAATTGCCATTTTGCGCATGCCATCACCTCTCTTCCATGTGGCGCATGTTAGCCCAGCTAACGGCATGACGTCAACAATAATAACTGGATTTGTTAGCAGAGATACCCCATACTGGCGTCCATGGAAACTTCATCAGACACGGTCGGCTCGCGGATCAGAGCCTTGCGGCGAAATCAGGGTATGACGCAGGAAGATCTGGCCCACGCGTGCGACGTTAGCCGAAGTGCGGTTGCTCAGTGGGAGACCGACCGTGCTGGCCAGCTCCGCGGCAATATAACCCGCATCGCTGAAGCGCTCGCAACAACGGTCGAGCATCTGCTACAGGGAAGCCGTGCCCACGGCGATATCACCGGCGATGAACTCGCACTGCTCCGCCTCTACCGGGCCTGTGATCCCGAAGATCGCTCTTTTCTCCTGCGAACGGCTCGCAAGCTCGCGCGCGCAAACGAGTGACTTCTTAGTTGAGCGCTGGTGACTCGGCGCCGGGCGCACATGGAGACCCGGAATTTACAAGCTTTTCGCCTTCACAACTCCACAAGTAATCCATTTTACAATATTCACCACCCTAGCGGATTACGGATACTGTAATTCGGGCCTGATTACGCCATGTTACTATCATCGATCCAGTATGGAGCTGTCATCATGACGTTCGCGGCCCCCTCTTGTGACTTCTATGACGACGGACTTGTTCATGCCCACGAGTGGTCACGCGCAACTCCGCCGGGTGCCCACCACCTCGAAGGTCGTCGGTCGTCCTCATCTAGCCGTTCGTCCGGCGACAATGACGATCGTAGCGCTCACGACGTCCGCAGTACAAACGCAAAGGGTAGATGACACCGGCGGTACCCTGTAGCCGCGATTAGAGCGTGATCGCTTGAGGTCGAACAGCCGGCGTCGTGAATCACGCTCTCAAACAACGAGCCAGAGCGTGATCGACCGTTAACCAAGCCAACTTGAACAGATCCCGCTCTGGTATCCAATGCGTCGATCGAGCGTGAAGGTGCCGGGGCGAGATTTACTCCAAACCATACCACCGAGAATCGACGCCGAATACCCGCAACTGGAGTGGCGCCAGCCTTTTGCAATTTGACGGACGTACCGTCACCAACTTCCCTCGTGTTTGCGCAAGCAAGTGCACATTGCTTAGGGCAGCATCGCCATTAGGCTGTTCAGGCCGCCGATAAAGCTACCCGTAAAAACAACTACTTGGGCCTGCTCGAAACTCCAAATCGAAGCACTTACCGTGCAACAGGCCGTACCACCGCGCCTACCCATCGTGCTGGCAACCGCGGGCACCAGCCGTAACCTATAGGGTCACATGCCTCAGACTGTGCCGCCCTCGGCTTGCGCCAGCGCGCGAGCCATTTGACTCAACGCTTCCTGGTGCTTTTCGTTATCGATCATCGCAAAATTGCGCGCCAATTCCAGGCACATACGCTGCCGTTGCGTCATTTCGGCCGGGCCGCTGTCTGCGTGCATTCCCTCAAAGAACCACGATATCGGAACGCTTAGCACCTGCGCAATTTCGTAAAGCCGTCCCGCCGAAATGCGATTCAGGCCGCGCTCGTACTTATGCGCTTGCTGATAGGTGACGCCGATCATCTGCGCGAGTTGTTGTTGAGATAGCCCGAGCATAATCCGCCTCTCGCGAATTCTGCCGCCGACGTACCGATCGGCATCATTCGCCCGTGGACTCGGCCGCGCTTGCCGTTCAAGCGACGCATCCGCCCCAGCGAGATCGCCAACGCCGGGTTTCGACCACGTGTAGGTTCCGTATGACACCAGCGTCTCCTAAGGCGATTGCAGGCCGGCAACGCTTCCTCGATCAAATCGGCAATCGCTCCGACGGGAAACGAGGAAGACGTCATCGTTCATATGGGCGGTTGTCGTGAGGTCCAGCGACCCGGCTAAAGCCAGGGAAAACGCGCCAACACCCCGTCCGTTCCCATCGGCGTTGAAAGAAAGCGAGGTATTGCTCACCTAAAGGGTGATACAAACGGAGATCATGGGTTCCAGACCGTCCCCGACACGGCAGGGCAAGGCCGCGACATTGTTTCGGAACTCTTCGGCTTTATCCACAAATCGAACCAAGCATAAAACATTTCCAGGTAGGCTAACCCCTCTTACGGCTTGGTACCGGTTTGCTTCGCCGCCAACTGCGAACGAAGTTCTGCAACCTCCTGGCGCAGAGCGCGCAGCTCCTCGGCGGCATCGCCAACCGGTGCATCCCCTTCGCCAGGCCGGTAGAACGGCGAAAACAAGCTCATCGCGCGCTCCATCATGGCAACATTCTGCCGCCTCATTTCCTCCAGGCCCGGGGGAAGCAGATTACCCATGGTCTGCTGCATCGCCTCGCGAACCTGGGCCTGCTGCCGCGCAATCGCGCTCATGGTTTGTTCGACATACCTGGGCACCATACCGCCGAGGCTATCCCCGTAGAAGCCGATGAGCTGGCGCAGGAAGGCCGTCGGCAACACGGCCCGGCCCTTGTTCTCTTCATCGACAATAATTTGAGTCAGCACACTTCGGGTAATATCCTCGCCCGACCGCGCATCATACACAATGAAGTCACGGCCTGCCCGAACCATGTCGGCAAGGTTATCCAAGGTAATGTAGCTGGAACTCTCAGTATTATAGAGGCGGCGGTTCGCATACTTCTTCACGATCACCGGCGCCTCGGCCAGGGCGGGCTCAGCTTGATCAGCTACCTGTGGTTCAGTCATAGGTTCCCCCGGCATTCCGCCTCAGAGCTTATCGTTACCACGCGTGCGGCGCTGCACCAAATGCATGAGACACCACCAACACCTGGGTCCACTTTGGGTCGCGGCGCCGCCGTGCGTATGGTGCGGTCCCACGGGGGTGAGGATAATGACACATGGCGGATGGGCAGCGCGCAGCGCCTCCCCCAGATCTTCAGGCGCC
>Ga0116228_10000125_pt1 | contig 49536 bp, 39 predicted proteins | sample S1TSphfallax_2_FD_89694 | JGI IMG/M metagenome (GOLD analysis project Ga0116228, IMG submission 89694) | Host-associated microbial communities from peat moss isolated from Minnesota, USA - S1T2_Fc - Sphagnum fallax MG | ecosystem: Host-associated > Plants > Peat moss > Unclassified | place...
TCCATCAGCATCTACGATGCGTCAGCCTGGTCAACGGAAGGAGACAATGATGCGCAGCATCGTGATCGAATTCCGGGTGTGGGGTGGCGGCTCAGTTTCAGTCTGAGCCGCCACGATACCCTAAACACGGAGGCAGGCTCGCCGCGAGGCAACCAAGTCTTCGCGATGGGAGGAGCACCGTGCGCGCCTCACAAGCCCTTTTTGGTTAAGGCACCGCCGCCGGATGCGCGCTAAAGTTGCAGCGCATCTAGCGCCACCCCGGCGGCGGCCCGCGCCAGCGCTGCTGCTGCGATTGCTGCCACAGAACATAAATCACCCCGATCACCGCAATCAGAAGGATGATCGAGATGAACCGGCGGATCAGATGAAACAGGAACAAGGCGGCCATGCCGCCCATGAAGCCGTGCATGAAACTGGAATGGTGCATCTGTCGGGCGCTCCCCGGATTGATCCGCGCGAAGGAAGTATGTTCTTTTTTGAAAAAAAGAACCAAAAAACTTTTGCTCTTGCGCACGGCGCAGCTTCCGGGATTTCACGGCAGTAGCCGTGCTGGCCGGACCTCGACATGCTCTTCAATTCCTACGCCTTCATTTTCGCCTTCCTGCCGGCAGTCCTCGCCGGCTGCTTCCTGCTTGCACGTCACGCCGGCCCGGTCGCGGCACAAATCTGGCTCACCGCGGCCTCGCTCACGTTCTATGCCAGTTGGAATGCGCGCTACGTGCCGTTGCTGCTAGGCAGCGTCGCGTTCAACTCGCTGATCGCGCACGCCATGCTCGCCCGGCCGGAAGCGCGCCGCGGCGCCCTTCTGGCGCTCGGCATCGCTGTCGATCTCGGCCTGCTCGGTTACTACAAATACACCAATTTCTTTGTCGATACGGTCAACCGCCTCGCCGGATCGCACCTGTTCGTCACGACCATTCTGCTCCCGCTCGGCATTTCATTTTACACGTTCCAGCAAATCACGCTGCTGGTGGACATCAGCGGCGGCGACACGCGCCGCTTCCGCCTGCGCGACTTCGTTCTGTTCGTCACCTTCTTTCCGCATCTGATCGCCGGCCCCATTGTCCATCATAGCGAAATGATGCCGCAATTCGCCGCGGCGCGTTATCGTTTCGACTGGACCAACATGGCGGTCGGCACCACGTTGTTCGCGGTCGGCCTGTTCAAAAAAGCCGTCCTGGCGGACGGTATTGGCGGCGCCGTCACCCCCATCTACTCCGACGCGGCCGCCGGGCACCCGATCACGCTGCTCTACGCCTGGGCCGCCGCGATCGGCTTTCTGCTCCAAATGTATTTCGATTTTGCCGGTTATTCGGAAATGGCGCTCGGCCTGGCCCGCATGGTCGGCATCAAGCTGCCAATGAATTTCAATTCGCCGCTGAAATCCACGTCCATTATCGCCTATTGGTCGAACTGGCACATCACGCTCACGCGCTTTCTCACCGCCTATGTTTACACGCCGATTGCGATGGCGGCGGTGCGTCGCCGCCGCGGCGCGTTCGCAAGCACCATCGCCGCCCCCACGATGATCACCATGTTCCTCTCCGGCCTATGGCACGGCGCCGGCCTGCAATATCTCGTCTTCGGCCTATTGCACGGCGCCTTTCTGACAGTGAACCATCTCTCCCGCAGTACACGAAACCAAAAGAGCAAAAGTTTTTTGGTTCTTTTTTTCAAAAAAGAACATCCTTTCTTCTTTCTGGTTTTGACTTTGGTCGCCGCGGCGGTCGCCCTAACCTTTTTCCACGCCAATTCGGTGCAAGATGGTACCGACATCGTCGCCGGCATGGCCGGCTTGCACGGTGTTGCGTTGCCGGACGTCATCGACAGCCGCCTGCCCGCGTTCGCCGCGACACTCGCTCATTTCGGTATCGTGTTCGCTCCGTTGCCGCTGTCGCCGTTGCTGGCCCTGTATGCCTGGATGCTGGCACTGCTGATGCTGGCACTGATTCCACCCAACATCTTGCAGCTCATGTATGCGCACGACCCCGCCATTACCCTGCCATTGCCATATGCGCAGGATCGCCGGCCGGCGCCGTTTCGCCGCGTGTTCGCGCGCCTCGCCTGGCGGCCCAGTCCGGCCTGGGCGGTCGCGACCGCGGCGCTCTCCGCCGGCGGCATCCTGGCGCTGAATCGGGTCACCGAATTCCTCTATTGGCAATTCTGATGGACGCGGGCATGGCGCGTTATATGGCCATCTGGGCCGTGACGCTGACCGTGATGCTGGGCGCTGTCGCGACGCTGTGCGCAATCGTCGATCCGTACAACGTCATCGGCACGCCCTGTATCCCAGGCCTGACCGCGCAAAAACCCGCCGCGGTGCACTGGGCCCGCCTGAGCAAAGCCTATCTGATCCAGCGCCAGCAGCCGATGACGCTCATTCTCGGCAGTTCCAGCGCGGATGTCGGTTTCAATCCGGAAAGCCCCGCCTGGCCGGCGTCGGCCAAGCCCGTCTTCAACCTCGCCATCGACGGCGCCGGCCCGGACGTATTCCTGCGCTATCTACAACACGCGCTGGCCGCAACCACGCCCAGACACATCGTCGTCGCCGTCAATTTCATCGAAAGCCTGACCCTGCCGCCCCGGCGCGTTACCGAAGCCGCCGCTCAACCGTTCGACTTCGAATCCCGCATGCGCGTGCTCGCCACCGGCGCGCCCAATCCCGCCTACGCCCGCGCCCACGTCGCCGACCTCGTCTTCGCTACGCTGTCCTTTACCGCCCTGTCCGACAGCGTCACCACGTTGCTGCACCAGCACGACCCCAGCACCGCCTACGAGACCGCATCCGGCTGGAACGACGGCGGCGAACTGCGCCGCTGGGCCCGCGCGGACGGTTTCTTCCGCCTGGTGATCGACAAGGACCGCGAAAAAATCGCCCAATATAAAACCTGGCGCGCGCAGAAATCGCTGCAGATCGACCCCGTCCTGCGCCTCGTCCGCCTGGCCCGCGCCCACGGCGCCGACGTCACACTGGTCATCCCGCCCAACTACGTCGACACCATGGAATCCCTCCGCCAGCTCGGCCTGGATCCCGACTACGATGCCTGGAAATCTGCCATCGTCACCGGCGGCACCGCGGTCGGCGCCACGGTCTGGGACTTCTCCGGCTACAGCCCCTACACCACCGAACCGCTCCCAGCGTCCACCGACCGCACGCACCGGTTGCGCTGGATCTGGGAGCCGGTTCATTTCCAATCTGCTCTCGGCGATGTGATGATCGCCCGTATCACAGGTGCGCCCGGCGACTTCGGCGCCATCCTCACGCCCGCAAACCTGGCCAGCCAGATCGCCCGCTATCACGCGGGCCAAACGAACTGGATCGGCCAGCATCCCGCGGACATCGCCCGCATTTCGGCGCTCGTCCGATAGGGAAAAAAGGCGGGGGCTCCGCCCCTCGACCCCGTCACGCGCAGCGTGCGTTCGCATGACGGGGACACGTCACCAGACCCTATTCGTTAAGGTAGGGGACGAGGCGGGGGGCAACTCCAACGCCCAAACGACGCATTGCCGCCCGCCTTATCCCCTGCCTAAACACACAGGTTCTAAGGACTTGTCCTTAGCGGGGGTCGAGGGGGCAGAGCCCCCCACCTTCTTTCTACTGCGAAGGCGCCCTATGGCCAGGCTCACGGTTCGGCACACCACGACTTACCGCTATCGCCAGCCCGTGGCGTTCGGCGAACACCGGATCATGTTCCGCCCGCGCGACAGCTATGACCAGCGCCTGATCGATTCCAGCATCGACATCGACCCGAAACCCCGTTCCCTGCACTGGATGCACGACGTGTTCGGCAACTGCGTCGCCATTGCCTGCTTCGCCGGCCGCGCCGAGAGCCTGCGCTTCGAAAGCTCCATCACGCTCGACCACATGCCGCACGCCGAGCTCGAATTCCCCATCGCCGCCACCGCCCGCCGCTACCCGTTCAGCTACGACCAGGAGGACATGCCCGACCTGCTGCGCTCGATCGAACGCCAATACCCCGACCGCAACAACGAACTCATGCTCTGGGCCCGCCGCTTCACCCGCGCGACCGAGGGCATCCTGACGCTCGACCTGCTGGCCGGCATCACCCGCACTATCCGCCGCGAATTCACCTATGTCCGCCGCGAGGAAATGGGCATTCAGGCGCCGCTGGAAACGCTGAAACGCGGTAGCGGCAGTTGCCGCGATTTCGCCCTGCTGATGATGGAAGCGGTGCGCGCGCTCGGTTTCGCCGCCCGTTTCGTCTCCGGGTATCTCTACACCCATGCGCCGGACGGCGCCGTCCGCACCGGCGGCGGCTCGACGCACGCCTGGGTGCAGGTCTACGTCCCCGGCGCCGGCTGGATGGAGTTCGATCCGACCAACGGCATCGTCGGCAGCCACGATCTGATCCGCGTCGCGGTGGCGCGTGACCCGGCGCAGGCGGTGCCGCTGTGGGGCACCTGGACGGGCTTCCCGAGCGACTCGCTCAGCCTGACCGTCGCAGTGGAGATCACCAGCCAGCCCGTGCAACCGCCGGCTGCGGTAACCGTTGACGCCCCGACCGACACTATTGTCGATGCGGCGTCCGTGTTGAAAAACGATGCCGCACCGGCGCCGGCGCGGGATTTGGGTTAGCGTAAGGACCGACGATCAATGAAAATTCGTGCCGGGTATGAACTGATATACGATTGCCCGGCGCCGGTCGGCATGCTGCTCATGGTCAATGTCCATCGCACCCGCATGGCAGACCTGCTCACCGGCGGTGAAATCACCTTCACCGGCGGCGCCGTGCCGCGGGTCTATGAGGACCGCTACGGCAATATTTGCACCCGGCTGCAGGTGCCGGCCGGCCGGCTTGTCATCTCCGCCGACTTCGTCATTGCCGACAGCGGCCTGCCCGACCCGGTGGAGCCTTACGCCGAGCAGCACGAGATCGGCGATCTGCCCGACGACGTACTGACCTTCCTGCTCGGCAGCCGCTATTGCGAAACCGACCGGCTGAGCGACACTGCCTGGTCGCTGTTCGGCCACATCGCCCCCGGCTGGGCGCGCGTGCAGGCGATTTGCGACTTCGTGCATAATCATATCCGGTTCGACTACCAGGTGGCGCGCTCCACCCGCACCGCGTGGGACGCCTACCAGGAAGGCGAGGGCGTGTGCCGTGACTACGCCCACCTGGCCCTCACCTTCTGCCGCTGCATGAACATCCCCGCGCGCTATTGCACCGGCTATCTCGGCGACATCGGCGTGCCGCTGGCGCCGTTCCCAATGGATTTCAGCGGCTGGTTCGAGGTTTTTCTCGGCGGCCGCTGGTATACGTTCGATGCGCGGCACAACACGCCGCGGATCGGGCGCATTTTGATGGCCGTGGGGCGTGACGCGACGGACGTAGCGATATCGAACAGTTTCGGCCGCGCCGCGTTGTCGGGGTTCAATGTGATCACGGAAGAAGTAAGTTAAGCAGTTCTTTTTTTGAAAAAGAAGACCTTCCTTCCTTCTCTGTCGCCGCGGCAAGTCATCGACAACACGCTGCCGCTCGCTGTCGCTCATGTCCCGCCACCGTCCGATTTCGTCCAGCGTGCGCAGGCACCCGGCGCACGCGGTGCCGGCCGCATCCAGCCGGCAGGCCTGCGTGCAGGGCGAAGCGACCGTCACCGTCCGGATCGCCAGCGCTGCCAAGCCACCACCGACCACACCGCTTCCACCACGCCGAACGGCCAGGCGCCTTGCAGGAAGCCATACGCCGAACCGAGGCCGCATGCGCCCGCGAACCCGAGCACGTACCAGCGGCTCCGCTGCTCCAGCGCGTAGCACACCAGCATTGCGGTGACCGCGAACAGGCCGAACAATGTCAGACGATCCATGCGGCGTGCCATTGCCGCGTTCTGGCCGGAAAGAAAAGAGCCGGGGCCGCCCGGTGCCGGCATGCGGCACAAGGCGACCCCGGCGGGTGCCGGCTTAAATTAGTTTGCCGGCGGCAGCGTGGCGGCGAACGAAAAAGCGCCGTTATTGTTGCCACCGGCGTAATTGGTGAAATTGCCGGTCAACTGCGTGTTCACGGAGCTGCTGCCGGCCCACGACACCTGGCCGGTAAACACCTGATAGGTGGCGCCGGTATTCGCCGAGTTGCGCAGGAAGCTGACCGCGCCGGTGGCCGGGCAGTAATATCCAGTGATCGGATCGTTCGGCGCACCCATGATGCCGGTGATCAGCGCGCATGGCGTGTCCGACGATTCCTGCTGCACGGTGAACGTAAACAGTTGCGTATCGTTCGCGCGGATCGACCATTCGCCGACCACGTTCGCCGGATAGGCCTGCGCCAGTGCGGCGCCCGTAGAGCCCAGCGTGGCGATGCCGGCGGCTGCCAACAGACCAAGATATTTTCTCATAATACTCATCCTTTCAGAAAATCGCGTGAATTGCCTTACTTTACCAGCGAAAAGCTATATTGCCCGAGCGGACCATAGGCCTGCGAATACTGGCCGAACGTGCCCGCCATCAGCAGCCCCAATTTCTTCGGCGGCGGGTTCTGCGCCAGGTTTGCGGAATAAACCTGGAACGCCACGGTGGAGTTCGTCGGGTAGCGCAGGAATTCCACGTTGCCGCTATACGGGCAGTAATAGCCCAGCATATTGCCGACGGCGCCCGTCGGCACATCCTCGATCGTGCCGCTGATCGACTGGCACCGGCCGCCGCTGGTCTGCGTGCTGACCGTCAAAATGATCGGCGTCAGATTCGACACGCCGTTCCAGGTGCCGACAATGCTGGAAGGCCATGTCGGCGTTGCCGCCGCGGGTGAAATGGTGCCGGCGTACCCGGCCAGTATCGCGAGCATCGCGATAGTACGTTTGATGATCATAAAATGCTCCTGCATCAGATTTAACGGCATGGGTGCCGCGACACCCAAACCCCTTGGGTGTGGACGGACCTCTAAGCTCACATTTTCGGCACGTCGTGCCACAGCGTGCAAATTCTATTGCGTATTATGCAAAATTTGTTCGGCCGCGATCACGGCGCGGTCAAAAGTCGCGCTGTAATATGATGCGCTGCAATATGTTGAATTTCAGCTGCCTGCGCGCCATGGACGGCGCATATGTCCTTGCGAGTCGCGGCGCACCAGTCCAGGCCACGCGCGCAATATCTCGCGTGTTATGACCGCCTGAGTTGCCTCCGACTCCCCGTCATGGCGACCCCTGCCGAAGCAATCCAGGGGCACCGGCGAGATCTCGCGCATGACCCTGGATTGCTTCGCAAGGTTCGCAACGATCGGGACAATCGGTATCAACGCCAGCTAGAATTGACCTGTTCTCGCGCTGCCGCGCCGGTCAATCTCCGGCGCTGCCCGCCATTGATCAAAACCCACGCTACTCCAGGCGCGCGCGAACATCCCGTGCCCGTGCCACGCGCCGGCTCTCTGGTGCATCGCTCATTTCGCTGGCGGCAACGGCCTTGTCGGCCAGCGCACGCGCCTCGGCTTTCTTGCCTTCGGCCGCGAGCACCGGGACCCGCGCCAGCCAGACATCGGTGCGGTCACGGACATCGTATTCCACGGTCGTGGCATCGATCAACTGCACGGCGCGCGCGCTCAATGCATCTGCCTGCGCCATGTCGCCGCGTTCGGTCGCCAACACAGCCAGGTCCGCCGACGCCAGTGCCGCCGGCGCGCTGGCTGCACCGCCGGCCGTCTCAAGGATGGCGTGCAATTCTGCGTTTGCCCCAGCCATATCGCCCTGGTCTAGCAGGAAACGCGCCCACCGCTCCCGCGCCGAAAGCGCATGCACCGATGCCGGGCCGTTTTCATCGATCCAGCCTGCGCGTGCGGCGAACAGCAGCGGCCGCGCCTCGGCGCTGCGTCCCAGCGCCGCATAGGCTTCGCCGAGGGCTTGCTCGTCACGATACAAGCGGCTGACATAGGCCGCCTTCGCCCGGCTCGCCGCAAGCGCGTCCTGCAGCATGGGGATAGCGTCCGCGGCGCGCCCTTCGCGCAGCACGGCGTCGCCGTACAGCCGGTTCAATGTCTTGCGGCTCGGGCCGGCCCCGATGCCCGGCTGCGCCATAATCCTTTCGGCATCCGCGAAAAGCCGGTCGGCCTGCACGCGCTCGCCGCGCAGATGTAGCAATTCTGCGTAATGAATGATAGCGAAACGATACCAGGCGCTTTGCTTGCCGACCAGATGTTCTGCGCGGTCCTGCGTCGCCTGATAGGCGGCCGCCGCTTCCCGCGCTTGTCCCAGGACTTCCTGCGCAAACGCTATATCGTTGCCGAATTGTAGCGATTCCATCGCATCAAAAGTATGCGTGGCTATTTCTGCCTGGCGCATCTTCTCGTAATTGGCCACCGCGGCGGAGAATGCCGCGGTCTCCTCCTGGTTACCGGCCAGGTCTTCGAGCGCGTGTGGGTAATCCGTGCTGCCGGGAAAATACCGTTGCAGAATATCGATGGCGCCCTGATCATCCGCTTCGGCGAGGGCGGCGCCGTGCCGCCGCACGCGAACCGTATAGGCGTGCGCCATCAACCACGCGGCGCGCTGATGGCTGGCGGGGCCAAAGCGCGAGAGAATCGGTGCGCGTATGGCTTCCAGCAGAGCTTCCGCGCCGGCATCATCCCTGTTCAGTGACAAGGTGGCGGCAAGCTCGATGGAGTCGTCAATCACGCCTGCATCGTCTACGCCATATAGCTTGCGCTGCAGTTCAAGGCGCTGCTTGCGCACTTTTATACTGCGCGGCGGGTCAATGCCCTCATAAATCCCACCAAGCGACGCCAGCAGTTCGATTTCGGTTTCGGGCTGTTTCGCAAAGGCTGCATCCGCGCGATCCGCCGCCGTATCGAGCACCTGCTTGGCTGTCATCGTCGCGATCGGGTTGCCGCCGCGCGGGTCGGTGCGCTCGAACAGCGCAATGAGATAGTCCTTGATGGCGTTGGCGCGCGCGGCCTGTTGCTCGGCACGCCACCCCTGCCAGGTGATGCCGGCGGTGCCGAGCAGCAGCGCCAGCACCGAAATGGCCGCCAGACCCACGCCGACCTTGTTCCGCCGGGCGAATTTCCGTGTGCGCGTCACCCAGCCGACGCGGCGGGCCGCGACGGCCCGCCCGGCCAGATATGCATGCAAGTCGCGCGCGAACGCCTCCGCCGAGCCGTAACGTTCCGCGGGGTCCAGCGCCAACGCGCGGCCAATCACCGCATCCAGATCGCCGCGCAACGATTTCGCGAGCGCAGCACCTTCCGGCGCGCCGGACGCCACCGCGTCAGCCCGCGCCGATGCAAGCGGCGCCGGCGGTGCATCGAACGCCAGCGGCACCTGCACGAACGGACGGTGACCGGTGCAGAGTTCAAACAACAGCACGCCCACGGCAAACACATCGGTCGCCACGGTAATGGCACCGTCGCTCAATTGTTCCGGCGCCGCATAGCCAGGCGTGGCCATGCGGCCGGCCGGTCCGGTGAGCGGAAACGCCTCCGACCCATCCGGCTGCAGCAGCTTGGCGATGCCGAAATCCAGCAATTTCACGTCGCCGTCCGGCGTCACCAGCACGTTCGAGGGCTTGATGTCGCGATGCACGATCAGGCGCCGATGCGCGAATATCAACCCGTCCAATACCTGGCATATCAGCGCGATCCGCCGTTGCAGGCCGGCGCGGTCCGCCCGGCACGCGGTGGTGATCGGCTGCCCCTCCACCAGTTCGAGCGCGAGGTATGGGTGGCCGTCATCGCTCAGGCCGGCATCGTAAATCTGCGCGATATGCGGGTGCGACAAGGCGGCCAGCACATCGCGCTCGCGGGCGAAACGTGCGCGGAACGGACCGCCGAGCAATTCGGCATGCGGCAGTTTCAGCGCCACGTCGCGGCGCGGCCCGTCATCCTGGCGCTGCGCACGCCACACCCGCCCCATGCCGCCTTCGCCGAGGAGCGCCGCCAGCCGGTAGGGTCCCACCCGGTCGCCGGAAGCGAATTCCGCGCCGACCCTGGGCCCGCTGAACGCATCCGGCAGCACCGCCCCGCCGTCCAGCACCCGCGCCAGCCACGGCCGCAAATCAGCGTCCTCGGCCGACAATCCGGTCAGCCACGTCGTGCGCGCGCTGTCCGGCAGGTCCATCGCCTGGTCCAGCAACACGGAAAAACGCGCCCATCGGGCGGGCGGGCAGGGCAGGCTGGTCACGTTTACACTCCGGCGTCTGCGCAGTTAGACGCGATCGGCGCGCTCATACGGACACAAGGTACGAACGAAATTATGTTCTTTTTTGAAAAAAAGAACCAAAAACTTTTGTCTGTTGGGCTCCGCGCAAGCTGGAGCAATGACACGTTCGGTGATAACGGCATCAAAGCAAACGTTTTTTGCTTCTTTTCTTCAAAAAAAGAAGTTCTTCCTTTTTCTGGTCCTTCACGCCGCCAGCATGGCGCGCAGCAGCAGGCGCGCCTTGTCCCAGTCCCGCCGCACCGTCCGCTCGGTCACGCCCAGCGCGCTGCCGATCTCCGCCTCGGTGAAGCCGCCGAAATAGCGCATTTCCACCACCTGGCTCAGCCGCGGCTCCACCTGCGTGAGTTCCTGCAACGCCTCATCGATCCGCAATGGCTCGTCTTCCGCAGCGGCGTCCACCACCGCGGTATTCAGCGTAATGCGGGCCAGGTCCCCACCGCGGCGCAACGCGCGCTGCTCGCGGATCAGATCGATCACCACGCTGCGCATCGTGCGCGCAGCATAGGCCAGGAATTGCCCGGGCGACGCCGCGCGCAGCGCCGCGGCGCCGGCGACACGCAGATAGGCGTCATTCACCAGGCCGGTCGTATCCAGCAACGTATGTGGCCCGCTGCGCCGCAGCCGTGACCGCGCGAGTTGCTTGAGGTCGGGATACAACCCGGCCCAAAGCGCATCCACCGTCGCCCGTCCCGCCGGTTGTTCCATCATGGCACAGCGCGATGTCCGGTTTGGCCGCCGCGTTCCGTTCTCCCGTTCAGCGACCCAGTCACGTGGTCGCCGAAGCCCATAAATCGGAGAGCAAACATCGTGATTGGCCTATTATCCGAAGCACCGGCCCGTACATGCCCGGGCCCGCGCAGCACATTTCCGCAAAGCAAGCCGCCGCGCAACATCGGCGTGCGCCGCTCGCGGCTGGATCGTATCCGCGTTTATGTGGACACCACCTTCGACGACCCCGAGCTGTCGCCGCGCGCCGCCGCGCGTGCGCTTGGCCTGTCCGTGCGTGCGCTGCATCTGGCGATGCTGCCGGCCGGCGAAACTTTTTGCGAATTGGTGCAGCGCCGCCGCCTGGGCGCCTGCCGCCAGTTGCTCGCCAACCCGGACCACGCCGAGTCGATCACCGGCATCGCGTTCGCCTGCGGTTTCAACAGCCTGTCGAGCTTCTATCGCGCCCGCCGCAAAGCGACGCAGGCAGGCCTGGTGGAGCCGAGGGGAATCGAACCCCTGACCTCCTGAATGCCATTCAGGCGCTCTCCCAACTGAGCTACGGCCCCGTTCGGTTTGGGACGCGCTCTATAGGGGTGCTGCCGCCCGCGGCGCAAGTGCAGTGCCGCGGGGGCCCCAAAGCCTATCAGGGTGGCGGCCCGAGAGCGCGGTGGCCGCGGTTGGTTGCGTCAGTCGCGTAATTCCGGTCTGGCGTGGCGTCGTGCCACTTTGTAAGAGACGTTTGTTATTTCAGGGCTAGGGTGCCGCGTGCGTATTCAGCAGAAGAAGAACTTCTTATTTGAAAAAAAGAAGCAAACAAATTTTGCGCCTGCGCCCTCACCATCAGACGTGCGACTGCCGCAGCTTGCGCGCAGCCAAACGCGTAAAAGTTTTTTGCTTCGTTTTTTCAAAAAAGAACTTCTCACCGTTCTGCTGCTTTGGCTAACCGCCTGCCTGGCCACACCAGCCGCAGCCCAGGATTGTTCTCAACTAGAGGGTCTCTACCCCCAGCCCGGCCGCCATGGCGCGCCGGACAACAGCTTCCGGCCGCTGCCGCTGTTCGTGCCGGCGCGCCCGCAGGCCGGTGCCCCTGGCACGCTGGCGCTGTCGATCCTGGTCGATCATGTCAGCACCGCACCGAAGGGCAAGCCCGGCTATGTATGGGTCGGTAACTACCCGGTCACCGACATTCCGGTGTTCAAGCTGATCGGCGGCGCCAGCGGCACTGCCATGCTGGTGAACCCGGAGACCGGCGCCGCCGTGGCGCTGCCGAACGCCTGCCTCGGCGGGGCCAACTGGGGTTTCGGCGGCTCGCAATGGGCGCTGACCCAAGGCGACACATTGGACGTCATGCTGCAAAGCCGGCTGGACTATACCGCGGCCGACAACCTGCCCAAGCCCACGAACGGCGCCGAGCCGTGCCGATCGAGCAATCTGCACACGCATGGATTGCTGGTCAGCCCTTATCATCCGCTGCGTGCCGGCCTCGGGCCCTATGGCGACTATGTGCTCGACGTCACGCAGCCGCGCGGTTCCAATGGTTTCGGTCAAACCACGGATGATTGCGATACCAACCTGGGTGACATCCAGCACACCGGCCATGGGCTGACACCGCTGCCGTTGCACTACAACACCTATATTCCCGGCACGCCGGGCGTCAGCTCGCTGGCCAGCGGCCAGCATCCGAGCGGCCTGTTCTGGTATCATCCGCATCCGCACGGCTTCGCGCAGTTCCAGGAACATGGCGGCACCACCGGCGTCATTACGATCGGCAATCTGACCGACTATGCCTGCCCGTCCGGCGACGGCACGCCCGGCCATTGCAACATCAGCAACGCCAACATCCGTGTCATGGCGCTGAAGGATACGCCGCTGCAGAGCTACGGCGATGGGTTATACGCCACCATCCACGACATCGATTCCGGCAGTTGTGCGGCCACCGGCGGCGAGCGCCGTGGTGAATGTCAGGTCAGCGACAGCAGCAGCCCGGCCGGCAAATGGGTGTTCACCATCAATGGTGTCGAGTTCCCGGTCATCCGCGTCGCCGCTGGCCGCATGGAAATCTGGCGCATCGTGAACGCCAGCCCAAGCGTGACATATCGCCTCAGTATCGACCCCGAGAACACGCCGGGCGTCGGTTCATTGCCGTTTCAGGTGCTGGCGCGCGATGGCGTAGCGGTGGGGCAGATCGGCCCCAAGACGATCATGCACCGCCAGGTGCTGATCATGCCGGCGAGCCGGATCGAAATCGCCATTCCGGCGCCCCCGGCCGGCGGCGCCTATCTGCTGCACAACAACCCCGCTGACACGTCGGCGAACGGCTACACCAGCGGCGACATCTGGCCGAGCGTCGATTTGGCGCGGATCATCTGGCCGCGGCCTGCCGCCAGCGCAGCCGCGGCGCCCGCCGCGGATGTGGCACCGGTGATCGTCTCCGGCCCCGCGACGCCCGTGCCACACGGCAGCGGCGCGGTTGCCGGCATTCCGCCCGAGTGCGTCTATGAAACCGGCGACACGCGGGTAATCTATTTCGTGCACCGCTTCGTCGTGGTGAACGGCAGCGAACACGGACCCGGCGCACGCGCCCACACGCCCGGCGACCCGCCGCCGAACCAGAACGAAGTATTCGGCCTGATCGCCGGCATCCGCCACGCGGATGGCACCATGGCGTTCCACAATTCCCGCGGCGGCCCCAAGCTGCACAGCGTCGAGGAAGTCTGGAGTGCCGGCGCGTTCGGCCAGGACATTAAGTTCCCCGGACTCGGTCATAACGACTACAACACGGTCTGCACGGTCAAAGGCAATGTCGAACGCTGGGAACTGGTGAACTGGACCGCCGAGGACCATAATTTCCACCTCCACCAGACCAAATTCACCGTCGATCCGAACGGCGACTTCCAGTTCCCCAAGCCCCGCGCCAGCGACGGCACCTGGCTCGCCGCCACCGACACGCTGATCCGCGATTTCGTCAACATCCATGAACTGAGCTTCAACGACACCGTGCCGGTCCCGCGCGGCCAGAGCCTGTGCGAAATGTCCCCCGGCGCCGAAGGCTGCGCCGGTCAGAAATCCACCCAATGCGACGGCGCCCCCGGCGCCCCGGAATGCATACGCCCCGGTAAAATGACCGTGCTGATCGATTTCACCCGCGCCGAACAAGTCGGCACGTTCCTGTATCATTGCCACATATTGGAACACGAGGACGGCGGCATGATGGCCGAAATCAACGTGATCTGCCCTCCTGGCGACACCAGCTGCGCCGCCCAGCAGGCGCAAGCCTCGATCTGCCGTCCCACCGCGCCGGCGAATTAGAAAAGGAAGAAAGCAGTTTTTTGAAAAAAGAACCAAGAAACTTCGTCCCCTGGGTTTCACGCCAGTCGAGCGCAGCCTCAGAGCAAAAGTTTTTTGCTTCTTTGTTTAAAAAATAAGGCCGTCCTTCCTACCCCGCCATCACCCGCGCCGCGAAAAACCCATCCATCCCGCCACACTCGGCCCACAGCCCAGGATGTGTCCGCAGCCACCCCTCCGGCGTCAGCGCTTCCGGCACCCCATCCATCTCCGCCGCCGTGAACGGCACCACCCCGCGCACCTGGGCGGGGCCCTCCTCGGGCTGCAACGAACAAACGGCGTAAATCAGCCGGCCGCCGGGGCGCAGCAGCCGCAGCGCCGCCGCCAGCAAGCGCGCCTGCGCCGCGGCCAGGTTCGCCACGTCGGCCGGACGTTTGAGATGCGGCACATCCGGGTGGCGGCGGATCGTGCCGGTGGCCGAACAGGGCGCGTCCAGCAGCACCGCGTCGAATGTCTCCGCCGGCGCCCAGTCCGCCACATCGGCCTGCACCAGTGCCGCGCTCAGCCGCAGTCGCGCCAGGTTCTCGGCCACCCGCGCGAGCCGCGCCGGATCGCGTTCCACCGCGGTCACGTGCGCGCCGGTTGCCGCCAATTGCGCCGTCTTGCCGCCTGGCGCCGCGCACAGATCGGCGACGCGCTCGCCGGGCCGCGCCGCCAGCAGCCGCGCGGGCAGCGCCGCCGCCGCGTCCTGCACCCAGAACGCGCCCGCGGCGAACCCCGGCAATTCGGTCACCCGCGTTCCCGCCGGAAACCGCACCGACCCGGTCGGCAGCATCACCCCGCCGGGCGGCACGGCAGCACCCGGGCGCAGCGTCAAATCCAGCGGCGCCTCGGTCTGCTGCGCCGTAGCAATCGCGCGCGCATCAGCGCCCCAGCTCGACCACAGCCACGCCGGCGTATCGAGCCGCGGCTGATCGAGTTCCCCCAGCAGCGCCGGCCCCTGCGCCGCTACCCGCCGCAGCACCGCGTTTACCAACTTGGCGAACGGCGCCAGCTTCTCCGCCCGCGCCAGATCCACCGCCGTCGACACCGCCGCATGCGCCTGCGTGCCCAGGAACAGCAATTGCGCCGCGCCCAGCAGCAGGATCAGCCGCACCACCGGCGGCGGCGCACGGCTCAAATGCGGCTCCAGCACCGCGTCCAGCGTGCCCATGCGGCGCAGCACGGTTGCCGCCAGCCGGTGCGCGGCGGCCCGGTCGCGCGTCGCCGCGGCCGGCAGCCGCTCGAGCGCGTCCTCCAGCGGGCGGCGCTGCTCGAGCACGGCGCGAAGCAGCGAAAGGGCGAGCGCGCGGGTTGGGTCCATCGCGCGCTTCATGGCGCAGCGGCGGGCGGGGTGATAGAGAAAGAAGTGTTCCTTTTTTGAAAAAAAGAACCAAAAAACTTTTGCTCGTTTGGTTCCGCGCAAGGTCAACGGTGGTACGTCACGTGGAAAGAGCGCAAGAGCAAAAGTTTTTTGGTTCTTTTTTTCAAAAAAGAACATGTCTTGTCTTGCTTTGTCTCGCCCTCTGGCTCCCCGGCTTCTTCGCGCTCCCCCCCACAGACCGGGACGAAAGCCGCTTCGCGCTCGCGACCCGCCAGATGATCGAAACTGGCGACTATGTCCGCATCATGAATGGCGCGGTCCCGCGCAACAAGAAACCGATCGGCATCTACTGGCTGCAAGTGCCGTTCGTCGCCGCGGCCCGCGCCGCCGGCCTGGCCACCCAAAACCCGATCTGGCCCTACCGTATCCCGTCCCTGCTCGGCGGCATTCTGGCCGTGCTGGCGACCGCCTCGATCGGGCGGACGCTGTTTCCCGGCGGCCGCACCGCCCTGATCGCGGGCACCATGCTCGCCGCCTCGGTGGCGCTGAGTTACGAGACCCACCTCGCCAAAACCGATGCCGCATTGTTGGGCGCCACCACGCTCGCGATGGCGGTGCTCGCGCGCGCCTGGGCGGGGGCGCCTCTCGGGCGTCGCGCTGCCGCCCTGTTCTGGCTCGCGCTGGGTGCCGGGATTCTGATCAAAGGCCCGATCACCCCGCTGGTCGTCATCCTTGCAGGCGGCGCCGCGTCGCTGGCCGGCCGGCGGGTTCGCTGGCTCGCCGCGCTGCGCCCGGCCTGGGGCGTCCCGTTGACGGCGCTCGTCGTGCTGCCCTGGTTCATCGCCATCGGCATCGAGACCCATGGCGCGTTCTTCGCCGAGGCGGTGGGCGGCGACCTGGGCCGCAAGCTTGGCGGCGGTGACGAAAGTCACGGCGCGCCGCCGGGCTTCCACCTGCTGCTGCTGCCGCTTCTGCTGTTTCCAAGCACCGTGCCGGCCCTGCTCGGCCTCGCCGCGGCAGCGGCGCGCCGGCGCGAACCGGCCATTACGTTCATGCTGGCCTGGCTGCTGCCGGCCTGGCTGGTGTTTGAAGCAGTGCCGACCAAGCTGCCCAACTACACGCTGCCGCTCTACCCGGCGCTCTGCCTGCTGGCGGCAGACGCGGCCGAGCGTTTGCGCCCGGTGCTGGCCGCACGCCTGGCGCCCTACGCTCACGCCGCCCTCGCGCTCGCCGCGGCCGGACTGGCGGGCGCCGCGCTGGCGGTCCCATCTCTGCTCGGCGCGCCGCCATCGCTCGGCGTTCCGGCGGCATTTTGTGCGGTCGCAACCGGCATCGTTGCATGGCGCATGGCGGGGCCCTGGGCCGCGCCGCTGGCCGCCGTCCTCCTCTATGCGGCCATATTGCAAATCGAACTGCCACGCCTGGATCCACTCTGGATCGCACCGCGCGCGGTGACCGCGTTGCGGGTGGCCTGGCCCGGCGCGCCGCCGGACGGTACAGGCGTGCTCGCGGTCGGCTATGCGGAGCCGAGCCTGATGTTCCTCGCGGGTCCCCGCCTACGCTTCCTGCCCGACGGCAAACAGGCGGCCCGCGCCTGGACCGCAGCGCCGCACGGCGCCGCACTGATCGCCGCCCCCGAGGTGGCCGCCTTCACCGCAACCGCGGCCCGCGCCGGCATCGCCGCGCCGGTGGCGGCCACGATCGACGGGTTCGACTACGCGCGCGGGCGCCAGATGACGTTGAAACTCTTCGTCCGTTAGACCGCTCGGGTGCCGTGCCTAAACCGCGACGTCGCGCGTGGTCGCCACGCACAGGTCGCGGATCGCGCGCAGCAGCACGCTGGCGGAGAACGGTTTGAGCAGAAACCGCTCCTGCTCGGTCAGACCACGTAGTTCGCTGTAGCGTCCACTTATATACACGAACGGCAGATCGGGGTGCTGCGCCCGCACCGCGCGGCCCAGGGCCAGGCCGTCCATGCCGCTGCCCAGATTGATGTCGGTGACCACGATTTTCGGCCGGTCGTGCGACAGCGCTTCCAAGGCGGATTCCGCGGTCGCATGGCGCCGTGTTTCAAGCCCGGCCTGGCGCAGCGCCTCGCCGAGCGTCTCCAGAACAAGCTCGTCGTCTTCGACCAGCAAAACGTCCACAGGGTCCTCTGAAGCGTTCATGACGGCACTGTGCATCAGTCCAGCGTCTCTGAAGTAGATGTTTTTGCGAAAAAACGCGCGCGGTAAGCTTGTAAAAAAAGTGATGTACCCATGCCACATTGTATACAACATGTATCGTTACCAGCGCCGCAGCAGCGCGAGACGTTCAGTCGTCGGCGTTGGCCCATTCGGCAACCCGCGCCAACACGGTGTAATCGGAAAAGCGCGGTGCCGCGCCGGGATGCGGCTGGCTGACATACGGGTGGTCCGGCCGGTCGAACGCCGCGACCAGCGCGCGCAGGCCGGCCTCCGCCTGGGCGATGAGGTCGGCGACCTGCGCCGGCTTGCCGCGGAACAGCGGCCGCGCCTCGCCGGGATGGTAGCCGCCGGAGATGTGCCAGTAGGTCAGGTCGGTTGCAGTTCCGCCGATATCCGGGCCGAACGCGCCGGCCGCGACCATCGCGCCCTCCAGCGGCAATTGCGGCGCACGCCCGTCCTCGACATCCTTCTTGGACGGCGGCGTGCCGGTCTTGTAGTCCAGGATGGCAATGAAGCCGTCGAACAGCCGCTCGATCCGGTCGGCGCGGCCGGTCAGCGTGAACGGGCCCGCCGGCGCCTCGATCTGCCACAGCCCATCCCGCTCGCTGCAAATCAGGCGGGGGCGGCCGAGTTCGGCGCGGCGCGTCGCCTCCGTCTCGGCGACCCAGGCGGCGATGCGGTGCAGCCGCGGCCGCCACCAGGCGGCAAGCGCGGGGCGCATGGCGCGCTCATCCAACGCGCGATCCATGCAGTCGATCAATTGCGCCGGCGCGTCGGCCGGCCAGGCCTCGCCGAAGCGGCCATAGAACAGGTGCAGCCCGGCATGCACGATGGTGCCGTAATCGGCCGCGTCCGCACTTTGTTCGAGCGGGTCGAGCTTTTTCAGGCCCAGCACATGCTTGGCGTAAATGGCGTACGGGTCGCGGAACCAGGTTTCGATTTCGGTGACGCGCAGGCGGCGCGGCCGCAGCGCGACCGGCGGCCTGGCCTCCGGCGGCGGCACCGGCTGCGCCGCGTCCTGCGGCCGATCGAGCGCGCGGGCCCACGCGGCGGCCTCATGCAGTGGCAGCGCGCCGGCACCCAGCACCGCTTCGAGCCGCGTGAGCCAGCGGCTCGGCACGGCGGGCGCGCGGTCGCGGCGCCGCGGCGCGCTCAGGATCGCGGTGCGCGCGGCGCAGGCGCTGCTGACGAAATCATGCGCCGCCAGGCCGATCGCGGCCTCCGGGCTGGGCAGGCCGACCTGCGCGCGCATCGCTCGGTTCATCCAAGGTCCGGGATCGGTTTGCGGCGGCCAGACGCCCTCCACCAGGCCGCCCAGCACGACCATATCCGCGGACAGCAGGCGCGCTTCCAGCAGACCGAGCACGGCGATGCGCGGATGTTCGGTGCCGTCGCGGCCGCGCAGCGCACGGCGGCTGCGTACCGCGGCACCGCGCAGCGCCGCATCCAGCAGCCCGGGCATATCGGCCGCGGTCACCGGCGGCAGATCGGCAAACGCCGCCAGCAATGCGGCCATGTGGGTCGCCAGCGCCTCACCCTCCTCGGCCTGCCAGAGGCGGCTGGCACCCGGGGCCGCATCGGTGGTGGCCAGCGCCTCCGCCGCCGTGAGCAGCGCACGCAGCCGCAGGTCCGCCGCGATCGGTCCGTCCCCGAGCGCGCTCACGTCGGCAACGCAATCCTGCAAACGATCCAGGAATGCCGCATCCGCCTTGGTGCGGCGCAGGCCGGCGAGGCCCGGCGCCGGCATCGGTCCGCGCAACGCGTCCCGTTCCAGCGCGCGGGCGGCGGCGCGACAGGCCGCCTGGCTGAGCCCGGCCGCCGCCAGCGGATGTTTGAGCAGCGCCAGCAACGGCACCGGCCGCAAATTCTCCGCCAGCGCACCGGCCAGCAGGCGCAGGAAGATCGCCGGCGGCGTCGCCGCCAATGGCTCACCAGCGCTGTCGTCGGCCACCACGCCATAGCGCAGCAATTCGGCGGTAACGCGCTCGGCCAGCACGCGGTCCGGCGTCACCAGCGCCGCGGTATCGCCCGGCGTCTCCAGCGTGTGGCGCAACAGCAGCGCGATGGCGGCCGCCTCCTCCTGCTGGTCGGACGCCGCGAGACGGGCCAGGCCTGCCGGATCGAGGCCGGTTTCGTCGTGCCAGCGATGCAGCGACGCGGCGGGCAGCAGCGCCACGCGCAACGCCGAAACGCGGGCCGGCGGCGCCGCGGGCGGAAAATCCTGCCACACCGCAACGTCCCCGCGCCGTGCGCCGAGCGACGCCAGCAACGCGCGCAGGCTGGCCTGCGGATGCGTATCGGTCAGGGCGTCCCAGCTTGCTTCATCGAGATCGGTGTCGAGGCCGGGCAGCACGACCTGGCCGTGGGGCAACTGCGCGACCACGCGGAGCAGACGGGCGACGGCCGGAATGGCGCCGGTTGTCCCCGCCGCGATCACCGGCGTGTTGGGTGGCGCAGCGCGCCAGGCCGAGGCCTGCGCATCGAGCAGCAGGATCTGCCGCGTCGCGATGTCGGCGAAACCTTCCTCGGCGAGCCAGGCGGGCCAGGCGTGGGTGACGATGCGCAGGAATGCGACGGTGACGTTCCAATGCTCGGCGAAGTCGCCGCCGGCAGCGCGCGGCAGGCTGGCGGCAAGATCGACCTCCGCGCGTGCGGCCTCGTCGAGAAAATCGGCCAGCGCCTCGGCGAGCAGCCAGGCGCGGTCGGGCAGGGTAGGGGCGCCGTGCCGGCCGCCGAGGGCCAGGATCAGGCGGGTCAGCACGGCCAGCCGGCGCGGCGCCGGCACCGCTTGCGGCACGCTGAGCGCGCCGGCGAGCACCAGCGGCGCCTCATCCAGCGCGCCGAGCGCGGCAATGCGGGGGAGAAGCAGCGGTGTGCCGTGGGTCTGGCGCAGAAACGCCTCGGTCAGGCCGCGCGCGGCGCGCCGCGTCGGCAGCAGAAACACCGCGTCCGCGACCCGCTCAGGGTCCGCGCCGGCGCGCGCCAGCCACCACGCCGCCAGCGCGTCCAGGAACGGAATATGCGGTGGGATGGTCGCCAGCGCCGGTGCGGTCACGTCGCCTCCGTAAGGGGTGCGGTCACGTCGCCTCCGTAAGGGGCGCGGTCACGTCGCCTCCGTAAGAGGCGCGGTCACGTCGCCTCCGTAAGAGGCGCGGTCACGTCGCCTCCGTAAGGGGCGCGGTCACGTCGCCTCCGTAAGGGGCGCGGTCACGTCGCCTCCGTAAGGGGCGCGGTCACGTCGCCTCCGTAAGGGGCGCGGTCACGTAGTGGCACCCGTCAGTTGCGCCATCAGGGCGTATTCGGCTTCGTTCAAATCGTCGGGGCGGGTGAGGTGGAACCACAGGCCGTCATGCACCACGGCGCGGAGGCGCTCGGCCTGGAGCGCACGGTCCCACACCGCGTTCATCGAAAACGGCCCCGCCGGCATGCCATTGAACAGGGCCGGCCGCGCCAGCGTAATGCCGGCATAGACATAAGGTGCAATCTCCTGCTCCCGGCGGCGGCGCGGCACGCCATAGCGGTCGAGGAAGAAGTCGCCAGGCCCGACTTCGGCACGCACCTGGAACGTGCGATGCAGCAAGATGACGGCAAGCGAATCGTCCGCCAACGCGCCGGCCATGCGGCGCAGGGTGGGCCGCGGCCCGTCCAGCCACAAACTGTCGCCGTTGGCGACGAAAAACGGGCCCGGCCCCAGCAGCCCCGCCTGCAATGCCGCCGCGACCGCGCCGCCGGTGTCAAGCAAGTCGGATTCCGGCCGCACGATCGTGACCGGCGGCGCCCGGCGCGCCGCAAGATGGGCCTCGATATGCGCGGCATGCCAGTGCGCGTTGACCACTACCTGCGCAACACCCGCCTCGGCCAGCCGGTCGAGCGCATGGTCGAGCAACGAACGGCCGCCAAGCGTGAGCAACGGCTTGGGCGTGTTCTCGGTCAGCGGCCGCATGCGCAGCCCCAGCCCGGCCGCCAACAACACAGCATTCTCCACGGTCATCATACGCCGAGTGTCGCCTGGGGCGGCGGGGCAGGCAAGGAAGTAAGGCAAGGAAGGCGGGGGGCTCTGCCCCCCGCCTTCCTTGCCTTCCTTGCCTGCCCCGCCCCACCGCCCTAGCGTCAGCGGCGTTTGATAACGGGGAGATGTCGATGCGGTGGGGCGTGGTGGCGGGCGGCGTGGTGTTGGTGGTGGCGGTGGGGGTTGGGCTGCGGGTTGCCAGCAATCGCGGTGCATCGAGCGGGGTGGATATTGCGTTGTCGCATTTGCCGCCGGGATATGCTGCCACGCACGGGGCGATTGCGTTCAATCCGGTGCTTGGCACGGCACATGTGCCTGATTTTGTCGTTACGCATGACGGTGCGCCGGTGTTGCGTGCGGCGATGGTGGATGTCACCGGCATCGGATCGTTGGTTGGCGGCATTCCGACGCGGGTTGGCCATGTGACGCTGCATGACGTGTCGGAGCCGCCGGCGCTGCGGCATATCGACCGGGTTGAGGCGGATGGGTTGGACATTGCGACCGGGCGCGCGGTGTTCGATACGGGCGCCTATCCGGGGGGCCATGCGGCCTGGACCGACCGGCGCCCGCTGCTCGGCAGTTTGGACGTGTATGGTGTGGTGCTGGCGGGCGATAGCATGGCGAAAGCCGGCGAGGGCCAGGATATGCATATCGCGCATGCGCGCCTGTCCGACATGGCGATGCGGCAGTTCGCGGTGGCGCCGACGCCGGAAGCGGCCGGCACGCGGGCGTTTATTGCCGATGCGGCGCGGGCTGTTCGTTATCATGAAGCGCTGATCGAGGGTGTTTCGCTCGATCTGAAGGACGGCGGCAAGTTTGGGCTCGATAGCCTGACTGTGCTGGATTATGACGGCGGCAAAATCGGTTCCGAATCGCTGGCGAATTTTTACGTGGGCGTGGGCAAGCCGAAGGGCGACATGCGGCTCGCCAAGTTGGAGCTGACCGGCGTTGATGTGACCCGGCTGCTGGACCGGCTGCCTGAGTTCACGGACAGCAAGCAGACGGCGGGGAAGTTGTCCGGCGCGTTGCGTGTGGGTGGGCTTTCGATGCGCGACCTGAAAGTGGATTTCGCGCGCGGGCCGCTGGTGACGATGGAGAGTGTCGACAGCCACAGCGCATATACGCAGGCGGATTTTTCGACCGGCGGCGGTACGATACGTAACCTCAACGTGGTGTTCACCGGGCGCACGGTGGCGCCCGCGGTGCAACTGGCGTTGCAGACGTTCGGCATGATGGATTTTTCGCTCGATGTCGATTCGGACGGATCGTTCGATCGCGGCACGGGGCACTTTGTTGCCAAGCAGGAGGATTTCAAATTCAAGGGCCTGGGCACGTTGCATGTGACCGGCGAGCTCGACGGGCTGAAGCAGGATGCGACGCCGGTGAAGGGTGATCCGAGTGCGGCCTTTGCCGATGCGCGGTTGTTGCATGGCGAATTGAAGTGGGACGATGCGTCGCTGGTGTCGCGTGTGTTCAAGCTCGCGGAACTGCGCACCGGCCAGACCGAGGAAGCGTTGCGTGCGACGCTGGCGTTGCCGCTGGCCAATGCGGTGGCGTTTTTCCCCGACCAGCCGGATGTCGCCGATCAGATCAATGCGTTTCTGGATGGGCGGCACAGCCTGACGGTAACGCTGTCGCCGCCGACGCCGGTGCGCCTGGTTGATGTTTCCGCGGCGCCGCCGGCCGAGCAGGCGCATTTGCTGGGCGTGCGCATCAAGGGCAATTAATGCGTACGCCAAAGAGGAAGGGGTTTTTGGTTCTTTTGTGCCTTCGTGGTCAAATTTCTTGCTTAGATTGAGACAGGCGCACAGCTTGGGACAATCGCATCGGAAGTTTTTGCTACGCTCCTTCGACCAACGAATGCGACCTGGCGGCGGGCTCTCTCGGACGTAGCTGGGCAATTCCGCTTTTTGTGAGACAGATGTAATTCCCGCGCTCTTAAGCTACCGTCCGGCGGGCAGCATGCGCAACGGGGCTTGTGCCGGCTCCCGGCCGCTTCTGCCGTTTCCGCGCACCAGGCTCAGCATCGAGGCGCGCCACAGTTCGCCGGCCGGCAGCGCCGCATGATGCAGCAATCCCTCCCGCCGCAGGGCTCCCGGCGAAATGGTGCCTGCGCGAATCGCGGCGCGCACAAGCCGTTGCATCATAACCGGCCGCTCGGCGGCGATCAGCGCGCGCGCAACCTCGTCGAGCGCGTGGTTGTGACGGACATGTTGCGTCGTCGCGCGCAGCACCGCTTCAATCACGCGCAATGTGACCACATCCGGCACCGGCTCGCCGCCGCCTACATGGCGTGCCATGATTTGCGCCGCGCGTGCTGCCCCGGCGCCCAGGATCGGCTCGTAGGCATCCTGCAGAACGCGGGTCGCGTTTGGCAGCATGGCGGCGGTGAAAACCGGCTTCACGTCCGGGTCGCTGCGGCGCAGCGTCAGCACTTCATCGATCCGCGCCACGTCGCCCACCTGCGCCAGGCGATGATACAGGTCATAATCCTCGGCGTCGTTCCGGTCCTCGCGGTTGAATATGCCGATGCTCTCAACGCTGCTCTTGCGCAGCAGCACCGACGACCAGACGATCGGATTGCCGACGAGCAAGGCCCAGCGCAGGAAGCCCGGATTGCTGCGCTCCGGCTCGGGCGCTGCCACGCGTGTGCCCTCGGCCAGAAGCTGCGTCGCGGTGGCGACCAGTGCCGTGTCCGCATGCAGGTCCAGATACGCCACCTGGCGCGCGAGGCGGAACGGCAACCAGATGTCGTCCTGTTCCACCGGGGCGATGTAGCATCCCTGGCACTGCGCGAACCCGAAATTGCGCGCGCCCGCGGTGCCGAGCTGGGCAGGCGTGGACAGCAGCCGGATCCGCGTGTCATCGAACCCGCGCACGACATCCGGCGTGCCGTCGGTAGACTGGTCATCTACCGCAACGACTTCGAAATCGGCAAAGCTTTGCGCCAGCACACTGCGCAACGTATCGCCGACCGTGGCGGCGCCATTGCGGGTTGTGATCAGCACGCTTACGCGCGGTATCCGCGGTGCGCGCTCGACCTCCCAATCCATATCGTCCTCGATGTCGAACGCGGCGTCCAGCTCAGCCGACATCTCCGCATCGAATTCGCTGCTGGCCTGCGCGACACAGGCCGCGCCCACGGCGGCATCGTCGCCGGCCCAACTTTCCTGTTCCGTGCCCATATCCAAACCTGCGCCCATTATCATGCCACCCGCCCAAGGCAGCGCCTTCATTCCGCCGGACCCGTTAGAACGTCACGCGCCCGCGCCGAACGGCACTTCAGCGACGATCCGGTCGGCGTTACGCCGCGCGCGTCGTGCCCGCAACGACGCCAGCGTTTCGTTCAGCGCCTCGGCGATTTCGTCGACATCCGCCGCGTCCATCTCGTCCGTCATCGGCAGCACCAGGATCCGCGCCGCGACATCCGCGGTCACCGTCAGTGAACCGGCGCGGACATTGCCGCGGAACAAAGGATGCTCGGCCAAATGCGGGGACAGGTATGTGCCCGTGTTGATGCCGCACATCGCCAGTGACGACACGATTTCGCCGCGCCGGGCGGCGATATCCGACGGCAACAGCACCGGCATGAACGGGTGCACCTGCTGTTGACCGGTCTGCGCCTGGAACGTCACGCCGGACAGCATGTCCTGGTAACGCGCCGCGAGGCTGGCGTGATGCAAAGCCGCTTGCGGCATCCGGTCCAGCGCTTGGCGTGCCTTCCGGGCGCTCGTATCGCTCATGCGGGCGTGCAGACGCGGTGCGGCATCGTTCAACCGTGCCGCGACGCCCTCATTGACCACTTGGCGCAGGGTCGCCACCAGCGCCGGGTCGGCGCTCTGGATGATGCCGCCGGCGGCCGCGGCGAATGGTTTTGCCCCTGGTGCCGAGAACACGCTCAGCAGCGTGCTGCCCGTGCCGAAGCCGTCGCCGAACGCATCGCGTGCGCCAAGCGCTGCGCCGGCATCCACGACCACGCCCACACCATGCGCCTGTGCGACATCGGCGTAACGGTCCAAATCGATGCAGTTGCCGAAGGGCGCGCATGGCACCACAACCGAAACCTCGGCGCCGAAGCGCGCCAGCAGCACGGCCTCGGCCGCCGGGGACGCAGACCATGTTCTGGCGTCGATATCGCACAGCAGCGGCGTCAGGCCGGCCCACAGCGCTGCCTGGGCCACGCAAGCGGGTGCGAAGGACGGCATCAACGCAAATCCGGCCGGCCGGCCGGCGACGGCGGCCGCGTGCCGGATCGACAGCATCAGGCCGAGGGTCGTGTTGGCGACCGCCACGCACCCGCCCTGACCACCGAACAGGCGGTCGACCAATGTCCGCTCCAGATCGCCGACGGCCTGCTCGGTCATCGCCGCCTGGCCGCCCATTGTCAGCCCGCGCAGGTCGCCGAGGGGACCGTTGCGTTTAGGTGCACCCAGACGCAGCGGCTGAATGTGACGATAAAATCTACTAAAATTTGGGATCAATGCTCGCTGGGGTTGCATGATCATCCATGTATCCTGACACTGCGTCTAAAATGTCGGCAAAATCGTCGATTGTCTTCACTGATCTTACGTTGTCACGTCGATGTGATCTGCTGTGCTGCAACCATGACGCAGTAGAAAAGGAAAGCTTATGATTTTGAAAAGGAAAAAATCTTGCAGCATCGCTGCCAACAAAGACCTTTATTCTCATAACCTTGCAAGGCGCCAAACAGACAGGAGTTCTTTGGTTCTTTTTTTCAAAAAAGAACACGTTCCTTTCTTTTCATGACATGGGCGCAGCTCCGGTCCGTGCGGCCGCTCACATGACCAATCGGGGCAGCAACGCATCCAGCCTTCGCCGCCCTTCCGCTGTTGCGATAAGGCGCGTTGGCGTGCGGCGGAGGTAGCCGGCGTCGATCGCCGCCGACATGATTTCGAGGTCGATGGCTGCATCGAGCGCGACGCCCGTGCGGATGACAAAACGATCTGCCGCGACGCCTTCCGCCAGGCGCAAACCCATCAGCAATGCCTCGCGCGCCCGCTCCCGTGGCGAGACGGCGGTCTCCCGCGTCGTGCCATGCCCGTCGCGTTCGACCCGCTCGGTCCACATCTCCGGCGCCCGATGCCTGCGCGTCGCAAGCAAGGTCTCACCCACCGCGATGCGGCCATGCGCCCCTGGCCCCACGCCCGCATAGTCACCGTATCGCCAGTAAGCTAGGTTGTGCCGGCTCTCCGATCCGGGCACGGCGTAGTTTGACACCTCATAGGCCGCGAGTCCGGCGGCTGCGGCCGCGTTCGCCGTCGCGTCATACAGCGCCGTGGCCAGATCTTCGTCCGGCAGGGTCAGCAACCCATTCCGATGCAGCGCCTCGAACGCCGTGCCGGGTTCGATCGTGAGCTGATAGAGCGACAGGTGGTCGGCGGCCAGGGCCAGCGCGCGCCGCAATTCGGCGTTCCAGGCCGCCAGCGTCTGGCCGGGCCGGGCATAGATCAGGTCGAAGCTCAGGCGCGGGAAGATCGCCCGCGCCAGCTCCAGCGCCGCCACCGCCTCCGCCGCACTATGCCGGCGGCCGAGCGCCTGCAACGCTGCATCGTCCAGCGCCTGTACCCCCAGCGACAGCCTGTTCACGCCGGCCTGCCGGAACGCCAACAGTCTCGCCGCCTCGACACTGGTCGGATTGGCCTCCAGGGTGATTTCGATGTCTTGGGCGGGCGTGAAATGCCGGCATGCTGCCTCGATCAGCCCGGCCACCGTCTCCGGCGCCATCAGGCTGGGCGTGCCGCCGCCGAAGAAGATGCTGGTCAGCGTGCGTGGCCCGAGCCGCGCGGCCTCCCACGCCAATTCGCGCTCCAGCGCCGCCGCGAATCGTGGCTGGTCGATACGGTCGCGCACATGGCTGTTGAAATCGCAATAAGGGCATTTGGCCAGACAGAATGGCCAGTGGATGTAGAGCGCCAACGGCGGCGCCTGGCTGTCTGTCGGCACCAGCGCCACATGGCGCGTTGCATGCGCACAATCAATGTTGCAACCTCAGGTTGTTCTGCTAGGCTGAAGTTCCCTTCCTAGATTAGGTGGGGTGGAGTTAAGTCCACCTCTTTCGCGTCGGAGACCGCGCCATGAACGGCAAGGCCGACCTCCGCATGGTCCAGGCATTGCGGGCTATGGCATGCAGCCTGGTGGTGATCTACCACGCCATGAACTATCCGCCGGGCAAGGCCGAAGCCTGGCCAAACGGCGCCGCCGGCGTAGACCTGTTTTTCGCCATCAGCGGCTACGTCATGATGGTCTCATCGCAACGCCTGCGTGCAGCGCCGGACGGACCGCGCCGTTTTCTACGCCAGCGCGCTCGCCGCATCATGCCGCTCTATTGGTTATGCACCGCGGCCAAACTTGCGTGCGTCTCGGCCCTGCCGAGCCTCGCGCCGCAGACGCGCCCAACCGTCTGGAACGTCGCCGCGAGCCTGATCTTCATCCCTGCGCGCGATCGAGCGGGGACCATACGGCCCGTCTTGCCGGTCGGCTGGACGCTGAATTTCGAAGCCCTGTTCTACATCCTGTTCGTGCTCGCATTGGCGGCGAGGGTACATCCGCTCTGGATTTCGCCTGTATTGCTGGCCCTCGCCATCGCGGGCTTCTGGCGCGACACGGCATGGCCCGCGCCACTCTATTTTGCCAATGGGCTCGTGCTGGAATTCGCCGCCGGTATGGCGCTGGCGTGCCTCCCCTGGCGCGTGCCGGCGCGCGCGGCACCGTTTCTGCTCGCAGGCGGCACCATGTTGCTGCTGACCCTGCCATCCGCCGGCCCCTGGCGTTTCCTGTTTTGGGGCGCGCCCGCGACCGCAATCCTCGCCGCCTGCCTGGCGTTGGAGGAGATGGTGGGTGCGGTTTTGCCCGGCTGGCTGCTCGCTGTCGGTGACGCGAGCTACGCGATCTACCTTGTGCACCCGTTGATCGTGCCGGCCATGGCGCGGCACGGCGCGCTTGCGGCATCCGCCGCGGTCCCGCTCAGCCTCGCCGCGGGCATTCTGGTGCATCGCTGGCTCGATGCCCCATTGCAACGCAGGCTGGCCGGCTGGCATTCCGTGCCACCGCCCTACGCGGCCGGCGCCGGTGTCTTGTCGCGGTAACGGCACCAGGTTGTCGCGGCGCAGCGATAGCATTCCGGGCGCCGTGCCTTGCACACGTAGCGCCCATGCAGGATCAGCCAATGATGCGCGTGCCGCAGCAACGGCGCCGGAATGCGTGCGACCAACTGGTCCTCCACCGCCCGCGGCGTCGCGCCCGGCGCCAGCCCGGTCCGGTTGCCGATGCGGAAAATATGCGTATCCACCGCCATTGTGCTCTCGCCGAACACCACGTTCAGCACGACGTTCGCGGTCTTCCGGCCCACCCCCGGCAGCGCTTCCAGCGCCGCGCGGTCTGCCGGCACCGCACCGCCATGCTCGCGCACCAAAATCGCCGACAGCGCGGCCACATTGCGGGCTTTGCCCTGCCACAGCCCGATCGTGCGAATAAGGCGCCCGATGCCCTCCGCCCCGAGCGCCGCCATCGCCTCCGGCGTCGGCGCCGCGGCAAACAACGAAGGCGTGACCTTGTTCACCGCGGCATCGGTCGTCTGCGCCGAAAGCACCACCGCCACCAGCAGCGAAAACGGTGTGTCGTAGAGCAACTCCGTTTCCGGATTCGGCCGCTCCTGCGCAAGCGCCTCGATAAAGGCGACGACATCCTGTTTCGACATTTTGCGCGCGGCCATGGCGCCCCCAAAAGCAAGGAAGAATGTTCTTTTTTGAAAAAAAGAACCAAAAAACTTTTGTCTGTTTGGTTCTGCGCGAACTGAAGGCAGTTCACGTCAGTTCATGAAGGCGCAAGAGCAAAAGTTTTTTGGTTCTTTTTTCAAAAAAGAACACTTCCTTTTGTTCGCATCTATCCGGCCTTGCGCCCTATGGCCCGACGCGACGCTCGCCGCTAAACACCCACCCTCATGCAGGACACCAAGAAAGCCGCGCGGGCCTGGGCCAGCCAGCAAACACGCCAGGGGTTCCGTGCGGCCATGCCGGTGGCCGCCCTCGGGCTCGCCGGCATCGCCGCCGCGGTGGCGCAAGCCGGTTGCCTCGCCGCGTGGCTCACCGCCGCGCTCACGCGCAGTCCCATGCCCTGGCTCGCGCTCGGCGCGCTGGCCGTGCTCGCGCTGGTGCGTGCAGCCCTCCAATTCCTCGCTGACCAACGCGCTTTCACCGCCGGCGCGCGCGGCCGCGCGCATTTGCGCGCCGACATCATGGCGCGGCTGCTCGCCGCCGGCCCGGCGTTGTTGCGCACGCGCCATTCCGCCGAACTCGCCAGTGCCGCGGTTGACCAGATCGAGGCCATGGAGGGCCTGTATGCGCGCTGGATTCCGGCAGCCGCGCTCGCCATCGCCGGTCCGCTGTTCGTCGCGGCGATCGCCGGCCTGGTCGATCCCGCGGCCGCGATCGTTCTGATCCTGGGTGGCCTGCTGGTCCCGGTCGGCCAGGCGGTTGCCGGCATTGGCGCCGCTGCCGCCAGCCGCGGCCAGTTTCTCGCCCTGGCGCGCCTGCAAGCCCGCTTCATGGACCGGGTGCGCGGCATCGCCACCATCGTGCTGGCCGGCCGCGCCGATGACGAGGCCGCCGCACTTGCGGTCGCCGCCGACGAACTGCGCCGCCGCACCATGCGCGTGCTGCGCGTGGTATTCCTGTCCTCCGCCATTCTGGACTGCGCGATGGCGGGCTCGCTGATCCTGCTGGCGCTGCGCTACCGCCACGCGCTGATCGGTCACAGCGCCGATACGCTGGCGGACCTGTTTGTGCTGCTGCTGGTGCCCGAGTTTTTCGCTCCGCTGCGTGGCTTTGCAATGGCCTACCAGGACCGCCTGCACGCCACCGGCGCCGCGGAATCGCTGGTCGGCCTCCCCGCTCTCCCGCCGCCACCCGCGCATAAGCCTGCCATCCGCACGGTGGAGGCGCACGGCGTCTCGGTCGCGTTCCAGAATGTCAAACTGACCTGGGATGCCTCGCGCGGTCCGGCGCTCGACGGACTCAGTTTCGTCGTCCCCTCCGGCGAATTCCTGGTGCTCGCTGGCCCGTCCGGCGCTGGCAAATCGACCATCATAGAACTCCTGCTCGGCTTCATCCGGCCGGACGAGGGCCGAATTCTGATCAACGGCGCCGACCTCGCCGATATCGTGCCGCAAGCGCTCAGCCAGTTGACCGCCTGGATCGGCCAGAAGCCGACGCTGTTCGCGGGCACCATCCTGGAAAACATCCGCTTCGCTCGCCCCGATGCGACCGCCGCCGAGTTGCAGGAGGCCGCGCGCCAGGCGCGCGTCACCGAATTCGCAGCCGCCCTGCCCGACGGCCTGTCCACCCACATCGGCGAGGGCGGCCACGGTATTTCCGGCGGCCAGGCGCAGCGAGTCGCGATCGCGCGCGCGTTTCTGAAGAACGCGCCCCTGCTGTTGCTCGACGAGCCGACCAGCCACTTGGACCCGGCAACAGAGGCCGAAGTGCTGGCAAGCTTACGGCGCCTTGCGGTGGGACGAACGGTGATCATGGCGACGCATTCGGCGGCCGCACATGCGTTCGGCGGCCGCAGGCTGGATTTGCGCGATGGCAAAGCAGTGCTGGCCAGGGGCGTCGCATGAAAGGAAGGTCTTATCTTTTGAAGAAAAGAAGCAAAAAACTTTTGCGCCTGCCACACCCAACCCAATTCGAAATGGGCCACGTACACCGACTGGCAAAAGTCTTTTGGTTCTTTATTTCAAAAAAGAACATTTTGTCTTTTCTTGCTTCATAGCAATGAAACCTCTCCTGCGAATACTCTATCTTTGGCGCAACCGCGCCCCCGGCCTGTTCGCCGGCATCGCCATCGCCATTGCCTCGGTCACCGCCGGCCTGGCGCTGATGGCCCTGTCCGGCACCATCGTCGCCGCGGTGCTGACAGGTGCCGCCGTCACCGCGCCGCTCTGGCTGCGCATTGCCGGCCCGGCCCGCGTCGTCCTGCGCTACCTGGAGCGCCTGGTCAGCCACGGCGCCACCTTCCGCGCCATCGCCGACCTGCGCGTCTGGTTCTTCCGCGGCTTTTCCGCCCGTGCCGCCGGCGGTCTAGGTTTCCGCCCCGCCGGCGACCTGCTGAGCCGCCTGATCGCCGATATCGAGGCGCTGGACGGCCTGTATTTGCGCATCATCCTGCCGCTCGCCGCCGCCATCTTCATCATCCCGGCCGCTTCGCTGCTGGCGGCGCGCGTCTCGGTCTGGTCCGGGATCGTGGTCTTCGCGCTCTTCGCAGCCGTCGCCCTGGTGTTGCCGTGGCTGGTCGCGCGCGATTCGGGCCGCATTGGCGTGGGCCTCGCCGAGGCGGGCGGCGCCTTGCGCATCGCGACGCTGGACACGCTCGCCGGCCTGCGTGAGGTGCGCGCATTCGGTGCCGGCCCGCGCATGCTGGACCTCATCGCCGCGCGCGAGGCGAGCTTGATCGACCGGCAGCGCGAGGCCGCCACGCATGTCGCCTGGGCCAACGCCGCTGCGTTGCTGTGCGGCCAAGCTGCCTTGCTCGCCGTGCTGGCCGCCGCCAGCGCACCGCCGGTGCTGCTGGTGGCCTGCGCGTTCTTCGTCATCGCTGCGTTCGAACCGATCGCGCTGCTGCCGCGCGCTGGCGTCTCCGCCGGCACCGCCGCCGCCGCCGCCGCCCGCGTGCTAGACGTCGCCGAGGGCACGCCGCCCTTGCCGGAGCCGGCCCACCCGGCCCCACCTCCCGCCAATTTCTGGCTCCGTTTCGAGGACGTCCGCTTCCGCTGGGCGCCGGATGCGCCGCTGCTGTTCGACGGCCTGTCGCTCGACATTCCGCCCGGCGCGCACGTCGCGCTGCTCGGCCCCTCCGGCGCCGGCAAATCCACGCTCGCCGCGCTGGCGCTAAAGGTCGCGGCCCCCGAAGCCGGCCGCGTCACCATCGGCCGCGTCGATGTCGCAACGCTGGCCGCTGCCGACGTGCGCGCCAGCATCGCCTGGCTCAGCCAGACCACGCATATCTTCGACGATAATATCCGCAACAATCTGCGCCTCGGCAGGCCGAACGCGACCGAAGCCGACCTCTGGCGCGCGCTCGATCGCGCCGCCATCGGCGACTGGGTGCGCAACCTGCCGGATCAGTTGGAAACCTGGCTGGGCGAAGGCGGCGCGCGCGTCTCCGGCGGCCAAGGGCGCCGCATCGCGCTGGCCCGCGCGCTGCTGTCGCCGGCCCCGATCCTAATCCTGGACGAACCCTGCGCCGGCCTCGACGCGGACACCGAGCGCGCCTTCTTCGCCACGTTGAACAGTGCCGCCGAAGGGCGCAGCGTGCTCCTGATCGCGCATCGGCTGACCGGTGCGGAGAAACTCGACCGGATTTGGCGTCTTTCCGGCGGCAGCGCGATTTCCGCAGCGGCGTAAGTAAGGAAGGTCTTCTTTTTTGAAAAAAAGAAGCAAAAAACTTTTGCGCGTTGGCATCCGACGCGCGGCTGCCGGACGCGTCCCATGACGCCCGAGGAAATCCTTCACGGCACCTTCGGCTTCCCCGCGTTCCGCGGCCTGCAATCCGACGCCGTGCACCACATCAGCGACGGCGGCGACGCGCTGGTCCTGATGCCGACCGGCGGCGGCAAAAGCGTCTGCTACCAGGTGCCGGCACTCGTCCGCCCCGGCCTCGGCCTCGTCGTCTCACCGCTGATCGCGCTGATGGACGATCAGGTCGCCGCCCTGCGCCAGCTCGGCGTCAGCGCCGGCGCGCTGCATTCCGAGCTCGAAGCCGACGAAAACATGCGCGTCTCCAACCTGCTCGCCTCCGGCAAGCTGGATTTGCTCTATGTCTCCCCGGAACGACTGCTCTCGGCCGGCACGCTCGAACGCCTGCGCCGCACGCCGCTTGCCCTGATCGCCATCGACGAGGCGCATTGCGTCTCCGCCTGGGGCCACGAATTCCGCCCCGAATACCGCGCCCTGCAAAAACTCGCGCAAATCTTTCCCGGCGTGCCGCGCGTCGCACTCACCGCCACCGCCGACGCGCGCACGCGCGACGATATTCTCGCGGCGCTCGACATGCGGGATGCGCGGGTTTTCACCGCCAGCTTCCACCGCCCGAATTTGCACGTCGCAGCACTCGCGAAAACCTCCGAAACCCAGCAGATGCTGGAATTCCTCAAGCGCCACAAAGGCGAAGCCGGCATCATCTATTGCGGCAGCCGCAACAAAACCGAGCGCGTGGCGCAAAGCCTGCAAGGCAAAGGCATCACCGCACTGCCCTTCCATGCCGGCCTGTCACCGATCGAAAAGCGCGCCGGCCTGATCCGTTTCCGCGGCGGCGAGGCGATTGTCATTGTAGCAACGATCGCGTTTGGCATGGGCATCGACCGCCCCGATGTGCGGTTCGTCCTGCATCTCGACATGCCGGACAGCCCCGAGGCCTATTACCAGCAAATCGGCCGCGCCGGCCGCGACGGGGACCCCGCCCATGCGCTGCTGCTCTATGGCGGCGAGGACATGGCCCGCGCCCGCCACTGGCTGTCGCAATCCACCGCCCCCGAAGCGCAACAAAAAATCATGCGCGCGCGGCTGGAAGCGATGATCGGCCTCGCTGAAATCACCGCCTGCCGCACGCGCGCCCTGCTCGCTTGTTTCGGCGAAACAATGACGGAACCCTGCGGTCATTGCGATAATTGCCGCTCCCCCCGCGCCCTGTTCGACGGCACGGAAGCGGCGCAAAAGGCCCTGTCGGCGATCTACCGCACCGGCCAGATGTTCGGCCTGCGTCACGTCGTCGACGTGCTGCGCGGCGAAAAAACCGATGCGGTGGAGCGCAACCGCCACGACAAACTCCCCTTGTTCGGCATCGGCCGCGACCACAGCCCGGATTTCTGGCGCGGCGTGGTGCGCCAACTGATCGCCCGCGGCGCGCTGCGCGTCAAAAGCGGCGAATATGCCAGCCTGGAACTGGTGCAGGACGAAGCCCGCCCGATCCTGCGCGGCGAAATCAAGGTCATGCTGGCCGACGCGCCCGCCGTGCGCCCCGCCGATCTGGCGACGCAAGCGCCCCGCCCGCGCGCCGCCCGTGCCGCCGAAAAATTGCCCGAGGGTCCCGAAACCCTGTTCGACGCGCTGCGCGCCTGGCGCATGACCATCTCCAAGGCGCAAGCGGTGCCACCTTACGTCATTTTTCACGACAGCGTCCTGCGCGACATCGCCGCGGTCTGCCCCGCCTCGATGTCCGCGCTGGCCGAAATCAAAGGCGTCGGCGGCTCGAAGCTGGAGCGATACGGGGCTGCACTCCTGCAGATCGTGCACAACCACGAGCGGGTGGCGCAGTGATACCAACCCGCTTTGAGATTTACCCTTCGAAGAAGGCGGGGGGCTTTGCCCCCCGCCTTCTTCGAAGGGTCAATCTCAACGCGGATCGGTATTAGGCGCCCAACAGCGTCGCCAAATCCTCAATGTCACGCGCCACGAAATCCCAGTCGGCGTCCGGACGCAGGTCGCTTGTTTGCGACGGCCCATACTCTGTGGGCCGGGCGAAGAACGCGGTGCGCAGGCCTAGCGCGCGGGCGGCGTGCAGGTCGTAATTATGCGCGGCGGCCATGACGACTTGATGCGGTGCCAAACCGAGGAGCGACACGGCGCCAAGATAGGTTTCGGGGTCGGGCTTGTAGTGGCGGAAAAGTTCGGTGGCGAAGACCATATCCCAGGGCAGGCGGGCGCGCTTGGCCATATCGACCAGCAGCGCGACGTTGCCGTTCGAAAGGGGGGCGATCACGAAACGCGTCTTAAGCCGCGTCAGGCCGGCGACCGAGTCCGTCCAGGGATCGAGCCGACGCCAGCCGTGGATCAGGTGGTTCTGCCAATCGTCGGGCAGGGCTGCAGGGAGGCCGAAGCGGGGGCCGATGTCGGCCAGGCTTTCGCGCTGTAGCGCATCGAGGTTCGTCCAGGGCAGGGCGCCGTTGCGGACGCGGGCCATCGAGGGGGCGTAGGCGGCGCGCCAGGCGTCGACGAGGGCGGGCCAGTCTACCGTGAGCCCATGGGCGGTGCCCCAGGCGGAAAAGTCGCGGATCAGGCTGCCGCGCCAATCGACGACGGTGCCGAAGACGTCGAACAGGATGGCTTTGATGTCGTTTGTCACGCGGGCGGGTCCAGGGGCCAGAGCCACGCGGCGCCGCGGACGCCGGAGCTGTCGCCGTGGTGGTTGCGCAGGATGGGCGTGATCACCTGCTGCGAAATGACGCGGGGGGCGAGCAGGCGGGGGACCTCGGCGTAGAGATGCTCCATGTTGGAGAGGCCGCCGCCGATGACGATGGCGTCGGGGTCGAACAGGTTGATGATTTGGGCCAGGCCGCGGGCGACGCGATCGGCGTGGCGGGCCAGCGTCGCCTGTGCGCGGGCATCGCCGGCGGCGGCGCGGGCGGGGAGCTGGCTTGCGTCCTGCGCGTCCGGCCCGTCGCAGTCCGCGGCCAGCGAGGGGCCGGAGATATAGCGCTCGATGCAGCCTTCATTGCCGCAGAAACATGTCGGATAGGGCAGGTCTTCCGTGGTGGGCCAGGGGAGGGGATTGTGGCCCCATTCGCCGGCGATGCGGTGCAGGCCGGGCAGCACCTGGCCGTCGATCACGATCGCGCCGCCGCAGCCGGTGCCAAGGATGACGCCGAAGACGACGCGTTTGCCGGCGGCGGCGCCGTCGCTCGCTTCGGACAAAGCGAAGCAATTGGCATCGTTCTCGACACGGACCGGGCGGCGCAGGGCGGCGTCGAGGTCGCGGTCGAACGGGTGGTCGTTCATCCAGACGGAATTGGCGTTGTGCACGGCGCCGGTAAACGGGCTGATGGCGCCGGGGATGCCGACGCCGACACTGGCGGTGTGGCCGGTTTCGGACTCAGCTGCCGCGACCAGGTCGCGGACGGTTGTTATGGCGGCGTCGTAGGTGCGGGGGTTGGGGACGCGGCGGCGGAGCAGCGTGGTGCCGTCCGGCGCCAGCATGATGATTTCGATTTTGGTGCCGCCGAAGTCGATGCCGATACGCATTAGGAAGGCAGTGTTATTTTTTGAAAAAAAGAACCAAAAAACGTTTGCTCGTTCGCCGACACAACCCAATTCGAAGCGGGCCACGTACGCCAAGGAGCAAAAGTTTTTTGGTTCTTTTTTTCAAAAAAGAACACTTCCTTCTTACGTAGGCGGATCAAGATAAAGCGGACTCCTAAGGTAACGTTTCAACCAAAACCGCGTCAGCACCCCCACCGTCGCCGCCACCGGCACCGCCAGCATCACGCCCAGAAACCCGAACGCCGCGCCGCCGGCGAACAGCGCGAAGATCACCCACACCGCCGGCAGCTCCACCCGGTCCCCCAGGAAGCGCGGATAGATCACGTAGCCTTCCAGAATTTGCCCCACGATGAACACCGCGAGCACGCGCAGCACGCCGTCCCAGGTGGGGAATTGCGCGAAGGCGAGCCCGATCGCGGTCACCGCGCCGGTGATCGACCCGACATAGGGGATGAAACTGAGCGACCCCGCGGTGAGGCCCACGACCAGGCCGAGATCGAGCCCGATCAGCGACAGCCCGATGGCGTAGAACAGCGCCAGGATCATGCAGCAGGTGGCCTGGCCGCGCACCCACGCAGAGAGAATACGGTCTACCTCGCGGGCCTGGGCGCGGATCACGTTTTCGTAGCGGCGCGGCAACCAGCCATCCACCCGCGCCACCACCACCGGCCAGTCGCGCAGGATGTAGAACGCGACCACGGGGGTGACGATCATCAGGCTGAACACGTTGAAGATCGCGAACCCGCCGCCGACGATGTGCGTCGCGGCGCCGGACACGAAACTCAGCATCGAGCCGGCCTGGCTGCTGACCAGTTCGGACAATTTCGCGTCGATGATGTCGGGCCCCACGCGCTGCTGCAATTGCGCCATGGATTTGGCGGCGAACGCGGACACGCCGCGCGCGTAGTCCGGCACGCGGTTAATCAGCAGCCCGACCTGGGCCAGCACCAGCGGATACAGCAGCAGCAGGAACAGAAGCACCAGCAGGATCAGGCCGACGATCAGCAGCATGGCGGCGAGGCCCCGCGGCACGCGGGCGCGCACCATGCGGGTACAGAACGGGTCCAGCACATAGGCGATGCCGGCGGCCGCCACGAACGGCAGGAGGATGCTGGAGAATAAATGCAGCGCCAGCAGCAGCACCACGACCACGCCGGCTAGCAACGCCACACGCTGGCCGCGTGTCGCGCGCGGCCGCAGCGTGCGGATGCCGGTGACCGGCGACTGCACCGTAAGGCGTTCCGGCAGCGTCTCCGGCACGGGTTCGATGTTCATGCGGGGCGCACCGTGTGTTTCACATAGGCGGCGAAACTGGCGGCCGTGCTGATCGCGACCAGCCAGATCGCCGCCAGCCGCACCGCCGGCCACATCAGGCCGGCCGCGTTGAGCCCGAGCACCAGCGCCACCAGCCCGATCTGCAGCCCGGTATTCACCTTGGAAATCGCCAGCGGCCTGATCGGCACATGATGGTCATACAGCCACAGCAACAGCAGGCCCCCCACGATCATCACGTCGCGGAACACTACCAGCATCGCGAGCCACAGTGGCAACTGCCGCGTGGCCGCGAGCGTGATATACATGCCGACCATCAGCGCCTTGTCCGCCAGCGGATCGAGCGCGGCCCCCAGCGCCGTGCCGCCCTGCCGGCGCGCCAGCCAGCCATCCACCGCGTCCGATATGCCGGCGGCGGCAAAGACCGTAAACGCGGCGCCCCAATCGTCGTCCAGCACCAGGTAGATCGCTGCCGGGACGGCACAGAGCCGTGCGAAGCTGATCGCGTTCGGCAGCGTCAGCAGCGCGTTCGGGGCCGTGGGCGGCTGGGTTTGAACCATGCGCGGGTTCTAGCCTATTCACGGCCCGAAAGCGGAGCCTGCATGAGCACACAAGAGGAAGACTGGGGGGGGCGCGCTACCCCCCCCAGACCCCCCGTCTCTCCTAGCGCTTATCAGCGGGCGGGCGTGGACATCGCAGCCGGGGATGAACTGGTTGAGCGCATCAAGCCGCTCGCGGCGGGCACCCACCGTGCGGGCGTGATGGGCGGCATTGGCGGTTTCGGCGCGTTATTCGACCTTAAGGCGGCGGGCTTCAACGATCCCGTGCTGGTCAGTTCCACCGATGGCGTCGGCACCAAGCTGCTGGTCGCGATCGAAACCGGCCTGCACGACACGGTCGGCATCGACCTCGTCGCGATGTGCGTCAACGACCTGGTGGTGCAGGGGGCCGAGCCGCTGTTCTTCCTGGATTATTTCGCCAGCGGCAAACTGGCGGTGGCCGACGCGGCCCGCGTGGTCGCGGGCATCGCCGAGGGCTGCCGGCTGTCCGGCTGCGCTTTGGTCGGCGGGGAGACCGCGGAAATGCCTGGCATGTACGCGGCTGGCCATTATGACCTCGCCGGCTTCGCGGTGGGCGCGGCAGAGCGCACCGCGCTGCTGCCCGCGCGCGTGCGCGTGGGCGATGCGCTGCTGGGCCTGGCTGCCAGCGGCGTGCATAGCAACGGGTTTTCGCTGGTGCGCCGTGTGGTGGAAGCCGCCGGGCTGGCTTGGGACAGCCCGGCCCCGTTTGCGCCGGAGACCACGCTCGCCGCCGCGCTGATGACGCCGACGCGGCTCTATGTGCACCAGGTGCTGGCGTTGCACCGCGCCGGCCTGCTGCACGCCGCCGCCCATATCACCGGCGGCGGACTGCCGGGCAACCTGCCGCGCGTGCTGCCGCCGGACCTGGACGCCGTCATTGACCAAAGCTGGACGCCGCCCACCGTGTTCGGCTGGCTTGCCACCGCCGGTGGCGTTACCGGTAGCGAAATGCTCGATGTGTTCAATTGCGGTATCGGCATGGTGCTGGTGGTGCCGGATGCGGCGGCGGCGGCGGCGGCACTGGCGGCGGTGGGCGAGCATCCAATTCCGCTCGGCCACATCGCGCCGGCGTCCGGGGCGGCGTCGGCCGTTCGCCTGCTTGCACCGCCGGAATTTTCTTTTTGACGGAGCGCGTCCGGACCGCCGTGCTGATCAGCGGTCGCGGCAGCAATATGGTGGCGCTGCTGCGCGCCGCGGCGGCGCCTTCGTTTCCGGCGGAGATCGTGGTGGTGATCTCCAACCGGCCGGACGCGCCTGGGCTGCCGCTTGCGCGCGACGCCGGCGCCGAGGCGCTGGCGATCGATCAGCGTCCGTTCGGACGCGATCGCCGCGCCCACGAGGCGGCGATCCATGCCGCGCTGGTAGCGCGCGACGTGCGCCTGGTATGCTTGGCCGGCTATATGCGGTTGTTGACGCCGTTCCTGGTGGGCGCCTGGGACGGCCGCATGATCAATATCCATCCGAGTCTGCTGCCCGCATTTCCCGGCCTGCACACCCATGCGCGCGCGCTGCAAGCTGGTGTGAAGCTGCATGGCTGCACCGTGCATTGGGTGACCGAGCAGATGGATGAGGGGCCCGTGATTGCGCAGGCCGCGGTGCCGGTGCTGCCGGGCGATACCGAGGAGTCGCTCGCGGCGCGTGTTCTGGCGCAGGAACATGCGCTGTATCCGCTCGCGCTGCGTGTGGCGGCGGGTGCTGCCGCGGTGCCGGCCGACGCGGCCGCGTATATGCGCAATCCTCTTGCCGCCGGGCAGGGCGGGCCATAGAACGCGGTCTCAAATCCAGCCTTTGGGGACCCCATGGCCGATCCGCGCTTCACCCCACCCGACGCACCGTTGACCGAGGAAAGCTTTTTCGCCGACCGGCTGAGCTTCTGGGGCAGCGTGACCGGTGCGACGGTGAAGGTCGCCGCGAGCGTGATTTTCTTCTGTGCCTGGCTGTGGTGGTGCGCCTTCGCCGGCTTCAGCTTCCTGCATGTGATCGTGCTGCCGATCGTGGTCGGCGCGATTGCTGTATTTCTTTAGTGGCATAGGTTTTTTTCAAAAAGGCAGGATTCTTCTTTTCTTGAAAAAAAGAAGCAAAAAACTTTTGCTCCTGGCGGTTAGGTGACGCTTCATCTGGTCAAACTGGCCGTTGGTGCCAAGAGCGTGGAGGATGTGCAGGCCTGGCAGGCGGCGCGGGCGAAGGTGGCGCCGCCGCTGCGGCATCGGACGCGGAACTTTCCCAAGCGCGCCGACGAGATTCTCGATGGCGGGTCGATCTATTGGGTGGTGAACCGGGTGCTGTCGGTGCGACAGCGCATCGAGGATATTGTGGTGGCGAAAGAGCGCGACGGTACGCGCTGCACCGACCTGGTGCTGCACCCGACTTTGATTGCGGTGCGCGGCCGCGTGGTCAAACCATTCCAGGGCTGGCGTTACCTGACAGATGCGGATGCACCCGAGGATCTGGCGAGCGGCGGCGTCGATGCGGCGGCCGCGTTGCCGGCGGCGATGCAGCGCGAGCTTGCTGCCCTTGCATTGTTGTAGGTAGGCGTTGCCTTAGGGAGCGGGAGTTGACGGCGATATTGACGGTCTACGGCGATTCCGCCTCCGGCAATTGTTTGAAAATCCGTTACCTGTGCGACTATCTCGGCATCGCGCATAATTGGATTGAAACCAGCGTGCTGGCGCGCGCCACGCGCACGGCGGAATTTCTGGCGCTCAATCCGGCCGGCCAGGTGCCGCTTGTTGTCTTGCCGGACGGGCGGGTGCTGGCGCAATCGGGCGCCATTCTGCTGTTTCTCGGCGAGGGCTCGCCGCTGGTTCCGGCCGATCCGTACGAGCGCGCGCGCATGCTGCAATTCATGTTCTGGGAGCAGTATAGCCACGAGACCGCGATTGCGGTGCGCCGTTTCCACAAGCACCTTGCCGGCCGTGCGGATGCGGACATCGATCCATGGTTGCTGACGCGTGGCCATGCCGCGCTGGCGCTGATGGAGCAGCATTTGCAGGCGCATCCCTTCTTTCCGGCGGATCGCCTGACGCTGGCTGACGTAGCGCTGGTCGCTTACACGCGCCTGGCCCCGGAAGGCGGCTTCGATCTCGGGCCATACCCCGCGATCGCAGGCTGGATCGCCCGAGTCGAAACGGAATTGAAGATTGAATGACGACGCGCCGGGTTGCCCAGATTGCGCGCAACCAAACAGACAAAAGTTTTTTGGTTCTTTTTTTCAAAAAAGAACATGTTTTCTTCTTGTATGTTTAGATGAATAAAGTACAACGACTCAACCTCTCGTTGTATCGTTTGACCGCCTAGGGTCAATCCGATGTGGTCCTGATAGCTTCTACAACCTGTCGGCCGATCGACCTGTGCCGGTTTGGCAGCAGGGAGTCCAATTAAACGTATATCCGCGTGGTCATATGTTGTACACTGGCATCGGCGTCGGGCGTGACGCTGGCACCTGTTATGGCGGCGATGGTAGCTGTCATGCGGGCCAGCTTCGCGCCGTGATGGCGTGGCGGCTTTGGGGAGTAGCCAGTGTTCGCACCAGAGCGGGGCGTTGAAAACCCGATTATTCGGCGCGCCATCGAGCTGTGCGAAGCCGAAGGCATGAAAGTGACCTACCACGAAGACACAGTGGAGGTTTGGTTTTCGCCTGACAAAAAGCGTTTCTACACGATCTGGAGCCAGTTCCTGGCTGACGCCGAGACGGTGTTCGGCGCCCGTTTGCATGCGGTGCCCGAGTCCGCGGCGCCCGCCCGTGCCAGCTTCGGCAACCGTGGTGCGCGCACGCCCGAACTCGCGGCGGTCGGCGCCGAAGCGCCGGGCGGGTTCGGCACTGGGCAGGTGAACGGCCATGGCGGCAGTTTCGAGAGCGGGCAGGCAAGGCGCGTCCACGATCCGGCGCCTGCGCCGGCCGGTTCGGCTGCTGCCGAGGAGATCGCCAATCTGAAGCGCGAGCTGAAGGTGCTGGAGCGTGCGATTCGCGTTGTTGGCATGCAGAGCGAGGAGTGGAAGCGCGAGGTTGAGGTTGCGCGCCAGGAGCTCGAGAGCGCGCGGGCGGAAATGGCCAACATGGTAGAAGCGCGCATGGCAATGTCCGGCCAGGGGCCGGATCGTTACAAGCAGGTCCGCCAGATCATCATCAAGCGGCTGCACCCTGACATTGCCGGCACCGACGATGAGAAAGCATATCGCGAGAAGCTGTTCAAGTCGATCTGGCAGGACATCGAGACGCTGGACAAGCGCGGCTAGTGCCGACGCAGAAATACCTCGCCGGGGCCTGATCAAGTCCGAGTGAGGCGCGCGGCCGGCTGGGCGCGCGCCCTTGATCATCCTATGGTTGAATGTTTTAAGGTGCATGCGCGGCGTTCACACGAAGGCTGACGGCACCGACGAGGCGTTATGCATGCGAAACATCTTGGCGTGGCGTTGCGTGGCCCTGCTGGCGGTTCTTCTGCCGAGTGCAAACAGTGCAAAGGCGGCGCATTTCTCGGTGGTGGCGAGCGTGCCTGGCGGTCCGCAGATCGGCGCCATGAAGGGCACGACGCTGTTCGGCACCGTGTCGAACAACGGCAACGGCGCCGGGACGCTGTTCAGCCTGACCACCAAGGGCAGCTATAAGTTACTCCACACTTTCAGTGCGGGCAGCGATGGCAGTGGGCCGAACGCGCGGCTGGCGATCGACCCGACGGGGGACCTGTTCGGCACGGCCGGCGCCGGCGGGGCTAACAAGAACGGAACGATATGGGAATATTCTGCAAAGGGTGCATTTAGCAACCTTCATTCGTTCGGCGGCAGCGGCGACGGCACGTATCCGTTTCAGGGGCCGACCCTGGGCCCTGGCTCATTGCTGTTCGGCACTACCAGCGAGGGCGCGATCGGCAATTCCGGGTTGATATACAATATCGGGACCGCGCACGCTTATACCGAAATGTACAAGTTTCTCAGCAAGGGCGACGGTCATTGCCCGTTTTCCGGCGTCGCCGTGACATCCGCGGGCGCTATTTACGGGACGGCGATCGGACTTGGTTTCGGTGGCAATCCGACGGGATCGGTGTTCGAATATACCAGCACCGGCGGCTTGAAAACATTGTATGTTTTTACCGACGGGAACGATGGCGAATGGCCGAACCAGGCGCCGACGGTTGATAATGCCGGGAATGTTTACGGTACGACTTATATTCAGAAAGGGAGCAACTTTCCCGGTGCAATCTGGATGATCAGTGCCGCCGGCACGTTCAAGCTGCTGCGTGAAATGGATGCGGCGAAGGATGGTTCGGGGCCGAATAGTCCGCTGCTGCTCGATCTGGACGGCAATCTATATGGCACGACATTACTCGGCGGCGCGCATGGTTTCGGCACGCTGTTCCGCATCACGCCTGCCGGCAAGTTCACCGTGTTGCACAGCTTCACCGGCGGCAGCGACGGCGGCCAGCCGAGCGGCAATCTGGTTCGGGACGCGGCGGGGACGTTGTTTGGCGGGACCGATTTCGGGCCAGTGTTTGAAGAGGTGCCGTAGGGCAGCGGCCTGTTGCTGCGCGTAAGCCTGGCACGAACGCGGCCAAAACAGGTGATTTTGCGGCGAAGCGACCTAGTGTAGATAAAATAATTACGTTCGGTGCCTTGCCATGAGTGCCGATGTGTCGGCGGCCGAGGCCAATCGCCAGTTCTCACGCATCTTGCGGGCCGTCGAAGCCGGTGAGACGGTGACCATTACATCGCACGGTCGCCCTGTCGCGCGCCTTTGCCCGGTGGGGGCGCCAGACGCAACCCGCACGGCCGCGCGCCGCCGCCTGCTGGCGTGGCTGGCACAGCACCCGACGCAGGATCGCGGCACCTGGACGCGTGCAGAGCTTTGTGAGCGGTGAAGGTCGCGCTCGATAGCAATATTCTGCTCTACGCCCAGGGTCTGAATGACGCGCCGTGCCGGGCGCGCGCGACCGCGGCTATCGAACGTCTGATCGATTGGGAAATCGTTGTCGCCGCGCAGGTCCTGGGGAAGTTTGCAGTTCTTACGTCAGACCCGCGATGTCATGGTGCGGTGGCGGGAAGCTTATGTCGTGGCACCGCGACCGAGCGCGTATTGCTGCGCGCTGCTGATCTGTCCACCGATCATCGACTGTTCATATGGGACGCGTGATTTTCGTTGCGGCCGCCGAGAGCGCTCGCAACGTGCTATTGTCCGAGGATATGCAGGACGGATTTCTGTGGGGCGGCGTGCAGGTGATCAATCCTTTTCGGCCGGAGGGGTGGGCAAGGTTGTTGGGTTGGACAGCTGTTTGAAAAAGAAAGAAAAGCTTTTGCCCTCGGGGCTGCGCACATGTTGGGGCAAATATATGTCCGGTGATGATAGCGATGAGAGCAAAGTTTCTTGGTTCTTTTTTCAAAAAAGAACAGTCTATCTTACCTGAAATCCCGTGTCTTCACCTTGATCCCCCCGATATCCGCCACATAAATATCTCGCGCCCGCGGTGCCTTGCCGCGCGGGTCGGGCGCCCCACCGTGCTTTGCTTCATCGCCGCGGCCAAACGGCAACGGAAACGCGCCGCGCGCGCCCACGCTGCGCAAGAGATCGGAGAAATCCAGCAATTCCCGTGCAATGATGTGAGTCACTTCGCCCTCGCGCTGGAGTTTTCCGCGCACCCCGATCATGGTTGCGGACAGGATGAGACGCCGGTTCGCTTCGAACACGGGCGGCCATATGATCAGGTTCGCATGGCCCGTCTCGTCCTCGATGGTGATGAACATTACGCCGCGGGCGCTGCCCGGCCGCTGCCGTACCAGAACGATACCGGCAACCGAAATCGGTTTGCCGTCCCTGATCGCGGCCAGTCCGTCCGCCGCCACAAAACCGTCGCGTTGCAATTCTGTGCGCAGGAACGCCACCGGGTGCTGCCGTAACGACAGCCCGACGCTGCGATAATCCTCCACCACCTCGCGGCCCGGCTTCATGGCGACGATTTCCACCGCCGGCTCGGCAATTTTCTCGCCGGCGGCAAACAGCGGCAGATCATCGCGGGCCAGCCCGCGCACCTGCCACAGCGCCTGCCGGCGATCGAGGCCGATGGCGGTGAACGCATCCGCCTGCGCCAGAATTTCCAGCCCGGATGCGGGGATGCGGGCCCGCCGATGCACATCCTCGATCGTTGCGTACGGTGTCTCGCCGCGGTTGAACACCAAGTTGGCGCCCTGCACGTTGGCGAAGCCTTTTGCCATGCGCAGCCCGAGCCGGATTGCGAGCGTGCCGTCACCGGCCGGCTCCAGCGTGCAATCCCAGCGGCTGGCATTGATGCAGACCGGGCGCACCGTCACGCCATGTAGCCGCGCGTCGCGCACGATTTGCGCCGGCGCGTAAAACCCCATCGGCTGCGCGTTCAGCAGCGCGCAGGCAAATACCTCCGGGTGGTGGCATTTCATCCAGGAACTCGCATAGGCGATCAACGCGAAACTTGCGGCATGGCTCTCGGGAAATCCGTAACTGCCGAAGCCCTCGATCTGTTTGATCGTGCGTTCGGCAAAATCGGCGGCATAGCCGCGTTCGACCATGCCGGCGACCAGCCGGTCGCGGAATTTATGCACGCCGCCGGTCATTTTGAACGTCGCCATCGAGCGGCGAAGCTGGTCCGCCTCGCCCGGCGAAAACCCGGCGCAGACGATCGCGACGCGCATTGCCTGCTCCTGAAAGAGCGGCACGCCGAGCGTTTTGCCCAGCACACCGCGCAATTCCGGTGTCGGGAACTCGATTTTTTCCAACCCCTCCCGCCGCCGCAGATACGGGTGCACCATTTCGCCCTGGATCGGCCCTGGCCGCACGATGGCCACTTCGATCACCAGATCGTAGAAGGTGCGCGGCTTCAGCCGCGGCAGCATCGACATCTGCGCCCGGCTCTCGATCTGAAACGTTCCCAGCGTGTCGGCGCGCCGGATCATCGCATAGGTTGCCGGATCCTCCTGCGGAATGGTCGCCAGGTCGAGCGCGATCCCCTTTTGTTCCTCAAGCAGTGCGAACGCCCGCCGCATGCAGCCCAGCATGCCCAACCCCAGCACATCCACCTTCATGAAACGCAGAACGTCGATATCGTCCTTGTCCCACTCGATCACCTGCCGTGCTTCCATCGAAGCCGGCTCGATCGGCACCAGATCGTCCAGCCGGTCCTGCGTCAGCACGAACCCACCCGGATGCTGCGACAAATGCCGTGGAAATCCCATCAACTCCCGCGCCAGATCCAGTGTCAGCCGCAGACGCCGGTCGGCCAGATTCATGTTGAGCTGTGCGGCATGTTCGGAGCGCACGCCATCCTCGCTCCACCCCCACACCTGCCCCGCCAACGCCGCGGTCACATCCTCCGGCAGCCCCAAGGCCTTGCCCACATCACGCACTGCGCCGCGCGCGCGATAGCGGATCACGGTCGCGCACAACGCCGCCCGGTCGCGCCCATAGGTTTCAAAAATCCATTGTATGACTTCCTCGCGCCGCTCATGCTCGAAATCGACATCGATATCCGGCGGCTCGTGCCGCTCGGCGCTGATGAAACGTTCGAACAGCAATTCACCGCGCACCGGATCGATGGCGGTGATGCCGAGCACGTAACAAACGGCGCTGTTGGCGGCACTGCCGCGGCCCTGGCACAGAATGCCGCGGCTGCAGGCAAACCGCACAATGGCGTTTACGGTGAGAAAATATGGCGCGTAGTCGAGTTCGCCGATCAACCGCAATTCGTGCCGCAATTGCGCTGCCATGGCGGGCGAAATGCCGTCGGTGAAACGCGCGGCGGCACCTTCCCAGGTTAGTTTTTCCAACGTCTGCTGGGGCGAGTATCCATCGATTTCCTCGCGCGGATATTGGTAGCGCAATTCATCCAGGCTGAATTTGCATGCATCGGCAATGCGTTGGGTGTTTTGTATCGCTTCGGGAAATCGCGCGAACAGCCGCGACATTTCGTCGGGCGGCTGCAAATGGCGGTCGGCAAAGCGTTCGCGGCGAAACCCGATATCGTCGATACGCGTGCCTTCGCGAATGCAGGTGACCACATCCTGCAGAATGCGGCGTTCGGGCGTGTGATACAGTACGTCGCCGGTGACGACCGTGGCGACGCGCGCCGCCGCCGCGAGCCGCGCCAGTGCCGCGAGACGCTGCGCATCGCCGGGCCGCCGCCGCAGCGCCAGCGCCAGATACGCGCCGGCGGGAAAATCGCGCCGCAGCCGCGTCAGATCTGTGCGCAGCGCCGCGTCCGGCTGATCCGGTAGCAAAACGGCGATCATGCCTTCCGCATGTGCGGTCAGATCCGCCCACGCCAGATCGCATTTCCCTTTGCCGGCGCGGGACTTCCCGCAGCTCAGCAACCGGCACAGCCGCGCATAGGCGGCGCGATCGGTGGGATAGAGCAGCACAGAGGCACCTTCGCGCAGATCGACCCGGCAGCCGACAATTAGGCGCACCCCGCTCTCCCGCGCCGCCTGATGCGCCCGCACGATGCCGGCGAGCGAGTGCCGGTCGGTGATGGCGATGGCGTCGTAGCCGAGATAGAAGGCCTGCGCGAAGATTTCCTCCACGTGCGATGCGCCGCGCAGGAAGGAGAAGTTCGAGGTTATTTGTAACGGGATATACGTCATTTGAAGCAGGAAGGTCTTCTTTTTTGAAAAAAAGAACATGCTTTCTTTCTATTACCCCTATTGCTCGGCTTAGTCTGATATCAAAAATAGTATCTAAGCAAAATAGAATGTATAATAACCGGAATCGTAATAATAGGAAAAAGCATTACCACCCAGCGCCCGGCCGCCCAGGTATGCCCCTGTGCAGGCGCCACGACCGCGGCCAGCATCAGCGCAAGCGGTACGAAATGACGGCCTTGCAGCCCGTCGATGACTGGTGAGCCGGGCAAGCTCCATGCCATATATTCGAACATGGCCAGGCCAAAGGCGGCGACGAACAGGCCGGTCAGTCCCCAAAGCGAAACGCGCGGCCAACCGCTGATGCCGCAGGCAACCAAGGCTGCGAGCGCCAGCATTGGCCATGCTACGACATGATATGGCTCCGGCAAATCGACATCCAGCCAGCCGAGTTGACCAATAAATTCATACAGTAACAGTCCGCCATAGGCTTTACATGTTGAAATGAGCAGCGGAAAAATCCGCCCCGGTGCGTGCAGCAGCAAGTGCGCTTGCGCGGACGCGTCCGCCGCTCCGGTCGGAAACACCGGCATGGCGACATGCGGCGCGGTAACCGCGCTCCATGCTAGCACCGGCGCCAGCGCCACGCCGATGGCGCACAGGCGCGTCCGCCACGGTAGGCGTGCGGACAGCAGCACAAGGGCGCACGCTGCATAAGGTGGCCGCGCCATGCCGACCAGTGCTAGCGCCAGCGAAGCTGGCAGCCAATGGCCATGCGGTGGATTGTAACGAAGTCGCAGGCATAGCGCCGCCGCAAGCGCGCTACAGGCCAACAGCAGCCCGTCTTGCGACACCGCGGCGCCCAAGCTCAACGCCATTGGCAGCAGCAGAACGGCAAATAGCCAAGGCGCTGCCATATCGGCCAGCGCCACAGCTAATGCGCCCACCGCGATGCTTGCCAGCCCGGTTGCGATCCGCGCTGCCATGATACCATGCAGCACGCTCAAGTGCAGCGCGCGCGCCGCCGCTAACGCCGTCGCCGCCGGCACATAGAAAAGCGGCGGATAAATGCCAGTATTGTGAAATGCCGCCGGTATCAGTGCCCCCCATTCCTGTGCCGCATACATGGGGCGCGACACTTTTGCGGCTAAGTCAAACCGGATTTTATCAAATGGCAGTTCCGCCTTCTGAAGTCCGCCGGATATCCAGCCGCCTTGCATCCCGCCAGGTATTCGTTGCGATACAAGACCAAAATGGCTGACCTGGTCGGCGCGATAAATATGCGCCAGTTCGTCCGGGTTCTGGAAGGGCGGCATCGCCGGTGCCACCA